>FTKD01003792.1_pt1 | contig 36788 bp, 28 predicted proteins | sample 1658191 | NCBI WGS metagenome assembly FTKD01 (sample SAMEA3914808, study PRJEB12502) | metagenome | biome: forest; material: soil | place: Canada | collected 2011-08-03 | depth 0.3 m
GGCCGTCAACATGGAGGTGGGCATGTGCCACCCCCCGGTGGGGCTCAACCTCTACGTGGCCTCGGGCATCACCAAGATGGGCATCACCGAGCTCACCGTGGCCGTCTGGCCCTGGCTGCTCACGATGATCGGCTTCCTCATCCTGGTCACCTACTGGCCCACGCTCTCGCTCTTCCTGCCGCATCTGTTGATGCATTGACGACGCGCGGACCAGCCATGGAAAAGGGCCGCCCGCAACCAGCGACCGGCCCTTCGTCCTTTGCGCCCGCAGGATCAGACGAGCTGGTAGCCGACGCCCCGCACGGTCTTGAAGACGGATTTTCCCAGCACCGTTTCGAGCTTCGAGCGCAGCCGGCTCATGTAGACGTCCAGCAGGTTGGTGTCCACGTCGTAGTGCGATGCCCAGATCTTCTCGGAGATGGAGGTGCGCGGCATGATGCGGCCCTGGTTCTGCATGAACACCTCGAGCAGCGCATATTCGCGGCTCGTCAGGTCGATGGTCTTCTCGCCGACCTTGACGGTGTGGCTCAGCAGATCGAGCCGGATGCCCGCGTATTCCAGCACGACCTGCTTGACGGTGGACTGTCGCCGCACGAGCGAGCGCACGCGGGCGAGCAACTCTTCCATGCTGAAGGGCTTGGACAGGTAGTCGTCGGCGCCGACGTCCAGGCCCTTGACGCGATCCTGCACGGCATCGCGCGCGCTCAGGATCAGCACCGGTTCCTTGAACCCCGCCTTGCGCCAGCGATCCAGCAACTCAAGGCCATCGCCGTCGGGCAACCCAAGGTCGAGCACGATGGCGTCGTAATTGGTCTCGACGAGCGCGTCGGTGGCCTCGGCGCAGGTCTGCACCCAGGTCACTGTGTACGAGCACTCGGTCAACCCCTGCAGCAGGAATCGGCCCAGGCGCTCCTGATCTTCGATCACCAGGATCTTCACGGTGTTGTCTCCAGTCACGGTTCGGACATGCCCAGAACTGGTGCTGTCCGGTTGTCATGTATCCGAAGGATTTTGAGCCGATGCGCAGCGATTGCAATACGGGTATCACACACGCGCTCGACCGTTTCCGGATGCCTGCAACGCCCGTGCCAGATAACAGTTTTGTAATCCGCGATTCAGGCTCTCGTCACGGCCGAGTTCGTAGAGTTCCAGTCTCAACGAGGCTTCCGAATGCGTGTTCTCCCATCTCGATTCATCCTGTGCACCACGGGGCTGATGCTCCTGCTCGCGGCGCACGCCTCGGCGCACGCCACCGACCTCGTCGACGCCTGGCACGCCGCACGCGGCCACGACGCGACGTTCGCGGCCGCCGAAGCCGCCTTGCGCGCCGCGCTCGAGAAGATCCCGCAAGGCGACGCGGTGCTCGCCTCGCGCGTCGACCTCGTCGCCAACGCCACGCAGGCGCGCGACGACTACCACTCGGGTGACAGCGCCGCCAAGGCCAGTGCGCTCACCCACGGCCAGCAGCTCGGCGCCACGCTGGCGTGGACGAAGCCCCTCTACGACGCGGCAGGCGCCGTGACGCGCGATCGCCTCCATCGCGAGGCCGAGCAGGCCCGCGTCATCTATGCCCAGGCGGTTCAGGATGTGATCCTGCGCACGGCGCGTGCCTATTTCGACGTGTTGCTGGCCCAGGACAACCTGCGCCTGGTGGGCGCCCAGAAGGACGCCATTGCGCAGCAGCTCGGCCTCGCCAGGCAGTCCTACGAGCTGGGGCTCTCCAGCGTCACCGACGCCGATGACGCGCAGGCGCGCTTCGACAGCAGCGAGGCGGCCGCGGTGGCCGGTCGCACCGACCTCGATGCAAAGGCCGCCGCGTTTCTCGAATTGACGGCGCTGGATCCGTCGGCCCTGCGACCCGTGTCGCCCCGCTTGCTGGAGACGCTGCCAGGCAGCGAACAACTCGACGATCTGGTGGCGCGCGCGCGCGACGGCAATCCGAACGTGCAGCAACTGGAGCTGGGCGTGCGGATCGCCCACCGGCAGATCGACCAGTACCGGCTTGCCGCAACCCCTGTCGTGTCGCTCGTCGCCAGCTACGGGCACCAGATCGACGCCGGCAGCATCTCCAGCTCGGGTGCGCGCGATCGCACGGGCAGCGCGGGGATCGGCCTGCAGCTGTCGATGCCGTTGATGGATGGCGGCGCCCGCCGCTCGCTCGAACGCCAGGCTGTCGCGCTCGAGGAGCAGCAGTCCTATGGCCTGGAGGCCGCGCGCCGCGATGCGGATCGGCTGGCGCGTCAATACGCGGCGGCGGTTCGCGACGGCACGCGTCGCATTGCATCGCTCGAGCGCGCGCGTGTCTCCGGCGAGAACTCGGTGAATTCCAACACCACGGGCCGCGAGGTGGGCGTGCGCACCACCATCGACGTGCTCAACGCGGAGCAGAACTACTACCAGACGCTCTACAGCCTGTCGGCGGCCCGCTACGACCTGCTCTTCGCCCGCCTGCAGCTGGCCGCCGAGGCCGGTGCGCTCGACGAGCAGGCGCTGGCCCAGGTCAATGTCGCCACCGTGAACCCTTGAGATGATCGCCATGACTTCCTCCCTCAACCGACGCTCGCGCCGTCTCGTCGTGGTCTGCATCGGCCTGTCGCTGCTGGCTGCAGGTGCCGGCGCCACGTATCACTTTTCGTCGCCAAAGGTCGCGCCTCGAAAAGCCGCCGAGGCGCCGCTCGTGACCGTGTCCATCGCGCAGGCGCGCGACCTGCCGCTCAAGCTCGAAGCCCAAGGCCACATGGTGGCCCTTGCGCAGGTGGATGTCCGGCCGCAGGCCACCGGCACGATCCGCGCGATCCATTTCAAGGAAGGTGACGAAGTCAAGGCCGGACAGCTGATGTTCACGATCGACTCGACGGACGTCAGCGCCCAGCTCGCCCGGGCCCAGGCCACGGCCGCCCAGGTGAAGGCCCAGCTCGACGAGGCACAACGCGACCTCGGGCGCACGCAGCAGCTGGCGAAGTCCCGCTTCTATTCGACCAGCGCGGTCGACACCAGCGTCAGCAAGGCCGAAGCGCTGCAGGCACAGTACAAGGCGGCGCTGGCCGACGTCGACAACACGCGCGTGCTGGTCGACCACACGCGCATCACGGCGCCGATGGGCGGGCTCACCGGCGCGTTGTCCGCGCACCTGGGCAGCCTGGCGCAGCCCGGGGCCGCCACCGCGCTGGTGAACGTGGCCCAGGTCGATCCGATCGGCGTCGACTTCACCTTGCCCGAGGGCAATCTTTCGGCATTGCTGGCGGCCCGCGGCACCGACAACGTGCAGGTGGCCCTGGAGGCCGCGGACGGACCGCCGCTGGCGGGCAAGCTCGTGTTCGTGAACAACACCGTCGACACGAACACCGGCACGATCGCGCTGAAGGCCGCATTTCCGAATGCGGGCAAGCGGCTGTGGCCCGGCAGCTTCGTGCGCGTGCGCGTGACGGCCGGCGTCAGCCACGCCGCCGTCACGCTGCCGCCGCAAAGCCTGCTGGACGGCCCGACGGGCCGCTTCGTCTACGTCGTCGACGCCGGCGACAAGGTGCGCGCCGCGCCGGTGACCCTGCTGCGCGTCCAGGACGACCTGGCCGTGGTCAGCGGACTGCGCGGCGGCGAGCGCGTCGTCAGCGAAGGCCAGGCAGGCCTCAAGGCAGACATGGTCGTGCGCATCGCGTCCGCCGGGGTGCCGCCGCCCGCACCCCCGATGTCCCTGGCGGGAGAGGCCCGATGAACATCTCCCAGGCTTGCCTGCAACGGCCGATCGCCACGTTGCTGTTCTGGATCAGTGCCGTCGTCGCCGGCGTGATCTGCTGGGCCAACCTGCCGATCTCGGCACTGCCCAAATACGACACGCCGACGATCCAGGTGCAGGCCAACCTGCTGGGCGCCAGCCCGGACAACATGGCGTCGTCCGTGGCCACGCCACTCGAGAAGCAGTTTTCGTCGATCCCGGGCCTCGTCACGAGCAGTTCCACCAGCATCCAGGGCGAAACCAGCATCTCGCTGGAGTTCGACGCCAACCGCGACATCGACGCGGCCGCCGCGGACGTCCAGGCCGCGCTGTTCCGCGCGAGCCGCCAGTTGCCTGCCGAGATGCGCACGCCGCCCACCTACAGCAAGGTCAACCCCGCCGACGCGCCGATCCTGCTGGTGGGACTGAGCTCGCCAAGTCTGTCGTTCTCGGATCTCAACGCCTACAGCGACAACCTGATCATCCCGGCGCTGTCGACCATCCCCGGTGTCGCACAGGTACAGGTGACCGGGCAGAAGCGCTACGCCGTGCGCATCCAGGCCGATCCGGCCAAGCTGGCGGCCGTCGACCTCACGCTCGACGAAGTCGCCGCCGCGTTGGCCAGCGTCAACTCGAACACGCCGATCGGCCAGCTGGACAACCAGCGCCAGATGCTCACGGTGCAGATGAACGCGGACCTGATGAAGGCCGCCGAGTTCGCCAGCGTGATCGTGGCCACGCGCCAGGGCCATGCGATCCGCCTGTCCGACGTCGCACGGGTGTTCGACAGCATCGAGAACGTGCAGAACATGAGCGCGATCGACGGCCAGCCGTCGATCCTCCTGAACGTGCGCCGCCAACCCGATGCCAACACCGTGGCGGTGATCGACGCGATCCGTGCCACGCTCCAGCGGCTCCAGGCGCAGTTGCCGCATTCGGTGTCGATCCACACGCTCAGCGACCGCTCGGTGTCGATCCGCCATGCGATCCACGACGTCAACCTGACGATGCTGTTGACGATCGCGCTGGTGGTGATGGTGATCCTGCTGTTCCTGCGCCGCGTCGCCGCCACGTTCATTCCGTCGCTGACGGTGCCGATCTCGCTGTTCTCCACGTTCGGCCTGATGTTCGCGCTGGGCCTCAGCCTGGACAACATCTCGCTGATGGGGCTGACGATCGCCGTCGGCCTGGTCGTCGACGACGCGATCGTCGTCCTGGAGGCGATCTACTCGCACATCGAGCGCGGCGTCGCGCCGGCGCGCGCCGCGATCGCGGGCGCGCGCGAGGTCGGCTTCACGGTGCTGTCGATCTCGGTCTCGCTCGTGGCCGTCTTCATTCCGATCTTTTTCATGCCCGGCACCATCGGCCGCCTGTTCCACGAGTTCGCCGTCGTCGTCTCGATCTCCATCCTCGTGTCGGCCGTCGTGGCGCTGACGCTGATTCCGTTGCTCGTGCCCATGCTGATCAAGCCAGGCAGCATTCACACCGCGGCGCCGGCCTGGAGCCGCGTCTTCGAGCGCGCCTTCGACCGCTCGCTCGCGGCCTACGGGCGCGCGCTGGACGTGGCGCTGCAGCGCAAGGCCGCCGTCCTGCTGGTGGGAGTCGCGATGATCGCGCTCACGGGCTGGCTCTACGTCAGCGCGCCCAAGGGCTTCTTCCCGCAGGAGGACATCGGGCAGGTGACGGCCAACGTGCAGACGCCGCAGGACATGGGCTACCAGGGCCGGCTGGCCGTGATGCAGCGCCTGGAACGCACGGTGATGGACGACCCGCACGTGGCCGGCGTCGCCACCAAGGTCGACCACGACACCACGCAGCTGGTCATCGACCTGAAGGATCGCGCGCAGCGTCCGTCGATGACGGCGGTGCTCAAGCAATTGCGCCAGGAGACGAACTACCTGCCCGGCATCGAGGTGTTCTTCAGCCCGGTGCAGAACCTGCGCGTCGGCGGACGCAGTTCCAAGAGCACGTTCCAGTACACCTTGCAATCCGTCAGTCCCAACTCGCTCGACCAGTGGTCGGACAAGCTCGTGGCCGCGTTGAAGGCCTCCGACGTGTTCGTGGGCGTCAACAGCGACTTCCAGAAGGACGGCCTCGACGCGCAGATCGTGGTCGACCGCGACAAGGCGGCGCAGCTGGACGTCGATGTCGCCACGATCCGCACCACCCTGTTCGCCGCCTTCGGCACGCGCCAGGTCGCCACGATCCATGCGCCGGAAGACAGCTACCAGGTGATCCTCGAAGTGCCGGAGGACAACCGGCGCGACGAGAGCGACCTGCTCGCGATCCAGGTGCGCAGCACGACCGGGAAGGCGGTGCCGCTGGGAGCCTTCGCGAGCGTGACGCGCGCGAAGGGCGTGATCGCCGTCAATCACCAGGCGCAATTGCCGGCGGTCACGATCTCGTTCGATCTGGCCCCCGGCAAGTCGCTGTCCGACGCGGCGGCCGCCATCGACGCGGCGCAGGCCGGCCTGGCGATGCCCGCGACGATCTTCGGCTCGTTCAGCGGCCAGGCCGCGCTGTACCAGTCGTCGCAGACTTCGCAGCTGTGGTTGATCGCCACGGCGGTCGCGGTGATCTACGTGATCCTGGGTATGCTCTACGAAAGCTGGATCCATCCCCTGACGATCCTGCTCGGCATTCCATCGGCCGCCGTCGGTGCGCTGATTGCGCTCAGAATGGCAGGCATGGAAGTGAGCTTCATCGCGATGATCGGCATCCTGCTGCTCATCGGCATCGTCAAGAAGAACGCCATCATGATGATCGACTACGCGATCGCCGCGCGCCGCGAGGGCGGCCTGGATCCCGCCGGCGCCATCCGCCAGGCGGCGCGCCAGCGTTTCCGCCCGATCATGATGACCACGTTCTGCGCACTGATGGGGGCGCTCCCGATCGCGCTCGGCTTCGGCGCCGGCGCGGAGCTGCGCCAGCCGCTGGGCGTGGCGATCGTCGGCGGCCTGTTGCTGTCGCAGCTGATCACGCTGTTCGTCACGCCCGTGCTCTACGTCGTGTTCGACCGCCTGGGCACGCGCGCGCGCGCGTCACGCGCGGACGCGCCGCCGCAACTCGCGACGGAGGGCTGACCGCGTGTCTCGCATCCTGCTCGTCGAAGACCAACCCACCGCGGCGCACTACGTGGCCAAGGGGCTGGGCGAGGCCGGGCTGGTGGTCGATGTCGCGGCGAACGGCCCGGATGGCCTGCACCAGCTGCTCACCGTCGACTACGACCTGGCGATTCTCGACATCATGTTGCCCGGCCTCGACGGCTGGAGCATTCTCGAGACTGCGCGCAAGGCCGGCCGCACCGCGCCCGTGTTGTTCCTCACCGCGCGCGACGACGTCGACGACCGCGTGCGCGGCCTGGAGGCCGGCGCCGACGACTATCTCGTCAAGCCCTACGCCTACGCGGAACTGCTGGCGCGCGTGCGCGTGATCCTGCGACGCCATGCCCCGGCGACGGCGGCCGCGTCGACCAACGTGCTGTGCGTGGGCGACCTCGCGCTCGACCTGCTCAAGCGGCGAGTCACGCGCGGCGACGACAAGATCGACCTCACGGCCAAGGAGTTCGCGCTGTTGCGGCACCTGATGTCGTTCCCGGGCGAAGTGCAGTCCCGCACGGCGCTGGCAGCACGGGTGTGGGAGATGAACTTCGACTCCGACAGCAACGTCGTCGAGGTGGCGATCAAGCGCCTGCGCAGCAAGATCGACGATCCGTACGAGAAGAAGCTGCTGCACACCGTGCGCGGCGCCGGCTACGTGCTCGATGACGTTCACGCCTGACCCACGCCGCTGGTCGCTGGCCACGCGGCTGACCTTGTTCCTGTCGCTCGCGATGGGCGCGATCCTGCTCGCGGTGGCATGGCTGATGAACGACCAGCTCGAGCACCAGCTGCACGAAAAGGACGAGATCGAACTGGCGCACACGATCGCCACGCAGAGCGACATCGTGCGGCTGATGCAGACGGCGCCGGGCAAAGACGACTGGGCGCGAGTCTGGGTCGATCACATGCAGCCGAAGTCCGACGTGACGGTACGCATCCTCGACCCCGAGGGCCGCGTGTTCACGCAATCGCCCGGCATGACGGTTCCCGTCTCTGCCTTCTTGCCTCCCAAGAAGAAGCGCCGCTACTTTTCCTGGAATCCGGGACACCATGACGACGAGCAATACCTGCTGACGGCAGATCGTGTCGAGATCGGTGCGAGCGCCGTCTGGACAATTCAGGCCGCCGAGAACCTGAGCGAGCGCCAAGAGTTGCTGGAGAAGTTCCGCGCGCGCCTGCGAACGGTCGTGGTGAGCGCGCTGCTGGTCGCGCTGCTGGCCGGCTGGCTGCTCGTGTGGCGCGGCCTGGCGCCGTTGCGGGCGATGAGCGCACGGATCGCAGGCGTCAACGTGGAACGCCTGCACGCACGTATCGGCAAGCAGCCCTGGCCGTCGGATCTCCAGGCGCTGGCGCACAGCTTCGACGCGATGATGATCAGGCTGCAAGCCGCATTCGAGCAGTTGTCGCGCTTCTCGTCCGACCTTGCCCATGAATTCCGCTCGCCCATCACCAACCTGGTCGCCGCCGCCAGCGTGATGCTCGCGCGCGAGCGCAGCGCCGCCGAATACCAGGAGACGCTGGCCATCATGGTCGATGAAGGCGAACGGCTCGCGCGCATGGTCAGCTCGATGCTGTTCCTCGCCCGTGCCGACAATGCGCGACAAGCGATGACGATCGAGCCCGTGTCCATAGCGACGGAGTTCGCACGCCTGGTCGACGCCTTCGAGGTGGTCGCGGACGAAGGCGGCGTGACGCTGGAGGCGCATGGCGACGGCGTCGTGATGGCGGACGCCATGCTGTTGCGCCGGGCGCTCACCAACCTGGTGTCCAACGCACTGGCACACACGCCGCGCGGCGGCCGCATCGAGCTGCGCGCGCAGGCCGATGAACGCGGCCTGTCGCTTGGCGTGCGCGATACGGGCGTGGGCATCGCGGAGCAGCACCTGACCAAGCTGTTCGACCGCTTCTACCGCGTCGATGCGGCCCGCAGTTCGGCGGAAAGCACCGGCCTCGGCCTGGCGGTGGTGAAGTCGATCGCCGAGCTGCACGGCGCCAGCATGCACGTGCAGAGCGTCGTTGGCCAGGGCAGCGAGTTCACGATGCGGTTCTCCGCGTCGAGCTGAGTCCACGCCGGGCGCCCGCCTTGCGGGCACGCAGCCCTGCAACTGCGCGCCGGCTGCACCCGTAGTCAAGTGCGAGCCGCCCGATCAACGCATTCTTGGCGCGCCATCGCGGCATGGCGCCTGAAGGCTGCTCGTCTCGAACCTTTCGTTATGCACCCAGACCCCCGCCTCGCCGACAAAGTAGGTGTGGCAATCCTCGATCTCGAGATTGAAGACGCGGGTCCGCGGCGATCGTCCGTCGTTGGACGCCGGTGGATTTCCCGGTCTTTCGTCACCGGGGGAGCAGCCCCCGGGCCCGCTGTCGGGAGCCACCAGGACGGGCGAGATGCCGGTCACATAGGCCTCGACGTCGCCGAGCAGCTGCAGTCCACAGCCCGTCTTCAAGTCCCTGGCCGGGAGCCATCCCTCGTCCTGAACCCAGAACGGGTGGTTGCCAGTCACCATCAGCGACCGCGGCGAGGCTTCGTCGGCGAGCAGATACTGCACGAGACACACCTCCCTGCTCTCGTAAGCAGCTGTATTGACCACTCGCTTGTGAGCCAGCTCGCCGCCGGCCTCGGGCTGTCCGAGCACGAAGTCGCCGGCCTGGATGAGCTCTATCGGGATTTGCCCGTTGCGCGTGTGGACGAGCGTTCCAGCACCGAAACAGGCTTGGACCGGAGTACGGGATGTCGGTGCGTCCGGTAACTGCATGTCGAACTGCACGCTCAATGAGCGACGGGACGCGACGAGGGTTCCCAGGTATCGCTCGCAGTGCCGACCAGGTCCTTCATCGTCGACCACGCCCGCCCGCCGGGCACGCTCGATTTGCCGAGGACGACGGCCTGGGCGAATGCGACCATCCGTGTCGTCACGCGCGCCCTCTCTTGCTCGGGCCACGTCTCGAACGGATGCGGGCCGCGCACGACGACGAGTTCCTTCAAGCCCGGGACCCGGTCGTAGGAGTCGACCGTGCCTTGCAGGCTGGCCGCGTAGTCCCACAACCCGCGGGCATAGAACGCCGCGGGCCACTTGGAGGCGCCGGCGAGAATGGCCGAACTCGGAAAGAAGACGACGTTGTGTTCCACTTCGCTGCCCGCGATGAACAATCCGCGGTCGTGGCCCAATCCCCGGGCCTCGTCCTCGGGCGTGGCTTCGGCCGGCACGAACCCGGGGCCGGCGGTGAACTCCGAGATCAGGATGATGCCCTTGATGTTCCTGTTGGCTACGGGCGGCCCGCAGGTGACTACAGGCAGGTCGTAGCTGCACGTCTTGTCGAAGTTCTGCGTCATGGCCCAGCCTGCCGCCATGGTTCCGCGCGAGCTTCCGAGCAGCAGCACCGGCATCGAGGCGCGCGACAGGCCCGATCCGAGGGCCCGCGCGGCCGCCGCTCCCACGCTCGCTTCTCCCGCCGGCGACAACAGGCGCATCCCGTCGCCGGATGAGAGGCTGGCGATGACGTTGAGCAGATCGCGCCCCTGCTGCAGCGTGTTGGTGTCGCTGAAACCCGTCGACACGCCGACGCCGCGTCGGTCGTAGCTGAGGACGTCGAAGCCCGCCTGCTGAAGCACATGAATCTGCTCGCGCCAGTCGCGCTGGCCCGGCGAGCCGGTGGTCGCGTTCGGGAAGCTGTTCAGAGCGGTCTTTCCCGTCTCGGGATCGATGCGATACAGCTGGTCGACGGGGTCATCGATGGCCGTCAGCCGGCCGCCTCCGCCGGCACTCATGACGACGAGCGCACGCACGCGATGGCCCCGTCCGTCGGCCACACCGTCGCCCTGCACATACCAGCCACGCAACTTGACGTCCTCGGTGATGTGACGCTGCAGGCGTTCATGGGCCTCGGCGGGCGCCGTGAATTCGATCGTCCACGTCCGCGACTCCGCGTTCGCGATGGACTCTCGATACGGCGCCTTCGCGAAGAAGGCGGGACGACGCACCTTGGACAGGTCGACCTCGCCCTGGCCGTCCAGCTTGCCCAGCAGATAGCGTGCGCGCGCATCCGTCAGGTGGTATTCGCGATTCGGAGGGACACGGCTGCGCACCGGCTTGCCCACCCGAGTCATGCAAGCGGCATCGGTCTTGCAAACGGCCCATCGCTCGCGCAGCTTGGCGTCGCTGAACTCGTCCACGTAGAAATCCTTGCCCGCGTAGCCGGCAGGCGGATGCTCCGCCGTGGTCGTGAAGGGGACGCACACCGCCGCGGCGCCGTTCTTCGAGATGAGGTAGCCGGGGAGCACCCTGTCACGGTCGTAGCCAACGCGCGCTTCGCAGTCAGGGGCAGGAAATCGGGGGTCGGCAGACACCTCGGCCGTTTTGCCGGGCTCCGGTTGGACGCCGTCGGCATACGCATTCGCAGCAACCATCACTGCGCAGGCCAGGAAGCGGAAATTTCGACAGATCACGAAGTGCCTTCGTTTGAACCCTTTGAAGTGTCTTTTGTATCATAATAAACACTTGTCGGCAATCAACCAGGGACCCGGAATGAGCGGCTTCGTTTCCAGACTTTTCGTGATCGCAGCGGCGCTGCTCCTGAGCATCGGCGTGCATGCAGCTTCACCATCCTCCGTCGAGGCGGAAGACAGCGGCCCGCGCCAGCTGTTCATCACCTACAGAAGCGAGGCGAAGGACCGCCCGGCGTTTCGCGACTACCTCTCCCACGAGGGCCGCGCACCGTTCGACAAGCTGGTCCGGGACGGCGCGCTGAAGGACTATCAGATCCTGTTCAATCCGTTCAACACGTCCTACACCTGGGATGCGATGGTCGTGATGGAGTTCGCCCACTACGCGGATACACGCCATTGGAACGAGCTGGAACGAACATCGCCCGGCGGCTTGTCGGCGAAGGGCCTCACGCTCGCGCGGCCCGTCGATACCTACGCGGCCGATTTGACCTGGCAAGGCACGGCGTCCCAAGCCGCGGGAGACGATCCGGTGTACTACGTCATCCCCTACGAATACAGGAGCGCGGCCGAGTACCGCAAGTACATCGAGTTCTACGTGCTTCCCCAGGTCAACGGGTGGATGCAGGACGGCGCGCTCTCCAGCTATCGGATCTACATGAACCGCTACCCGGTCGGCAAACCCTGGGACTCGCTGTTCGTCTTTCAATATCGGGACCTCGACTCGTTCGGACGCCGCGACCAGGTCCTTGCCAAGGTCCGCGAGGGTCTCAAGGCAGATCCGGTCTGGCAAAAACTGAACGAAACCAAGCAAGGCATCCGATCGGAAAGCGAAAACACGATCGCCGAACTGCTCCTGCCTCGTTGAAGCTGGAAGGCGTCGGTCGGGGCGGCAAGAAAGGCGTTCTTCGGTCGGCTTGTATTTTTTGTAATCACAAAATACAATCTATCGCATCAGCTCCTGCCTGCAACCCGCTTCTGCCCTCTAGTCCCCCACAAGCGCAGACTGAACCGCCATGGACAACAACTCCACCCCCATCGACATCTCCGCCGTCCCCGTCTGTCCGCTCGTGGAGGTCAGCGGCCCGCCACGCGAGCGCGGACGTCAGTACGGGGAGCAGGCCGCGGCACTCGTCAAGAACGGCATCGGCCACTACTCGGAGCAACTGGAGGCGGGACAGCTCAGCTGGAAGGATGTCGAGGCGCTGGTCGCCAAGTTCGAACCGACCATTGCCGCCTACGACGCCACCTACATCGACGAGATGCACGGCATCGCCGAGGGTGCGGGCGTCCCTTACGCGGCCATCGTGATGCTCAACGCACGCACGGAGATCCTCAAGCTCGCGGAGCGCCGCCGCGACAGCCTGCCCGTTCCGCTGGATCCGGACGGTTGCACCGGCGTGATCGCGCTGCCCGACGCGACCGCCTCAGGTCGTATCATCCATGCACAGAACTGGGACTGGAAGGCCGCATGCGCGCACAGCTCCGTCGTTCTCAAGATCAAGGGCCACGACGGCGCCCCCGACATGATCACCTTCACCGAGGCGGGGGCACTGGCCCGCTCCGGCTTCAATGCAGCCGGCATCTCGATCACGGCCAACTACCTCGAATGCGACCGTGACTACATCAGGCTGGGCGTTCCCCTGGCCCTGATCCGTCGCAAGGTTCTGCAACAGCGTCATCTGGCGCCAGCGATGCACGCCGTCTACAGCACACCAAAATCCGCGGCCAACAACATCATGATCGCGCATACGGCCGGCGTCGCGATCGACTTCGAATGCGCTTCCGACGAGACGTTCCAGGTTCACGCCCAGAACGGGTTGATCGTGCACGCGAACCACTGGCAAAGCCCGGTCGCACTGACCAAGCTGCGCGAGTGCGGCGTGAACAAGACACCGGATTCCCTCTACCGCGACATGCGCGTTCGCCAGCTTCTCGAGCCGCATGTGGGCGCGCTGACGGTCGACCACGTCAAGGCCGCGTTGTTCGACGATTTCGAGACGCCATGGTCGGTTTGCCGCCCGCCGCGCTACAACAGCGACAACAACCTGTCGGCCACGGTCGCCATGATCGTGATGGAGCCCTCGCTGGGTCGGTTCGAGGTGGCCATGCTGCCGGCCATCAACCGCGACTTCGCGGCCTATTCGCTCGAGATGGACATCCGCCCGACGACGGCGGCCCCGGTTCTGGCGTCACCATCGATGCGCGCCGCCTCTCGCGTCTGCGCCTGACAACATCTGCCCACAGCTTCCAGGGATCCAAGGCCATGCGACGTGCACCTATCAACAACTGGCCGGTGGTGGCCTTTGTTTCCTTGATGACGTTCTTCAGCGGCGCCGCCGAAGCGCAACTGCAGCAGAACGTCCTGCGCATCCGACTGAATGCGGATATCCGCTCCACGGATCCTGGCGTCAACCGCGATGCCAACACCGACGCGGTCGAGTCCCATCTTCTGGAGGGGCTTGTCGCCTTCAAGGAAGACACGTCCGTGGGCCCCCTGCTCGCACAGTCGGTCTCCACGTCGCCGGACGGCAAGGTCTACACGTTCAAACTGAGGCCGGGACTGCTGTTCAGCAACGGGGCACCGCTGACGTCTGCCGATGTCCTGTTTGCGTGGAACCGATACATGAAGCCGGACACCAACTGGCGTTGCCTCAGCGAGTTCGACGGTCATGGCCAGTCCACGGTATTGAAGGCCGAAGCCAAGGACGCCGCGACGGTCGTATTCACGCTAGCCAAGCCTTCGCCGCTGTTCTTGACGACGCTCGCGCGGGCGGACTGCGGGGGCACGGGAATCTATCACCGCAGTTCTCTCGACGCGGACGGAAAGTGGAAGGCGCCCGTGGGGACGGGCCCCTTCACGCTCGGCGAATGGAAGCGCGGCCAATACGTCGAACTGCTGCCCAATCCCCGGTACGCCTCGCTGCCGGGCAAGCGCGACGGAAACACGGGCGCCAAGTCGGTCAGCGTCGCCAAGGTGCGCTTCGTCGTCATCCCGGACCCTTCGGCGGCGAAGGCGGCCATCCTGTCCGACGGCGTCGATCTGATCTCGGACATCGACGAAGAAGACCTGGCGGAGTACAGGTCCCACAAGGATATTGTCGTGACCTCGTCCCCCAGCATGGACCAGAGCGGATTCCTGCTGCAGACGCGCGATCCGCTTCTCAAGGATGTGCGTATCCGGCGTGCACTGGCACTGTCCCTGGACGTTCCCCAATTGGTGGAGACGGTCACGAACGGCGGTTCGCCCGCGAGCCGCTCCGCGATCCCGAAGTCCAGCCCGTTCTACGGCACGGCGCAGGCCGACATTCCCCGCCGTGACCTGGCCGCTGCCCGCAAGCTGCTGGCTGAAGCGGGCTACAGGGGCACCCCGATCAAGATGCTCACGACGAAGCGGTACGCCAACCTCTTCACGGCGGCGGTGCTCGCACAGGCCATGGCTCAGGAGGCGGGCATCAAGATCGATGTCGAAGTACTCGACTGGGCAACGCTGCTGGATCGCTACAGCCGCGGGAACTTCCAGATGATGTCGTTCACGTACTCGGCCCGACTGGACCCCTCGCTGTCGTACACGATGTTCACGGGTTCCAAGGATGCCCAGGCGCGAAGCCTGTGGGAAGACAAGGAGGCGGTCGACCTGGTCGCCAAGAGCATGGAGACCTCGGACAAGGCCCAGCGCCAGGCGATTTTCGACAAGCTCGACGTCAAGCTCAGGAACGAAGTTCCGGCCATCTGGCTCTACTCCAAGGTCAACTTCAGTGCGACGAAGGCTGACGTCAAGGGCTATGCCGGCTGGCCCCTCGGACAGCCTCGCGCCTGGGGCGTGTCGATGCACGCGCCCTGAACGCGGCAACGCACACCCGCCAGAACGACTTCGACATGTCCTCTTCCTTCCTCGGCTACATCGGCAAGCGCATCGTCTGGGCGCTGCCGACCCTGTTCATCGTCGCGCTGGCGGTGTTCGTGCTGGTTCGACTGATCCCCGGCGATCCGGCGCAATTGATCCTCGGCGACTCCGGCAGTCCGGAACAGATCGCAGCCTTGCGCGTTCAATATGGACTCGACAAGCCGCTGCCTGCCCAGTTCGTGCTGTGGCTCGCGCATGTCGTGCGCGGCGATCTCGGGCACTCCATCACGAACGGCCAAGCGGTCCTGCCGCTGATCCTGGAACGATTCCAGGTCAGCGCCGTGATCGTCCTGGTCGCCGTGTTCATGGCGACCTTGCTGGCGGTCCCCGCGGGCCTGTTCGCGGCCTGGAAGCAAAACACCCCGGCCGACACCGTGATCGTCGCCGGCGCGACGTTCTTCCTGTCCATTCCCAGCTTCTGGCTCGGGCTGCTGCTGCTGCTGTTCATCGGATTGAAGCTGGGGCTGGTGCCCGTGGTGGGCTACGTGCCGTTCAGCGAGGACTGGCGCGCCGCGCTGAGCTTCCTGGTCCTGCCGACGATCACGCTGGCGCTGATCGAAATGGGCGTACTGACGCGCATGGCCCGCTCCAGCGCGATCCAGACGCTGCGACTCGAGTACGTGACGCATGCGCGCGCCAAGGGGTTGAGCGAGCGGCGGGTCCTGTTGCGCCACGTCCTGCCGAATGCCTTCGGGCCGACGCTGACGCTCATCGGCCTGGTGCTGGGGCAACTGCTGGGCGGGATTGCCGTCCTGGAGACGGTGTTCACGCTGCCGGGCCTGGGGCGCCTGCTCGTCGATGCCATCTTCGAACGCGACTATCCGGTGGTTCAGGGCTGCCTGCTGTTCACGGCGGTCATCTACGTCGTGGTCAACCTCCTGATCGACCTCTGCTATCCCCTTCTTGATCCACGCGTGGCAGCAGCATGAGACTTCGCAGCAACGCCCTTGTCGGCGGCCTTCTCGTGGGCGCGCTCTTCAGCATCGCCCTGGTGTCGCTGTTCTGGACGCCCTATGACCCGTTGGCCCTCGACCTCAAGTTCCGCCTGAACGCGCCTTCCGCCCTTCACTGGCTGGGAACCGACGAGTTCGGCAGGGATGTGCTGTCGCGCGCCATGGCCGGCGCCGGCACCAGCCTGCTGGTGGCCGCGCTCACGGTGGCCCTGGCCGTGACGTGCGGGACGCTCCTCGGGCTGGTCGCCGGCTTCTTCCGCGGGGCCACGGATCGCGTCCTGATGGTCTGCAACGACGCCTTGCTCGCATTCCCCGGGATCCTCCTGGCCCTGGGCGTCATGGTGATCGTCGGGGCGAACAAATTCGGCATCGTGGTCGCACTCGGGATCGCCTACACGCCGAGCGCCGTGCGCCTGGTGCGGTCCGCCGTGCTTTCGTTGCGGGAGAAGGAGTACATCGAGGCCTCGCGCGTCATCGGCAACAGCGAGCTGTACACCCTGCTGCGACACGTCCTGCCGAACTGCGCGGCACCCTTGCTGGTCCTCGCGACGTCGATGTTCGGGTGGGTCATCCTTGCGGAAAGCGCCTTGAGTTTCCTGGGGCTCGGCGTTCCCCCGCCCGCGCCGACGTGGGGCAACATGCTCTCGGCCGGCCGACCCTACATCGAATCCGCCGCCTGGCTCGGCATCGCACCAGGTCTGTGTATTTCCTTGTCGCTGCTTGGCATCAACCTGCTGGGTGATGCGGTGTCCGACTGGTTCGATCCACGCATGGAGCGACTCTGAATGCTTGCCGAAAACGCCGTCCCCCTCCTGCGCGTCGATGCCCTGCGACTTCACGGGCCGCGCGGGGCGCCGATCCTGAATGGCATCTCGTTCGATGTCGCCGCCGGTGAGGTACTGGCACTGGTCGGAGAGTCAGGCAGCGGAAAGACGATGGCGGCGCGCGCCGTGCTCCGCCTGCTGCCGCCCGGCGTGCACCGGGCCGGCGGCCAGGTCCTCGTCGAAGGACGCGACGTCGCCACGTTGTCCGATCCCGAGATGCGCGCCTTGCGGGGCTGCACCGTGGGCATGGTGTTCCAGGAACCGATGGTGTCGCTCAACCCGGCGATGACGATCGGCGCACAGTTGCTCGAGGGGCTCCTGCTTCACGAGAAAATCGGCGTGGACCAGGCCCGCGAGCGCACCGTCGAGATGTTGCGGCGCGTCCAGATCGCCGATCCGCAAGCCTGCCTGGCGTCCTACCCGCACCAGTTCTCCGGGGGCATGCGCCAGCGAATCATGCTGGCGTCCGTGATGCTGCTCAAGCCCAGGCTGCTGATCGCAGACGAGCCGACGACGGCCCTCGACTCTCTCAGCCAGCGGGAGGTCATGGAAATCATGGCCGACTTGACTCGTACCATGGGCACCGCGGTCCTTCTGGTGACGCATGACCTCCACCTGGTCGAGCGATACGCCAATTCGATCGTGGTCCTGAAGCGGGGCGACCTCATCGAAGCAGGCCCGGCCCGGAAAGTTCTGCAGGCACCCGGCGACGCCTATACGAAGAGCCTCATAGCCGCGCTCCCGCAGCGCGATGACAATCGCCCGGCCATCCCGCAAGGCGCTCCCCTCATCGAGGCGAGAAACGTGTCGGTCGCCTATCCCGGGGCAGCGCGGATGTTTGCGCGCACCGCGGCCAAGCTGGCGGTCGACGGTGTCTCGCTGGCGATCATGCCCGGTGAGGTGGTGGCGGTCGTCGGCGGATCCGGCTCCGGGAAGACGAGCTTCGGGCGTGCGCTCATCGGCCTGTTGCCGATCAGCGCAGGCGAGATTGCCTTCCGTGGCCAGTCACTGCAAGGCGCGGATCGCCAGCGACGACTGGCGTTCCGGCTCGACTGCCAGATGGTCTTCCAGGATCCCTACTCGTCGCTCGATCCGCGCCAGCGCGTGAGCGACATCATTGCCGAGCCGCTTCGTCACGCGCGAGAGATGACGAAGCAGGAGCGCTCCACCCGAGTCGAGGAAATGCTCCGCGAGGTCGGCCTGGAAGGCTTTTCCGACCGCTATCCCCACGCACTCTCGGGCGGGCAACGGCAGCGCGTCGCGATTGCCCGCGCCCTGGTGCGGCGCCCCGCGCTCGTCATTGCCGACGAGCCCGTTTCGGCGCTCGACATGACCATTCAGAAGCAGGTTCTCGAACTGCTTCAACGCCTGCAGGCACAGCATGGGTTCGCCTGCCTGTTCATCTCCCACAATCTCGCCGCCGTGTCGGCGATCGCGGATCGCATCGTCGTCATGAGCCGCGGCCGGATCGTCGAACAAGGCAGCGTCAAACAGATCTTCGACAACCCGCAGCACGACTACACGCGTGCGCTGCTGGAGGCGGCCTACGTCGGTTCCTCGTCGCTGGCGGGCCCCCTGTCTGCCGGTCAAGAGACGCAAGACGCAGAACTTCCTACTGCCTTGCTGGGAGCACGCTAAGCGGGCATTCGCAATGCCCGATTTCAGGCGCTCAAGAGATTGCCGGTTCGCATGACCTTGGCACCCGATACACGACCAAGGGGGTCGCCGAGCTTCACGAACCGGACATCGCGTCCCATGTAGAACACGCCCGCGGTCCGGCTGACTATCGTCGTACGCTGCGCCGAGACGGGGTCCACGATGTCGAACAGCGGCTGCCCGACCTCGACGGGATCGCCCATGCGGGCCCGATAGACCAGGATGCCCGCAGCCGACGCGACGAGTTGCTCGCTTCCCGCAAGAGGAGTCGCCGGGTACGGCAGTTCGGGCAGCGGGGGCGCCGTTCCGCGGATGGCCCCGACATGCACGAGATAGTGGAGTATCGCGGCCGCGTCCTGCTCGGCGAGTTCCTGCGAGACATCCCGCTGACCGCGATGCTCGACCGTCACGGCGATGCTGCCGCTTGGAATCGGAAATCGCTGTCCGAACGTCTGCTGGAGCTGCCACCAGGTCGTGCTGTGCGCTTCGTCGAACGACGCCGCACCGGAGTCGATCGCCAGCAGCGACGCCTTGGCGCCCAGGTACCTGGCCAACGGTTCGGCCTCCTTCCAGATCGACTCCCCTGTATAGACATGCATGGCGGCCTCGCGCGAGCAATGGAGGTCCAGCACGACATCGCCATCGTGTGCGAGCAGCATCAGCGTGCGCTGCAAGGCGTCGAATTCGGTCTTCGGCTCCCGTGCCACGAGCGCGTCCCGCCAGGCCCGTCGTATCGTGCAGAGGTTGTGCCGCGGATCGCCGTCGAGTCGTCCGTCGATGGCCGCGGCGATCTTCTCGTGGAGCACGGGAAAGCTCCTGTTGAAGTTCTGACCGCTCGCCAGGTCGAACCGGCCGATGAAGTTGCCGAGAACATGCTGCCCGAGGCCGACGGGGTTGGCGATCGGAACGAGGACGACCTGGCAATCGAGCGCACCCTCGACCTCCAGTGCCTCGAGGCGCTGGCGCAAGACGGCCGCCACCAGCATGCTGGGCGTTTCGTCGGCATGCAGCGCGGCCTGGATGTAGACCTTGCGGGTCGCCGACGATTGACCGAAGTGCAGGCTCGTCAGTTCGTGTGTCGTGCCCGGCGTCGCGGATGGCAAGGCATGGACGAAGCGTTTCATATCGCTTTTGGCGTGACGTTCTTCAGCGTGACGCTTGATTGACCTGGGCGCCATGGCGACGCTGCAGCCGGACGCGATTCCTGCGGCGCAACCACCACATCCAGCTGCCCGTGACGCCAAACCCGAGCAGGGAACATCCCCCCAGCGCGGCCATGACGATCCCCCATCCGCCGCCGAGCGCCCCGGTGTGAAGCGGGTACAGCCAGGCGAACATCCGACTCCCCGGAGGAAGTCCGTTCCAGCGGTCGATTCGCAGCACGGTTCCCGTTTGCGGGTTCAGCCAGATGCTGGTGAGTCCGTTCGGATGCGGATCGTCGTCGAGCTTCTTGCGGATGCGCACCGCCTGGCCCGGCTTGGGGGACAGCTGTATCGACGACATCCGACCGCCGGCGAGCGCGGCCTGGGCCTGCTGCACCAGAGAGTCCAGGGACGCCATCTGCGCGCCCTTGACCGGCACGAACCTGGGCGCCTGTTCGGCAGGACGCCCCGACAAGTCGTTGATCCACTGCGACGCGGGTCGCCAGGCCAGCAACCCGCCCGTGGTCACGCAGGTGAGAACCCAGAGGCCCAGGACAACGCCGCCAACCCTGTGGAGGTCGAAGAGCGAGCGGAGTCTTCCGCTCTCGAGGTTCACCTTGAATGCGAGTCGCCAGCGAACCGGCCACCAGAGTGCAATCCCGCTCAGGAATATCGCGAGCATGCAGGCCGCGGCCAGGCCCAGAACGCCTTTCCCGAAACTTCCGGACAACAGCGCGCTGTGCAATTCGAACAGTCCGTTGACACCCACGTCGAAACGCCCGCGCGTGCCGAGCCTTCGCCCTGTGTACGGATCGATGAAGATCTGCCCTTCCCAGCCGTTGTCGCCCCGGACTTCGGCAACCAGCGAATCGCCGGGCCTCGCGGGCGGCTGCAAGACGAGGGTCTGGTTGCCCGCCTCCTTCGTCAAGCTCGCCCTGACCGACTCCAGGGAGACCGTCGCCGGGCCGGGCGATACGACAAACAGCTGCGGGTTCAATGCCTTGTCGAGGGGCCGGCCGCTCAGCAGGAGCAGGCCGGTGCAGGCGTTCAGAACCAGTATCAGGCCGGCGCCCAGCGCCATCCAGCGGTGCAGCTTCAGCACCGCCGGTCGCCATGGACGCGCGCTCGCCATGGTCAGAAGTCGAGCTTCGCAGTCATGCGGATGACGCGCGGCAGGCCGGCCGCGATGATGGGATTCGCGCTCGTCGCATCCGCCGCCGACCAGTAGCTCTTGTTCGTGGCGTTGTCGACGTTGACCTGGAAGGTCGCGTTCGTCTCGTGGAACTTCGTGCGGTAGCGCGCACCGACGGAATACGTGGTGACGGCCGGCAGATTGACCACGTCGGCGTTGGAGACCGGGCGCGCACCGACGTAGTAGGCGGCTGCATTGACCGCCAGGCCGGGGACCGCGTCGAACCGGTACTCACCGAAAAGACTGAAAGTCCGCTTTGCCGCGTTGCCCGGCGTGTGGCCCTGGGTATTGGTCGGTCCGGTCGTCTCGTCGCGCGTGATCTTCGGATCGAGGAACATGGCGGACGCGACGATGCCGATATTGCGGTTCACCTCGCCGGACGCCGCCAGTTCGAAACCCTTGTATTCCGCCTGCCCATTCTGCGTCTGGATCAGCCAGGTACTGGCCGCCGATCCGGGCGAGGACGGCGGGGCCGTCGAACCGGCAGGCGCCGGCTCCGAGGTGGTTTGCGCGCGGCGAATATCGAAGAAGGCCCCCTGGATCAGCGTGCCGCCCTTGAACTGGTACTTCGAGCCGATCTCGTTCTGCGTCGTGAGCGCGGCAGGCAGCAGCGCGCCCGAGTTGCTGTACGTGCCGGGGACGACGACGCCGGCTTCGAGCCCCTGCAGGTGGCTCGCGTAGATGGACATGTCCTTGACCGGCTCATAGATGATCGAGTAGGCCGGCGTCGTCTTGATCGACGAATACATCGGCGTCGCCGAGACCGGATTCGTCTGGCCGCTCGTGTAGTCGGTACGCCGCAAGCCCACCATCACTTGCCACTGCTTCGACAGGATGACCCGGTCGACCGCATACAGGCCCTTGTCCTCGATGTCCGTCGCTTGCGGGCCGTTCGGCGCCTTCTGGGTCTGCAAGGGAACGGCGATCGGGTCATACAGGTTCTGGCCGACGTACTTGGCCGACGTGATGCTGCAGGTGGCCGACAACGTCGCGCAACCCCAGCTCTGCACGTTGGTGCCACGAATATCCTGCTTGCGATCGTTCTGCGTCCATCCGAAGGTGAGTTCGTGCGCGATCGGGCCCGTCTCGAGGCGGCCGGACAAATCGAGGCGGGTGTTCGTGTTCTGGTACGTCGCCCCGTTGTTGAAGTTGCCGAACACGCGGCCGACCCCGGTCTGGTAGCCCGAGATGTCATTGAACGCGAACTGCGTGAACTCGCGGTCCCGCTTGGCCAGGGACGCACCGTACTCCGCGGTCAAACGCCAGTTGTCCGTGACATCCCAGTCGACACGGAAGTCGCCATTCGTCGCCTGGCCTCGCGTCATCCCCCATTTTCCGGCCAGGTTGGTCCGGTTGTCCGGAACCTGCGGCAGGGTGGTCGCGGTGCCGATCAACTGCACGGAGGCCTGCTCGGTGGCGTTCTTGACGTAGTGCTCGAAATCGACCTTGACGGTGAGGTTGTCGAGCATCCGGAAGTCGAACGCCGCCGAGAACAGGTTGCGTTGCCCCTGGTACTGGTGCAAGCCGGGGTTGTCGGTTCCGCCCAGCGCGTTGATGCGCAGGCCGAACTTCTCGTTCTCGCCGAAGCGGCGACCGACGTCGACGCCGACCTCGTAGGCGCCGTACTGATTGACCGAGGTCGTCAGACTCGTGACGGGCGCCGGCCCCGCGCGCTTCATCTCGAAACTGATGATGCCTGCCGGCGGCACCATCCCGTAGTACATCGACGACGCGCCCTTGAGGACTTCGACGCGCTCCTTGTCTTCCATCGGGATCGGCACGAGCGCGATCAGGGGCAGGGAGCCGTCCAGCCGATACGAACTGCGGTTCTCCATCGGCACGCCGCGGATGGCCAGGTTGTCGTAGTAGGCGGATCCCAGCTGCGCCGTGGTCACGCCGGCGGTGTTGCGCACGGCGTCCAGCACGGAGAGCGAGCCCTGCGCATCGAGCACGTCACGCGTGATGACGCTGTTGGTCAGCGGAACATCGATGGGACGCTGATCCCGGAAGGCGCCGACCCCGATCACATTCGATGTGAAGCCCGTCGCTCTTTGTCCGCTCACCACCACGGTCGTGAGCGCGCTCACGCCCGTTGGCTCGGCCGGCGCGGACTCGGAAGCCGCGGGTGCAGAGGCTGCGGCCGACGGCGGCGAGGCGGCGGTTTGAGCGTGTGCACCGAGGTGCGCAAGCAGGCAGATGGCGCCGGCAGCCGGGGTCAGACGAAACGAAGGTGATGCACTCATTGAACGGGCACTCCGCAAGGATTGGATGGACGGTTTCTGGTCGGGGTCTAAATTTGCACGGGGAATCAAATCGTCACACTAGTGTATTAGATGTTCACATAAAACATCAACAAAAAACTCAAGCGATCTTGATCCGAGCCATCGAGCTCTCGACCGTTGCCCTCACGCCATGCTTCGTCCCCTGCCTCCGCCCTCTTCCATCCCGCCGTTCTCTCGGAGCGATTGCTCGACCGAGCCATGATCCCGAGTTCGAGTTGCATGGACGCCCGCGGCACGGACGCGGGTCCACACAGGTGCCCGGGCCTGGCCCGACCCCTGTCCTCTTGCATTTATTGCCTAACAAACACAAAATAAAACGGTAAGTACCGGCGCTCCGGGGTCGACTCGTGCCCACCCGCGCCGCGACACGCCAAGGCATCGAGCGAGTGGAAGTTCGCCCATGCACGGCGTCGAGCGGTGAAGGGCATGCGCTCTGTTGCTGCGCCGGAAGGGCGTCGGTCGGCCGGCAGGCCGAGGCGAGGTATCGACGGCGCGCGGCAGAATGCGATGCCCCATGGGATGGGTGCTGCGCCTGGTTGTCGTGCGACGGGCGCAAGGACAGGCGTCGCAGACTGGTTATGAAAAAGACGAGGCACCGTGAGCAAAAAGATATCCAAGGCCGCCCCCACTCCGCCCAGCTCGTTGCACATCGAGCTGGCCGACCGGATCACCCGCCTTCTTCACGAAGAGGCGGCGGTTCCCGGCACACGGCTGAACGAAAAGCACCTGTCCGAGCAATTGGGGGTGTCGCGCACCCCCGTTCGCGCGGCGCTTGAACATCTCGCCAGCCAGGGCTTCGTGTTGCGCAAGGCCAACATCGGCGTCGAACTGCTGTCGCTCCCGCCTCTTCCGCCGGCCGAACTCGACACGCGCGAGGATGAACTCCTGGTACGGATCGCCGAGGACCGCCACTCCGGACGCCTGGCCGATCAAGTCGCTGAACAGGATCTGATGGTCGCCTACAACCTGACGCGCGCGGCCGTCAAGGAAGCCCTGGGACGCCTGGCCGAACTGGGCGTCGTCGAGCGCAAGCTGGGCTATCGCTGGAGGTTCTTCGACAACGCCTACGCCCAGGCGAAACCCGAGAGCTATCGGTTCCGTCTCGTCATCGAGCCGGCCGCCATCCTGGAGCCCACCTTCGCGTTGCCTCCCGGCTGGATCGATCAGATGCAATCGCAGCACGAGTCCTTCCTGCACATTCGGTGGACAGCATCGACCGGTGTCGCGTTTTTCGAGATGAATGCCAATTTTCACGAGGGCCTGGCCAAGGCCTCGGGCAACCGGTTCTTCTTCGAGGCGCTGCAAAAACTCAACCGGTTGCGGCGGCTTTCGAACTACGACTGGAAATACGGCCGCGAGCGGGTCTCCGTCAGTTGCCACGAGCACCTGAAGATCTTGAAGTTCCTCGAGGTCGGCGACGTAGGAAATGCGGCGATGATGATGCGTCAGCACCTCGAGCTCGCCAGCCGCATCCGCAATGTCGTCGATCCCAAGCCGTAGATCGGCGTCATGCCAGGCATCAAGGCCATCGAATCCGGCAAGAGCCCTCTTCAGGCGGACCTCGCGCAACGCATAGGGCGCCTGATCAAGGAAGGTTCGTTCGTGCCGGGCCAGCATTTGACCGCGAAAGGCCTGGCCGAGCTGTACGACGTCTCACGCACCCCGATTCGACAGGCGCTGATGCTGCTCGAAGAGCAAGGCTTCGTCGAGTCGAGAACCAATTCCGGTTTCCGGGTCGCCAGGAACGGATCACGCCTGAAGCTGGATCGCCTGGCACCCAAGACAGTGACCGAGGACGAACTCTTTCGCCGGATGCTCGCGGATCGGGGTCGCGGCGCATTGGCAGGCTCGTTCACCGACGCCGAGGTGCAGGTGAAATACGGCGCCCCGAAGAGCATGCTGACTCGCGTGCTCGTTCGACTGACCCAGGAGGGACTCATCGAGCGGCGCAAGGGACACGGGTGGGCGTTCACCGAATCGCTGGACGACAAGGACGCGCATGACGAAAGCTACCGGTTCCGCGCAGCGGTGGAGTGCGCCGGATTGCGCGACCCGAGCTTCAAGGCCGTCCCCGACGAGATGAGGAAGTGTCGCGACACCCACGAACGCTTCCTCGAGCAGGCAGGCCATGCCAGGGCGGCTTCGCAATTCTCGGAGATGAACCTGGAGTTTCACCAGATGCTGGCGAGGTTCTCAGGCAATCGCTTCATCGCGCGCGCGGTCCATCAGCAAAACCAGTTGAGGCGGTTTCTGGTGTACAGCTACTTCGACGATCGTTCAGTCAGCCTCGTCGAATCGACGCGGGAGCATCTTCAGATCATCACCGCCCTCGAGCAGGACGATCGCGAATGGGCCGCGACGCTGATGATGCGGCACCTGAGCGCGTCCAGTCGTCGATAGACGCATCCATCGGCGCGCACCTTTCAGTCCAGGCCCGCGAAAACTTCACTCAACGTCTCGCAGATGAAGTTGATCTGCTCCTTCTCGATGATCAAGGGCGGCGACAGGACGATCTGATCGCCACTCGATCGAACCATGAGTCCGCTGGCCAAGGCGCGCTGCATGCATTCGTAGGCGCGCAGGCCCGGCCCGTTCGGCCGCGGGACGAGTTCGATGGCCGCGAGGAGACCGATGGTCCGGATGTCCCGGATGACAGGATGCCCCTTGAGCGAATGGACGCAATCCGCCCAGTAGGACTCCAGCGCTGCGCAGCGCGCGAACAGCCCTTCCTCCTGGTAGATGTCCAGCGTGGCTATCCCCGCAGCACATGCAAGCGGGTGGCCCGAGTAGGTGTATCCGTGCGAGAACTCGATGTTGTTGATCGGCCCTTGAACGATGGCCTCGTGGACTTTCCGACCGGCGATCACCGCGCCCATGGGCACCGCGCCGTTCGTCAGTCCCTTGGCGCACGTCACGATGTCCGGCTGGACGCCGAAGCGTTGGGCAGCGAACGCGTGCCCGAGGCGGCCGAACGCCGTGATGACCTCGTCGAAGATCAGGAGGATGCCGTGCTCGTCGCAGATGTCGCGAAGGCGCTTGAGATAGCCGACGGGCGGGGCAAGCACCCCGGTCGAGCCGGCCACCGGCTCGACGATCACCGCCGCGATCGTCGAAGCGTCGTGGAGCTGGATCAACCGGATCAGATCATCGGCCAGATGCGCCCCCCATGCGGGTTCGCCTCTGGAAAAAGCCTGCTCGGCGTGATTGTAGGTATGGGGCAGGTGGTCGACCGAAGACAGAAGATTGCCGAACGGACGCCGGTGCGCGCCAATGCCGCCGACCGAGATCCCGCCGAAGCCGGTTCCGTGATAACCGCGCTCTCTGCCGATGAGGCGCGTCCTGCCGCCTTGCCCCAGGGCACGGTGGTAGGCCAGGGCCATCTTCAGCGCCGTGTCGACCGACTCCGACCCTGAGTTCGTGAAGAAGACGTGATCGAGGTCGCCCGGGGCCAGATCCGCCAGCCGCTCCGCGAACTCGAACGCCCGTGGATGCCCCACCTGGAAAGTCGAAATGTACTGCAGGCGACGCGCCTGGTCGGCGATCGCGTCGGTGATCCGGTCCCGGCCGTGGCCGGCGTTGACACACCACAAGCCTGCCGTCGAATCGAGGATGCGCCTGCCGTCGGACAACACGTAATGCATGCCGTGCCCTTCCTCGAACAGGATGGGATCGCTCTTGAATCGCCGGTTGGCCGTGAAGGGCATCCAGAGGGCATTCATGGAACGGGGGGAGGCTGGGGCATTCATGGATTCGGACTTTGGCTGATTGCAAGCCATCGCAGCTTGATACCGACTAACGCTATCATTGCATTTTATTGTTGTAAAGTGCATTAATGAAAAGATCGGACAACGTCACGGGCGTTGGAGCAGCGCCCCCTTGCGCGGGCTTGGCGCCCGGTCGGGCGGCGCTCCCGACACCGCAGGCCTCGACGAAGGCGAGGATTCGCAGGCGCTCGGGGTGCGATGGTCCACAAGGTCCAGCATCCCTCCGCGATTCGCGGGCTATCGTTGGCTGTCGCTTGCAATGTGTACTTTCGTCTATAAAATACATCTTGCCTGGCGATCGTCCTCTGACGCGTCACTCGAACACCGCACCTTTCCCGTAAAAATCAGTCCCTCACATGCCCAGTCCTTCCGCCCCCGACCAGCCGTCTCCGAATGAAGAGTCCGTCAGGGAGGGCGATGGGGTTGTCGGCACGCCGGCCGACGGTCTGCGCCGCGCCGCGCCGTCCTCGATGGGCGTGGATGCCGGCGAGATCCTGGCCATGCTCGACGACATCGAAGCCGCCGGCCTCGAAGTCCACAGCCTGATGCTGCACCGGCGCGGCCACGTCGTGGCCGAAGGGTGGCGCTGGCCCTATCGCGCCGACCGCCCGCGCATCCTGCACTCGGCGACCAAGAGCTTCGTTGCCTGCGCGGTCGGCTTCGCAATCGACGAGGGCCTGCTCGCTCTCTCCGACAAGGTCGTCTCCTTCTTCCCGGACGAACTTTCCGCGGAAGTCGACGACAAGCTCGCGGCGATGACGGTCGAAGACCTGCTGACCATGCGCACCGGGCATGCAGCCGAAACCTCGGGCTCGGTGTGGCGCGGCATCGAAACCAGCTGGATCGCCGAGTTCTTCAGGATCCCGGTGGTCCATGCGCCGGGAACGACCTACGTCTATACCAGCGCGGCCAGCTACATGCTCAGCGCCGTGCTGATGCGCGTCACGCACCAGCGCCTGCACGACTACCTGCGACCGCGGCTTTTCGAGCCGCTCGGCATCGAGCACGAAACCTGGGACGTCGGCCCGGACGGCATCAACCCGGGTGGCAACGGACTGACCGCGAAGACCGTCGACCTGCTCAAGCTCGGCGTGCTGCATGCGCAGAACGGCATGTGGAACGGCCGCCGTGTCCTGCCGGCCTCATGGGTCGCGGAGTCGACGCGCGCGCATGGCGGACCCGGCTCCGAGTACGGCTACCACTGGCACACCCGTCCGAAGGAGGCGTACAGCGCGCTGGGCATCTTCACGCAGGCCGCCATGGTCTTTCCCGCGAGCGGCGTCACGCTTTGCGTCACCGGCGCGATCGACGGCAGCAGGCACCTGTTTCCGCACGTCGACGCGCATGTGCGGCAGGCCGTGCACGATGCGCAACCGGATGACTTGTTGCAGGCAGCAAAACTTGATGCGCTGTTGAAGGCGCGCCTGGACGCCTGGCGAGCGCCGCGTCCGTTGCCCGGATCGCCGTCGTCGCCGACCGCATCGGCCGTCAGCCGCAAGGTGTTCGCCATGGCGCCGAATGAATACGGCATCACCGCCATCGAGCTGACGTTCAGCGCGACCCGATGCGAAGTGCGGCTGACCGACGGCGACGGACCGCACACGGTGACCGCGGGCCTGACCGAATGGATCGAGGGCACGACCACCATGCCGGGCCGCGACCTGCATCACGGCTATGAGCTGCGCGACGGCGTAGTGGTGGCCGGTGCCGGCTGGCAAGGCGACGACACGCTGGCGATGGAGTGGATTTTCGCGGAGACGGCGTTTCGCGACACGCTCAGGTTTCGTTTCGCAGGCGACAGCTTGACCTTCAGTCGCTGCGTCAACATCAACAGCGGATCGCTGGAACTTGCCGATCTGGACGGCGTCGTCCGCCCCTGATCGCCAGGGCCGGACTCGCGTCATTCCAGGCGGGCGGCCCGGTGCCTCCCTTGACTGCGGCTCGCGGACAGTCGACACTGACTTTGTATTTTAGTGCCTTAAAACGCAATATTCCCGCCTGATGATTCGGGCGCCACGCGGGTCGTTCCCCGCATGTCATTTGAGGATGAAACACATGACTCGGATTTCGGATTGGATGTCGAGGACCGCGATGGCCGTACTCGTTGCCGGGGCAGGCGCCGGCGCAACGTCGCATGCGGCCGAGCCTCAGAAGGCGCACGGCAACGGCCCGGAAGGCACGCTGGCCGACTATTCCAATCTCAACCGGGAGAGCAAGGACGTCACGGCTCTGCTGAAGGGACTGATGCAGGAGGTTTTCGTCACCCAGAACCTCGAGTCGGAAAACCAGTTCCGTCTCGAGTACGGCGACCGGGTCACCCTCAAGACGATCAACTTCAGTTCGTCCGGCAACTTGATCCCGGGACACATCTTCACTCCGAAATCGATGGCGAGCGGCCATCGGTACCCGACCATCGTCCTGGTGCACGGCGGCTTCCACGGGCAGCTCGAGCCGGTCTGGTTCCAGCTCATCGACACCCTCGTGGCGCAGGGCTACGTGGTGTTCTTTCCGGAGTACCGAGGCAGTCGCGGATATGGCGCGCCGATCTACGAAAACGACTACGGCGTGACGGACGTCGCCGACACGCTGGCCGGGGCGGACTTCATCGCCAGCCAGCCGTACGTGGATCAAGGCAGATTGGCGATCGTGGGCGAAAGCCGCGGCGGGGGCGTCGCCGTCGCCGCCATCGAGCAGCAGCCGAAGAAGTTCAGGACTGCCGTCGACATCGTGGGCCTCGTCGATTTCGTGGCCTACATGTCGTACAAGCCGGAATGGCGGCGTCAGCAGATCGCCGACGAGAGCCCGAGCTTCAAGGGCCAGCTTCCGGACAAGAACCTGGTTCAGTACATGGACGTGTCGCCGATCAATTTTGTGGAAAAGATCGAGACGCCTGTCCTCGTCATTGCGACGAAGGGCGACACCAGCGTCCCGGTAGCCCTGAATACGGAGCGCCTCATCGACCTGCTGAAAGCCCACAACAAGGTCTACGAATCCAAGATCTACGACGCCGCACCGGGCGGTCACGAAATGATGCGCGGCCAGTCGCCCGAGCGATATGACGCGACGGCCCGAATCGTGGCCTGGCTGGCCAAGTATCTGAAGTAGTTGCAGCACGCCGGCTCGCCACTCGCTTCCTTGCAGCGGTCGGCGAGCCGGCAAACGGCAGCTTCAGGGATGCGCCGCGGCCTGGCCGGGTGCCAGGCTCAACTGGTCCGCGATGACGGGCGCCCGCTCGTTCCTGATCTTGTCCTTCTTTTCGTGTATCGCCCGCCACTCCGGATTCGCGGCGAGTCGAGCGCGGACCTTGGCGACCGCCGAGTCGCGTTGGCCCAGCGCGGCGTCGTCGTTGTACTCGATCAGGAACAGCGAGGACCAGGGCCTGTTGGCCGCATAGCGTCCGATGTAGATCCCGTACCTGGACACGATGCCTTCGTCGACCCAGCCGTTCACCTGGGGCACGAGATAGTCATCCAGGTATTTGAGGTAGTCATTCGTGGACACCAGGTAGTCGTACGGGATCACCAGGAACGTCGGCTGCCTTGAAAGCCTCGCCGCCTCGCCCTGGCGCATTCGATCGACCGGCACGGTCGCCATGGTCTTGATCAGCCGAAGCGCCTCCTTGGGAAAGCCGCCCGGATTCGTCAGCTCGACGTCCTTCCAGCGCGTCACATCTTCCGCGCGGGCGAAACTGAGTTCGACGAACAGGTCGAACGTTTCGCTGTCTGCGTAGCGGCTGAAAAGCACGCGGTAGTCCGCGACGCGCCCTTCGCGCTTCAGCCGTTCGAGTTGCGGCAGCCCCTTGTCGATGAACGCCCTTCGAAGCGCCATCCGGTCGGCGGGAGCGACTTGAGCGGTGGTGATCAAGCCCAGTGGACTGTCGTTCCTGGGATCATCCTGGACGGCCATCGCGACGACCGGAAGGACGCAGGCCAGGACAACTGTCAATGCGAAACGTCGAAGGGAATTCATGGGTTGGGACTCGGGTCTGTTGGCAGGAATCACCGCGGTGAGGGTGGCAGGAGGGTCGTCTTCGGCAGGAGGAGGCAGGGGCCGTGCGATCAGTGCACGCGCCGTCTCATTGTGTACTATCTACTCACAAAGTACAATTTTCCATCGCCTCCCGGCAGAATAGTCATTCGATCGCGCGCCGGTCGGGTCGAGCCTGCCGAAGGCGGATTTTCCAAGGCCCATTGAAGGATTCCCGACATGTCTACTTACGAACGGCTCAGCCTCTATATCGACGGAGAGTTCCTGGAGGGCGGGGGTCGGCACGAACAGGAGGTATTTGATCCTGCCACCGGCGCCGTCATCGGCAAGCTGCCTCACGCGACTCGAGCGGACCTCGACCGGGCCCTCGCGTCGGCACAGCGCGCCTTCGAGAGCTGGCGGCATGTTTCTCCCCTGGACAAGGCGGCCATTCTTCGCAAGGTCGGCGAGCTGAGTCGAGCCCGTGCCCAGGAGATCGGACTCGGCATCACCCTCGACCAGGGGAAGCCGCTCGCCGAAGCGGTCGGCGAAGTCATGCGCTGCGCAGACCATTGCGACTGGCATGCGGAGGAATGCCGCCGCATCTACGGTCGCGTCATTCCATCGCGCGTGCCGAACGTCCGCCAAATGGTGTTGCGCGAGCCGATCGGCGTCTGCGCAGCGTTCACGCCCTGGAATTTCCCATACAACCAGGCCATCCGCAAAATCGCGGCCGCGATCGGCGCCGGTTGCACCCTCATCATCAAGGGCCCCGAGGATTCGCCGAGCGCCGTGGTGGCGATCGCTCGACTGTTCCACGAGGCTGGACTGCCGCCGGGCGTGCTCAATGTCGTGTGGGGCGTTCCGCATGAAGTATCGGAGTACCTGATCACCTCCCCCATCGTGCGCAAGATCTCGTTCACCGGCTCGGTGCCGGTCGGCAAGAAGCTGGCGGCACTGGCAGGCAGCCACATGAAGCGGGTGACGATGGAACTCGGCGGCCACTCGCCGGTGATCGTGTGCGCGGACGCGGATGTCGAGCGGGCCGCCACCATGCTCTCCAGACTCAAGTTCTCGAACGCCGGGCAAGTGTGCGTGTCGCCGACGCGGTTCTATGTGCAGGACGCGGCCTGGGATCGCTTCATGGCGCGATTCACGGAGGCCACGCGCGGCATCAAGGTGGGCGCGGGTATCGAGCCCGGGTCGACGATGGGGCCGTTGGCTCACGCAAGAAGCGTCACGGCCATGACGGAGTTCGTCCAGGACGCCGTGCAACGCGGCGCACGCATCGAAGTCGGCGGCGAGCGCATCGGCCAGATCGGCAACTTCTTCGCGCCGACCATCCTGGCCGCGCCGCCCGAAGATTCGAAGATCATGCAAGCCGAGCCCTTCGGCCCCATCGCCGCGTGCGTTCGCTTCGACGATCTCGACGATGCCATCCGACGCGCCAACAGCCTGCCCTTCGGACTGTCTTCGTACGCGTTCACCGGCTCCAGCAAGAACGCCCTGCGCATCCAGAATGGAATCGAGGCCGGCATGGTGAACATCAACCACTTCGGCCAGTCGCTTCCCGAGACGCCGTTCGGAGGCGTCAAGGACAGCGGAATCGGCAGCGAAGGCGGCTCCGAGACGTTCGACGGCTACCTCGTCACCAAATTCGTGACGCAGATGGATTGAGCGGGACGGCCGGACGATCCTCCGGACGAATGCCGCCGAAGGCACCCTGGATCAGCAAGGCGCGGGACATGAGGCACAGTTGCGCCAAACGGGAGCCCTTCATGACGGATACGAACGAGCAAGCGCTGACCCGGACGGACCTGGAGGCACTGGCGCGCGCCCGGAGCCCGGATGCGCCGTGCGCGCAATGCCAGGCGCTGGTCTGCCCGGGGTGGGAGTCGATGCCGGGCAGCTTCGACCGGGCGGCCCTGGAGCGCATGGGCACCTTGCGCGATCCGCTCGACGAGGATCCCACCGTCGCCGAATACCGCACGAACTCGTGGTCGCCGGACGCGCCGATCGCGCTCAGGTACTTCCCGTACAACCGCTGCGACGTATGGCGATGTGCGGCCTGCCGGCTGGCCTTTCTTCGCTACACCGAATACGGCGGGTACTACACCGACGAGCGCATTCGTGTGCTGAACGCGGCGCACCTCGTGGATGAACGTCCTTCAACAGGAGTACCTGGATGACGCTCGCGATGAACTGGGACGAGTGGGCCGGGCACGATGCCGTCGGGCTCGCCGAACGGGTGCGCAAGGGCGACGTGACGCCCGCCGAGCTCGCGGCGCAGGCCGCGGCCGCGATAGCCCGCACCAACGGCGCGCTGGACGCGGTGGTCGAACTGTTCGAAGACGTCGTCGCCGATCCGCTGGCCGACGGCATGCGGCCCGAGGGCGTGTTCGCCGGCGTGCCCTACCTGATGAAGGATCTCGGGCCGACCCTCAAGGGGCGGCGACAGGAATTCGGTTCGATGCTGATGCAGGGCCATCGTCCGACCGAGGACAGTTTCCTGACCGGCCGGATCCGCCAGGCCGGCCTGAACATCCTCGGTCGTACGACCACGCCGGAATTCGGTGTCTGCAGCGCGGCCGAGAACCGACTCCATGTCACGCGCAACCCCTGGAACACCGACCTGACGACCAACGGGTCCTCCGCGGGCACGGCGGCCGTCGTGGCCGCCGGCGTGGTGCCGATGTCGCACGCGACCGACGGCGGCGGCTCCATCCGGATCCCGGCGGGCGCGACCGGCAACATCGGCCTCAAGGTGTCGCGCGGCGTCTTCTCGCTGGCACCGGGCCTGTCGGATCTCTCCGGCCTGGTGTCGATCCAGGGCTGCCACAGCCGCACCGTGCGCGACACGGCCGCCTTCGTCGACCACTGTCGCGGCGGCGCACCGGGCGAGTTCATGCCGTTCTGGAGTCCGCCGCAGCCCTACGGCGAGCTCATCCAAATCGACCCGCGCCCGCTGCGCATCGCGCTGTCGCACGAGTGGGGCGACTACCGGGCGACGCCCCATTTCGTCGCTGAGCTCGAACGCGTCGGCCGTCTTCTCGAGGGCCTGGGCCATCACGTCGAATGGAAGCTGCCGCCGGTGGATTTCCGGGCCGCCTTCGCCGCGCAGACCACCTGCTACATCAGCAACTTCGCCCAGGTCATCGCCGGTCATCTCGCGCGCCTGGGCCTGGCGCGGCCGCCGGAGGATCTGCTCGAGCCGATCAACATCAAGATCTGGGAGGCCGGCCTGCATACGTCCTACAGCGAGCGCGCCGCCATGCAGGCCCGGTTCAACAGCACCTCGCGGGCCTTCGGCGCGTTCTTCGAGGCCTGGGACATCGTCCTGACCCCGATCACCGCGCTGCCCACGCCCCGCATCGGCACCGTCGACTATCTCACCACCAGCACGAATCCCTCGGTGCACGACTGGTTCGCCCACCTCTGGCAGAACTTCGCCTACACCCCGCTGGCCAACCTGTGCGGGATGCCGGCCATCTCGCTGCCGCTGGCCGTCCAGGAAAGCGGACTTCCCCTGGGCATCCAGGCACAGGCGCGACAGGCCGACGACGGGCTGCTGCTTCAACTCGCCGCGCAGGTCGAACGGGCACAGGGCGGGAAGTGGAACGACGGGCGGCGGCCCCAGGTGCATGTCGCGGCGGCGCCGTAGCGGCCCGCGAAACGGGACTCGCGGCACGGACGCCGCAGCGACTGCCGTCGGCGGCGCAACGCGAACCTGCTGCGAGATGGCAGAAGGGAGTCATCCCTTGCGCAATGCTTCGATCGCGTGGCAAAAGGCCCCGGTGGCGCCGGCGAAGTCCCTTCGCGAGCGGACCTGTCCGGCGGGTGCATGACGGGACGGGCCCGGACTCCGGGCGACCCTCCCCTACAATCGCACCGCTGCAGCAATCGCTGCGGCGTCGACATACAAGTACCGAGAACACCATGGCAACTGCAAAGAAGACCCCCGCTCCCGTCGTCAAGAAGGCCGTCAAGGCCGCTGCGCCGGCCAAGACCATCAAGGCTCCGGCCAAGGCTGCAAAGGCTCCCGCCAAGACCGTCAAGGCCAAGGCACCGGCCGCGGCACCCGTTGCGCTGAAGCCGATCAAGACGGCCTTCAACAAGTCCTCCCTGACCGCTCACATCGCCACGCAAGCGGCCGTCGAGCCGAAGGTCGCGAAGGCGGTCCTGGCAGCGCTCGAAGCCAGCATCCTCGCCTCGGTGAACAAGAAGGGCCTCGGCGAATTCACGCTGCCCGGTCTGCTCAAGGTCGTCGTGCACAACGTGCCGGCGAAGAAGAAGCGCATGGGCAAGGATCCGTTCACCGGCGTCGAGCGCATGTTCGCCGCCAAGCCGGCGTCCGTGAAGATCAAGACGCGCGCGCTGAAGAAGCTGAAGGACGCGGCGCTCTAAGCGACGCCCCTCGCGGCGGCGCGACGCGCCGTTGCCGACGAAGAGCCGCCGTTGCGGCTCTTCGCATTTCTGACGCTCGGCGATGCATAGCACGGGCGCGCGGTAGCGTCCGACGATACCGCGCGGACTCGCTGCCTCCACTCGCCTGGAACCCGCTTCGCTGGTCGTCGAGTTGCGCGATGCTGCGCTCCTCCCCGGCTTTCGAACCCGTCCAGATGAATCGCTCCACACGTACGACGCGCCGCCTCGGCACCATCGCCGCCCTGTTCGTCGGCCTCGCCGCTGCGGGTGCCAGCACCGGCGCGCTCGCCTCCGACGACATCGCCGCCCCGGCCCTTGCAGTTCGACCCGTGGCCGAACTCGGCAAGTCGCTGGCCGTCGGCGACATCGTGTTCACCCGCATCGGCGCCTACCCGTTCCGCAAGGTGGCCGAAGCCACCGGCACCTGGACCAATCACGTCGGCATCGTGCTGGACGTCTCGGGCAAGGAGCCGGTGATCGGCGAGAGCCGCTTCCCGTTCTCCGGCTCCACCACGTTGTCGCGCTTCGTCGCGCGTTCCGCCGGCGGCCGCGTCGCCGTAATGCGCCTGCCCACGCCGTTGACGCCCGCTCAGCAAGTGGCCATCGTCGCGGCCGCGGCCCAGCGCGAGCACGTGTTCTACGACACCGGCTTCGACAACCGCTCGCACCGCCAGTTCTGCTCGCGCTACGTGCGCGAGGTGCTGCTGCAAGGCGCCGGCGTCGAGGTCGGCCAGGTGGAGACCTTCCGTACCCTGCTGGCCCACGCGCCGCAGGCCGATGTCGGCTTCTGGCGCGTCTGGTACTTCGGCAGCATCCCCTGGCAGCGCGAGACGGTGACGCCGGCCAGCGTGTTGCACAGTCCGGGCCTGAACACGGTCTTCGACGGCACGGCCACCTGAATAACTGCGCATTCCTGCCCGCCGCGGCTCTCGCGTCACGGGGTCGATTGCGGCGATACTGGGAGGCCCTGTCGGGGCCGCGACGAGCGGTTGCCGACGAGTCCTCAGCATCCGCTCATCGGCCCCCATGGAACTCCCCGGCAAGCTCTTCGTCGTCGCCGCCCCCAGCGGCGCCGGCAAATCGACCCTCGTGAAGGCGTTGCTGCAGCACGAGCCGCACCTGGCGGTCTCCGTGTCGCACACCACGCGCGCGCCGCGCGGGCAGGAACGCGACGGCTGCGAGTACCACTTCGTCGACGTCGAGTCGTTCAAGCAGATGGTGGCCGCGGGCCAGTTCTTCGAGCACGCCCACGTGCACGGCAACTGGTACGGCACCTCGCGCGCCAGCGTCGAGACGCTGCTGGCGGCCGGCAAGGACGTCGTGCTGGAGATCGACTGGCAAGGCGCGCTGCAGATCCGCACGCTGTTTCCGGCCGCCCTGCTCGTGTTCATCCTGCCGCCCAGCTGGGACGAGCTGGCGC
>FTKD01000483.1_pt2 | contig 36774 bp, 37 predicted proteins | sample 1658191 | NCBI WGS metagenome assembly FTKD01 (sample SAMEA3914808, study PRJEB12502) | metagenome | biome: forest; material: soil | place: Canada | collected 2011-08-03 | depth 0.3 m
AGCACCTCGCGCAGGCGCGGCACGCCGGCACCGGGCGGCGGCTCCCAGCGGCCGTCGGCGATGCGCCTGGGCAGCGCCACCCAGGCGGCGGCGTCGAAGCCGTCGGCGGCCAGGCGGCGCGCGGCCAGCGGGTGGCCGCCGGCCGCGGCCAGCAGCACCGGCGCGTTGGCGGCGCCCTGCGCTTCGAGCCAGGCCAGCGCCTGTTCGGGCGTCGGCCCGGCAAACAGGATGCGCTGGCAGCGGCTGCGCAGCGTGGGCAGCAGGCGCTCGGCGTCCTCGGCCACCAGCAGCAGGCGCACGCCCTGCGGCGGCTCCTCCAGCGTCTTCAGCAGCGCGTTGGAGGCCACCAGGTTCATGGCGTCGGCCGGAAACAGCAGCAACACCTTGGCCCGGCCGCGCGACGAACTCTTCTGCGTCCACGCGATCGCGTCGCGCACGGCCTCGATCTTGATCTCGCGACTGGGCTTCTTCTTGGCCTTGCCTTCGCCGTCGCCCGCCTCGGGCGCGTCGTTGCCGCCCACGCTCCAGCCCAGCTCCACCTGCGTCAGCTCGGGCAGCAACGCGCGGAAATCGGGGTGGCTGTTGGTGGACAGCAGGTGGCAGGCGGTGCAGCGGCCGCACGGCGCGTCGGCGCCCGCGGTCTCGCATAGCCAGGTGCGCGCGACGCGCAGCGCCAGCTCGAACACGCCCGCGCCGGGGTTGCCCTGCACCAGCAGCGCGTGGCCGCGCTGGCGGGTGGCGATGGCGTGCGCGGGGCCGGCAAGCCAGGGCAGCGCGGCGTCGTCAGGCGCGGCGGTCATCGGTGGCCGGCAGGGGCGTCAAGGGTTGCGGGAACCAGCCGCGTGCAGCGAGCGCGGCGATCGCGTCGGCCCGCACGGCCTCGCGCGTCTGCGCGGCGTCGATGCGCGCGAAACGCGCGGGCGCGGCCTGCGCGCGCTGCGCGTAGCCGTCGCGCACTCGGATGAAGAAGGCCTCGTCCTCGCGTTCGAGGCGGTCGGCGCTGCGCACGGCGGCACGGCGACGCGCGGCCTCGGTCGGGTCGAGGTCGAACCACAGCGTCAGGTCGGGCTGGCGGCCCTGCTGCACCCAGGCCTCCAGTTGCGCCAGCACCGCGAAGTCGAAGCCGCGGCCGGCGCCCTGGTAGGCGAAGGTGGCGTCGGTGAAGCGATCGCACAGCACCATCGCGCCGCGCGCCAGCGCCGGCTCGATCACCTGGCGCAGGTGGTCGCGCCGGGCCGCGAACACGAGCAAGCCCTCGGTGAGCGGATCCATCGTCTCGTGCAGGAACAGGTCGCGCAGGCGCTCGGCCAGCGGGGTGCCGCCGGGTTCGCGCGTGAGCACCACCTCGGCGCCGCGTGCGCGCGCCCAGTCGGCCAGCGCGTCGATGTGGGACGACTTGCCGGCCCCGTCGATGCCTTCGAACGTGACGAAGCGACCGCCCGCAGGGGCAGGTGCTGCAGAGATCATTTGTGGGGCCCGCGGATGTATTGGTTCACCGCCTGATTATGGGCGTTGAGCGTCTCGCTGAAGACGCTGGTGCCGTCGCCGCGCGAGACGAAGTACAGCGCCTTCGAGGCATCGGGCCGCACGGCGGCGCGCAGCGCGTCGCGCCCGGGCAGCGCGATGGGCGTCGGCGGCAGGCCCTGGCGGGTGTAGGAGTTGTAGGGCGTGTCCGTCTGCAGGTCGGTCTTGTGGATGCTGCCGTCGTAGGCCGCGCCCAGGCCGTAGATCACCGTCGGGTCGGACTGCAGCGGCATGCCCAGGCGCAGCCGGTTCGAGAACACGGCGGCCACCTTGCCGCGGTCGGACGCCGCGCCGGTCTCCTTCTCGATGACCGAGGCGAGCGTCAGCGCCTCGTCGGCGCTCTTCAACGGCGTGTCGGCGGCGCGCAGCGCCCAGGCGGCCTGCAGCTGGCGCTCCAGCGCGTCGTGCGCGCGCTTGAGCACCAGGATGTCGCTGACGCCACGGCTGTAGACGTAGGTGTCCGGAAAGAACCGGCCCTCGGCCTTGACGTCCGGGGCGCCGATGGCGGCCATCAGTTGCTCGTCGGTCATGCCGGCCGTGGTCGGCTTCAGGTTGGGCGCGGCGGCGAGCGCGGCGCGCATCTGCTTGATCGTCCAGCCGTCGATGATGTGGACGGATTCGAGCTGCTCGTCGCCCACCACCATCTTCTGGAGCAGCGAGCGCGGCGTGGCGCCCGGCGTGATCAGGTAGCTGCCGGCGCGGATGCGCTTGGCGTCGCCCGACCAGCGGAACCATTCGTAGAGCAGGACGGGCTCGGTCTCGACACCAGCTTCTCGCCAGAGCCGCACGATCTCGCGCACCGGCGTGCCGGGCTCGATCGAGACCTCGACCTCGTCGTGCGCGAGAGTCAGCGGATGTTGCAGCCACCAGAAGGCGGCGCCGGCGGCAACCGCGCACAGCAGGACGAGCAGCGTGAAAAGGCGTTTGAACATGGAGGCGGCCGGCGTGAGGCCCTGCTCGTGAAGGGATCCCGGGGCGACATGATAATCGGCGCCATGAGCACCCATGATCTTGCCGCCTCCGATCTCGCGCTGAGCACCCCCGTGGCCGTGCGCCTCGCCGACTGGGGCGTGATCCGCGCCAAGGGCGACGACGCCGGCGCCTTCCTCAACGGCCAGTTGACGCAGGAGGCCCTGAAGCTGGACGTCGGCGAGGCCCGCCTGGCCGGCTACTGCTCGCCCAAGGGCCGCTTGCTGGCCAGCTTCGTGATGTGGCGCAGCGCGCCCGACGAGATCCTGCTGGCCTGCAGCGCCGACCTGCTGGCGCCGACCTTGAAGCGGCTGTCGATGTTCGTGCTGCGCGCCAAGTGCAGGCTCAGCGACGCATCGGCCGAGATCGCGCTGTGGGGCGTCGCGCTGCCCGGCCTGCTGCACGACAGCGCCGAGCACCCGATTCCCGCGGCGGCCTACGCCACGTCGGCGATCGCCGGCGGCACCGCCATCCGCCTCGACGATGCGGCCGGCGCGACCCGGCTGCTGTGGACAGCGCCGGCGGACACGACGCCGCCGTGGGCCCCGACCGCCAGCGCCGACGTCTGGAACTGGCTCGAGGTGCAGTCCGGCGTGCCGCGCATCGTGGCCAGCACGGTGGAGGCCTTCGTGCCGCAGATGATCAACCTCGAGCTGGTGGGCGGCGTGAACTTCCAGAAGGGGTGCTACCCGGGCCAGGAGATCGTCGCCCGCAGCCAGTACCGCGGCACGCTCAAGCGCCGCATGGTGCTCGCCGAGGGCGCGTCGGCCGGCGTGGCCGGGGCCGAGGTGTTCGCGGCCGCCGACCCGGGCCAGCCGGCGGGCCAGATCGTGCTGTCGGCCAGCCTGCCGCACCCCGAAGGCGGCGCGCGGCATGCGGCGCTGATCGAGGTCAAGCGCGCGCTGACGGACGCCGGCGAGCTGCACCTGGGCGCCGCCGACGGGCCGCTGGTGCGCCTGCGCGAGCTGCCGTACGAGATTCCTGCCGACGCGGCCTGATAGCGCGCACCAGCGCACCACACATCGAGGCGAAACCGTGACGGATCGCACACCCGGGATGCTCGTCTGCATCTACTACCGCGTGGCCGCGGGCGATTCGCAACGAGTCATTTCGAGTGTGCGTGAATTCCAGCGCACATTGCCGCAGAGCTGCGGCGTGAACGAGGCGGAAGTGCTCTTACGATGCGATCTGCCCTCCCCCGGTTCATCCACTTCATCCGCCTCGCTGCCCGATGCCCGCACCGCGACAGTCCACTCGCTCGATCCGCCAACCGGCCGCGACCCTCACGTCGCTGCGGGCGCGGACGCGACCGTGATGGAAACCTACCGCCTCCCGCTGCCGGCCAGCGCCGGACCGAATGCGGACGCCGTGGTGCGCGCATTCCTGGCCACGCTGGAGGCGGCCGCCGCGCCGCTCGCCGGCCTGTTGCGCGGCGCCCGCCACGTCGAACTCTTCGCCCCATGTGCCTTGTAGCCCTCGCGATCGACGAGAACCGCCGCTTCCCCCTGGTGATCGCCACCAACCGCGACGAGTTCTTCAACCGCCCGGCCGCCCGCATGGGCTGGTGGACGCCGGCCGAAGGCGGCCCCGAGATCCTGGCCGGCCGTGACCTGCTGGCCGGCGGCACCTGGCTGGGCCTGACGGCCTCCGGGCGCCTGGCCCTCGTCACCAACGTGCGTCGCATGGTGGACGCCGACCCCGAGGCGCCGAGCCGCGGCGGCATCGTGCCGCACTGGCTGCGCACCGAGATGCGCGCCGACCAGTTCTGGATGCAGACCTCGCTGTCGGGCTACGCCCCGTTCAACCTGATCGCCGCCGATTTCCGCCGCGGCGACTGCTTCTGGGCCAGCAACGACCACGCGATCCCGCGCCGCATCGAACGCGGCATCTTCGGCCTGTCCAACGCCGCGCTCGACACGCCGTGGCCCAAGGTGACGAAGCTCAAGGAGCGCCTGGGCGAAGCCCTGAAGACCGCCGAATCGGTGGACGCGCTGTCCAGCCAGCTGTTCACCGCCCTCGCCAACCGCGATCTCGCCCCCGAAGACCAGTTGCCCAGCACCGGCATCGGCCGCGAGCGCGAACGCCTGCTGAGCCCCGCCTTCATCCGCACGCCCGACGGCACCTACGGCACGCGTTGCTCGACGGTGATCATCACCGAGAAGATCAAGCGGCAGCTCGTGACCTACGTGTTCGAGCGCACCTTCACCGCCGGCCCGGGCCTCGCGCTGCTGCGCCGCACCGTGCTCAAGGACTGGCCGCCGCGCTACGCCGACCGCTCGCACCAGCAGGTGGAGACGTCCGTCGTCGCCGAGACCGAGGTCGACGGCACGCGCGTGCAGGCGCTCGAGATGCCGCCGCCGGTGAAGAAGACGCGGGTGCGCAGCCTGTTGAAGCCGATGAGCCGCTGAGGCCTCGCTGCCTCAGCTTCTCAGTGAAAGCGCGCCGCGACCCCGATCGCGAACACGCCGTACAGCGCCGCCAGCGCCAGCAGCCGCTGCGCCGTCAGCGCATGGCGATGCAGCAGCACCAGCATCACGACGATCGCCGCCATCGTCACGGCGGCCGCCCACAGCAACGGCGCGCTCAACAGCCACGGCGTGAAGAAGATGCCCAGCGCACTCGGCACCGTCGCCTGGATCATCATCGCGCCGCTGATGTTGCCGAGCGCCAGCGACGTCTTGCCCTGGCGCACCCAGATCACCGCGTTCAGGATCTCCGGCAGCTCGGTGGCGATCGGGCTCAGCAGCAGCGCGACCAGCTGCGGCGACATCCCCAGCCACGGCCCGACGGCCTCCAGCTGATGCACGAACAGCTGCGACGCGAAGAAGATCACCGCCAGCGCGCCCGCCGTCTGCAGCAGCGCCCACGCGGTCGACGGGTGCTCGGCGTGCGGACGCAGCTTCAGCGCCTCGCGGCCCTCCTCGCCCACCTCGTCGGCTGCGTGGCCCTCGCTGCTCAGCTCGCGCCAGACGTACAGCCCGTACGCGGCCAGGAACAGCCAGCCTGACCAGGGCTTCCAGGCGAACGCCGCCAGCCCCAGCCCGACCTTGAAGACGAACACGCCCAGGAACCACGCCTGGTCGTGCGCCAGCCGCGTGGTGCTGAACTCCTGCGCGATCTTCCTGCGCTGGTGCGAGCGGTCGAGCAGGAACATGAACCCGACGACCGCGTAGGCCAGCGTGGCCAGCGCCAGCGGCCCGCCGAGTGCCGCGCCGACACCGATGTCCTTCTGCGCCCCGGTCTTGCCGAACACGACGGCCACCAGCGTGACCACGCTCTCGGGCAACGCGGTGCCGAACGCCGCCAGCACCGTGCCGACCGCCGTGCGCGACACCCCGAAACGGTGGCCCACCCATTCGACGCCGTTGACGAAGAACTCGCAGGCCAGATAGATGACGACGGCGGAGACCAGCAGCAATGAGAGCGTGACGATCATCGCGTCGCTCCTGCGCGCGCGCCGCGCTGCGCACGCAGGCGCGCGCAAGCCGGTGTCGATGACGGCACGGTGTTCAGCGTGTTTTTCAAAGCGGGATTTCCTGGGGCCGGGACGCAACAACCAATGACGCAGCGTCCTCCCCAACCCCGGGTCAGGACACCACGCCAAAGGTCTTGCCAAGCCTGTCGATGACAGGCCGCGCCGACCATGGTGCGTTTGGGGCACCAAGCATGTTGACCGGCGCTCTTCACAGGGCGTGAAGGCGGCTACTCCCCTAAGGACGGGCGGACTTTAGCATGGCAGATCGCGGACGAGCATTTGGAATGGGTCAACCCTCCAGGGAAGTCATCAAACTGGCGGATGCGCAGCAACGTGAGCGCGAGTCCACTCGGGTCGTTCTCTGATCGAGCCGAAAACATCAAAGGGTGGCCTGGCACTTCTGCCGGCAATTGGCTTCGGGAGAACGCCAATCCATTGGAGAAATGATCATGACTCGTCTGACTTCGATGCCGCGTGCAGTGGCTCGACCCTGGCTCGCCGCTCTCGCTACGGCACTATTGGCGCTGACTCTGGGAGCGTGCGGTTCCAACTCCGACACCACCGCGCCCGCGCCCCCGACAACAACGACCGTGCCGGTCACCGTCGTCGACGGCGCGATCGGTGGAGCGACGGTCTGCCTCGACTTGAACGCGAACGGTGTCTGCGACGCGGGCGAACCCTCAGCCGTGACCGATGCGACAGGAGCGGCAAGCCTCGTCGTCCCCAACGCGGACGTCGGCCTGTACCCCGTCGTGGCCATGGTACCGGTTGGCGCCGTGGACGCCGACACCGGCCCGGTCACGACGGCCTACGTCATGCAGGCACCCGCCGACCAGACGGCCCTGGTCAGCCCGCTCACGACACTGGTACAGGCCCAACTCGCCGCGACAGGAGGAACGTCGGCGCAGGCTGCGACCATCGTGCAGACGCAGACGGGGTTGAACGCTTCCCTCTTCAGCAACTACACCACCACGCAGGCGACGAGCGCCGACGCCCGCAGCGCCGCCAACTTTGCACGCCTGACGGTCCTGGCAACCCAACAGCAACTCAAGGCCCTGAATACGGTCGTGGGCCAGACGGACATCTCGGGGGCAACGGCCTCGCAGGCCGACCTGCAGCGTGCGATCGTCAATTCCCTGATCGGCTCACTGCCTGCGCTCGCCGCTGCGACGAGCGACCCGAGTGTCGTTGCGGCGACGACGCCCGCTGCCCTGGACACGGCACTGGGCACGCTGATCACCGCATTGGTCGCGAACGGCCAGCTCGGGCTGACGCCGAGCGCTGCGCTCGCCGCGATCGGCGTCCAGAAGCTGCCGTCGGACACGTCCACGGCCGCCCAGGCCGGGGCCACGTTGCGTGCGCTGACCTACGCGGACGCCGACAACTGGTTCTTCAGGGCCAACGAGGCGACAGCTGCGGACAACACCCCGGACAGCAATGGGCTGGATCACTACTACGACGACCGTACCCGTGACGTGGCGGGAACCGTGACTTCCTGGGGCTTCAGCAGTGACGAGACGCGCCAAGGCGACCTGCACTGGAACGGGTCGGCCTGGGTTTCCTGTCCGCTGGGTTTCCGCAGCTCGAGCACGCCGCGCGACGCGCACGGTTTTGCCCAATACAACTACTGCGATTCCGACGAGACGGGCACCAGCCAGCGCTTCGCGGTTGACGTGAGCGGCAAGCCCCTGTCGGATGTCGTGAATACCATTCGAGCGTTTCCGGGCGGCGACGGCGGCGTCAGCTACGGCAGTTTCGGTCCTGCCGACATGACGCAGTTTGGCTCGACAACGCTCCCGGCGGGCTCCAAGCTCTTGTACCAATCGAGCCAGGCGACCAGCGATGCGATCTCCTACATCGTCCTGCCGTCAGGCATCGTCAACGCGTACTCCGCGGCGATCGCCGCCGGGGGCGATGCGACCACTACACCGGCGCCGGCCTGCGCGGCCGTCACCGATGCCAACGCCGCGAGCTACTACCAGCCGGTTGCAACGCTGGAAGCGCTGGTCGCCGCGAATCCCGGCACGCCTTGCATCTACGGACCGACGACCGGTGCACTTGCCCAACCCAACGAATGGTCGAGCAACAGCACGGCAAACCTGGGATCCATCGCGGGTGGCGTAACTCCGCCAAGTGCGAATTTCACCTCAAAGGAGCTGCTTCGGGTTGCGTTCGCCTCCTCGGGCAACGGCGTGACCTACTACAGCTGCCTGGATCGAGCCTCGGACGACAGCTCCAGAAATTGCACGGGCATCGGTAGCGGGACGTACAGCATCCAGACGCTCGGGGACGCGCGCGTGCTCAGCATGAGCAATCCGCCGGCGGAGGTGGTACGTCTCGGGTATGCGCGGGTATTCGTCGAACGCGGGGGAAGCGTCCATCTCGGCTACCAGACCATCCCCGGTGTCGTGACGCAGTCCATCCGCCTGAACCTGCCTGCGGCCAACGCAGTCATGACCCAGCTCGGCATGCCTGCGCTGGTGCCGAACTGACCGGCGGCTGGTCGCTTTCATCAGCCGTGACGATGCAACGGGAGTTCGCAGGGCGTGCCTTCCGAGCCGCTTGCATCGACGGAGGCCTCATGCACGACCTTGCACCTTCCTGGCACTTGTCGGCTGCATTCCTGCGGTTCGGCGCGTGCACTGTGGCCGCTTTCGGACTCGCAGGCTGCGTCACCTTGCGCATCGAGGGTGCGGACGGTCACGTCGAAGTGGTCCGGAGCCTCGGAATGCTGCGGGTCGGACTGGCGCGTCCCGAGCAGGCGATCGTCGGCTCGATCTCCGGAGTCGGCCTCGTCGGTGCACCGCTCGGCTGGAGTGCCGGGTACACGAAGCAGCGCTGGGCGCTGCTGGGAAATGAATGCCGCACGGTGGTCTGGCTCGCACCGGGCGGCATCGATGAATCCGCTCGCGCCGCGCTGGCGCGAGCGGCGGGCGTCTGCCTCATGGCGGAAGACAGTGACTCCGCTACATCAACTATTTCCAAAGGAACAGCACCATGACCTCGCAACTTCGCAATCAATTCGCCATGGTCGTCGCCGGCCTGGCACTGTCTGGCTGCGCAGACACCAATCCGCCGCTGATGTTCGGCGACATCACGACCTACGGCCTGCGACTGGGCAATGACAAGGCAACGGCGGGCGGCTCGGTTTCCCTTGGCTACAAGGCGCAGAGCATCGCGATCGTGCCGGTGTCGATCCTCGACGAGCACGGTGACGCCCAATTGTTCAAGGCTCGCGACAATCTCCTGGCCGAGGAGACCCGACGATCCGATGCCATGTCGGTCTTCGCGGCGTTCGAGACCTCTGCCGCCGCGTCGTCGCCGGTAAAGATAGGCCAACTGTTCTCGACCGGCCTCGCCGCACAGTCCTTGACGACCGCGATCTGCCAGATGAACGACGGCACGGTCTGCGAAACGCCGAAAGAGGTCGAACCAAAGCCGCCGAGCCCCTCGTTCGCATCCGCTTCAGGAAACCAGGAGCCGAACACGGCGGCGGACCGGCCGTACCAGATGCCCCTCATCTTCATGCGCACCGACGCGGCCGGCATCGACATCGGGGGCTCACTCGCTCAGGAAGGGCTGCAGTTTGTCATTGGCTACAGCAACCGCAACCTGGCGCTGATTCCCGTGGCGGCACACAGCGCCGGCAACAAGGAGGTGATGATTGCGGCCTACGGATCGAACACGGCCGACAACCAGCTCGACACGCTGTCCGTCGTCGGTCAGTTCAAGGCGGAAACCGCAACGGCAGGCCTCAATCTGGGACTGCAGCGCTATTTCGCCACCGGGGTCGCGGCGCGCAACCTCGGCAACGCGGTTGCCGCCGCCTTCAAAACGGCGCCCGCACGAGCAGGCGCGGCAAGCGGGGCGGCGTCCGCAACGTTCAGCGCTGCTTCCGATCGACAGCCCGCCGCTGTCGCCAGCAAGTAAGCGGTCTCACGGCACCCGTGCGCTCCATCTTCGAGTGGCTCAGCCGCTCGCAGATCGGTTTGGGCACAAGCGCCTCGAATGCGACGGACTGCGGCCTGGATCTCTCCGGATTCCAGGTCGCATCAAGCTCTCCTTTCTCGATCAGCCGACGACCCACTTGTCAACGTGAATAGTTCACAAGAAAGCCGCGGCGGATTGACACCCCATCGAACGCCGCCTTGCCTACGCTTGGCCTCGTACGTACGGCGCTGGGCCGCACATGGGAAAAGGAGAGAACCATGTCTGACGAGATGACCGCGATGGCGAATTTTCAAGCCTGCCGCCGCCACGACGACGCGCGCGACGACTCCAGGCTCGAGGCCCGTTCAAGGGCGAGCGATTGGGTCGCGCAGTTGCTGAATCACATCGACTACGGGATCGTGGCACTGGATGCCGAACGCCGCGTGTCGCTCGCCAACGCCGCCGCGTACACGCTGCTCTCGCAAGCGCACCCGCTGCAGATCCGCGCCGGCGAACTCCGCACGCGCCACGCGGTCGACATGCCCCGGCTGCAAAGAGCGCTCGACGCCTCCGCCACGCGCGGTCTGCGCACCCTGCTGCCCCTGGGACCGGAGCAAGGCGTCTGCGTCGCCATCGTCCCCTTGCAGTTGCCGCAACCGGGACGTCAGGGAACGGCGCTGCTCGTGCTGGGCCGGACGTTGTCCGGCGAAAGCCTGTCCGCACAGTGGTACGCCCGCAGCCATGGCCTGACGCTGACGGAATGTCGCGTCCTGGGGCAACTGTGCGTCGGGGCAGCGCCGGGGGAGATCGCGCGTCGTCAGGGTGTCGCCGTGTCGACGATACGGACGCAAATCGGCAGTATTCGAGCGAAGACCGGCACCCCAAGCATCGGCGCACTGATACGACAGGTATTGGCGTTGCCGCCCCTGGTCAGCGCACTGCAATCCGCAGTGCCGTCATGAATCGGACGATGCCATGCAACGCTCACCAACGCGCGGGCAACGGGCGGCGCATCGCGATGCGTCCCTCCCGAAGCTCGACGTAGCCGCCATTCTCCAGATCCTTCATGACGCGGCTGATCATCTCGCGCGAGCACCCGATCCGGTTGGCCAGGTCCAGGTGCGTCAGTCGCTCCCCGATCACGGTGAGGCCGCCTTTGAGCTCGCAAGGCTGGCATTCGAGGAGGAGTTTGAGCCGACCATAGACATCGTTCAGGGCCAGGTTCTTGGCGGACAGCGTCGCGGCCCGTGCTCGCCGGATCACCTTCGACAGCAGTTCGAACGCGAAATCGGGAAACTCCTGGATGTATTCGCGCAGCGTCTCGCGCGCGATCACGGCGCAGACCGCCGCCTCGGTCGTCGCGACGCTGGCGCAACGCACGCCGCCATCCAGGCTCATTTCGCCCAGGTACTCGCCAGGGCCGTAGATTCCGTAGGTGATCTCTCGACCGTTGGCCGCCGCGGAGTAGGCCCGCAGCCGGCCGGCAAGAATGATGTAGAGCGTCTCGCCGCGATCGCCTTCCTCGATGAGGATCGTCCCCTTGCGGTAACGCCGCACGGTGCCGCGCAGGGCGAGGCCGCGCACCGCCGCGTTCGCGATCTGCTGGATCGCGTCGGTGGCGGCGTCGGTACCGGAAGAGCCGGACGGGCAGGCAGACATTGGAATGGGAACGAATGCGCGAAACGATTCGAATAACCGTGATGCATGCTAGTCCGCCCGGACTCGATTGGAAAGACTTGGCTAAGGGCCCATGTTTGCGAGCTTGCGCACGTATTGCGGCGCGGCGAAGCTCGTGCCCGTGACGGAGACGACCGCGCCGCTCGGGCTGCCTGCGGCGCGGATTCCGGCCTGGACATGCGCGAAATCCGCAGATCGACGTATCGAAGGAACGAGGGCCGATGCGCCGGTGGACGAGTAGGCGCTACGCCGGCCCTCGCCCTTCACGAAGAACTCGGAGGGCGGCAGTTTCGGAACCCGCATGACCCGGGCACCCACGGCGACGACGCCGCTGCCGCCCGCCATGGTCGCCGGCACGCTGAGAGTCGCGTTTCGCCGAATCACGGATTTCGGAATATCGGGGTCGAGTTGCACGTCTCGCATCCAGCGGAGCGGATCGTAGGCGCCATCGGCATCGATGAACCAGGCCTGGCGGATCGACGCGGGGCCATCGAGGTTTTTCTGGGCCAGGCTGATCCAGAACGGAAGCTCCGTGCCCTCGCGGCCCAGCCATTGGATGCGCCAGTTGCCTGAAGGCGCGCTCCTGCGGCCATCGGGGCAGATGGCCGTCGGCGACCAGGCCGCAAGCGCGAGCACGGGCGTGTCGCCCGCTGGTGGCACGACGACCCAGAAACACGCCTCGCCGTCGTATTTCCAGGTGACGACCTGCCCCGGCTCAACATCGATCGGATCGCACCCCAGCGACACAGGAGGCGTGATGCGCAGGCACGCCAGGGACGATTCGCGCGGTATCCCGATATTGAGGAAGACCGCCTGTTCGTTGTCGACAGGAAGGTGCATGACGGCGACATCGGCGCCGCAAGCCCCGGGAAGCGACGGCGTTCGCAGCGCGTCGAGCAGCGCGTGACGCGCTTGCATGTGGGCGTTGCCAGCGGCCACGACAAGCTGCAGCTCCATGGGGCCGCCAGGCCAATCGGGGTGCGCGACCTCGATAACCAGGTCGCGAATGGCGTCCTCCAGCATCGAGTGCCCGTCGTGCAACTCCCGACTGGTGCCATCGCTGAGATTGACGACCACCCGCTTGGCGCCCGCGGCGCGTCGGGCGATGTAGCGTAGTCCGTCCAGCACTTGCATGGCGAAACTGGCAGATGTCGAGTCGTCGACCGCGTTGCGTGCCACCTGCACGAAAACAATGTCTTTGGCAGACGCCTTGTCTCCCCTGCCATCGAGCCAGCGTGGCGGGAACTGGCTGCCTTTCTTGTCGACAGGGTAGCGTGCCTTCAGCGGCAAGGGCCCTGCCGCGAGATCCAGTACCGCCGCGCCATGGACGAAGCTCTCGAACATCATGTCGTAGCCCGCTCGCCTGTAGCACAGATCCTCGTCGATCGACCCGTCGGAGGCGCGGCAAGCATCCAGCCACTCATCGATATCCGAGGCCCAGAGCTCGGCACCGCGACCGAAATCCGCAGGTGGCTTGCAGGCTCCCGCGATTCCGGCGAAGGCGCCATCGGTCTGATCCCAGAGTGCCAGGATTCGCGTCACCTGCAACTCGCCCGCTCGCCTCAGATAGCGAGGATCGGCAAAGGGGCAGCCGGTATCGATCACACCGATGACGGTCTCCGTGCGCGGACCTGCCGAACACACTGGAAGACCGTCAGTCGCCTTTCTTGCCCGACCAGGCACTGGATTCGTCGACAATCCGCGAAGAGGGGGCATGCGAACTGCAGGTCGCAACGGCTTCACCGGAAGTTGCAGCGCCCAGCGCTTGACGATGCCGGTGCAGGCACCGATGCGAAGCAAGGTGTACTGACACTCGTCGAGCCATGCCGTGGCGAAGCGGGTCGTGTCAGGATACGCCTGAGGCACCGCGACGCCGCCCTTGCGCAGATCGGCAACGACATACGGTTCGACCAGTTCGAACAGCACCGGATACTGCGCCGGCAGATCGTCGCTTCCACGGTCGCCGCAGTCGAAATCGCGGTACCCGCTTCGCGCGGCGAATTCGGCGTTCGGATCGTGCCAATGATCACGCGACAAGGTCTGCTTGTCGATCTCCGCGCGGCTCATTCAAACCTCAACTCAAGTTTTTGCAGCTCGTCGATCGAGGCTTCCCACAGATTCATGAGCGGCGAAGTGGGTGGAAGCGGGAGCGCAACGCCGCGCTCAAGCGGGTCGCGGTAGGAGTAGTACTCGGGTACGTTGCTGCCAGTCAACTGCTGCGCGTCCGGATCGAAATCATCGGTTGAACAACCAGAAAAAATGTCGCCATCGAAGCTGCCGGCATGCCAGTGAAACGGCTCGGGCGCGAGCTTCTTGCTCGTCGCGACCGGCGGATTGGACGCTCCGCAACGATAGATGAAATATTCCCCCAGGATCGTGCCCAGGATCCGGCCGGCGATGTTGTCGACAGGGAAATGGAGTCCCGCCACGACTCGATTCGTTGCGATGCGCGTCGCGATGCGTTCCATCTGTTTGTTGATGTAGTCAGTCGCGCCCGGGCTTTTCGTCGCGTTGCCTTGGGCATGGAGTCTCAAGGCGCCGCTCGCGCCCGGCCGGCTGCCACTGGTCGTGTTCAAAAGCCCCCTGATGACCTCGAGGACGGCAAACGATTGCGTCGCGTGGCCGGACGGCGTCGAGCCGTGGCCGGGCGTGGTGATCATGGGCTGCACCATGGGCGACAAGTCGGTGGGGCGCCAACACGCCAGCTCGTGCTTGAACCGCATCTCGACGAAAACGGCAAATTCGTTGACGACCTCGAGCAGTTCATTGGTGTACTGCAGTCGATCCGTCTGGATGGGAAGCACCGATCCCCAGAACGGCGTCTGGTTGTCGATTTGGGACAGGATTTCCGACATGCGTTCGTCGCGCAACTCGGCCCATTGAAGCACCAACTGGAGTTGATTCCTATAGGCACTGGCGCCCGGTCGCGTCATGCGAAACATGCTGGTGACCGAGGGAATCAGGCTCTTCGCGGAATACGATCTCACGGACATTTCAAGTGACGGTTGGCTTGTCTCTTCCGATGCCCTGTACGTTCCGTCGATATCGGTGGTCCAGCCGTTGCCAGGCGTCATCTTGAAATCGAGATAGCGAATCAGGTCACTGACGACGAGATACTTGCGCACCCAGACGTCCCACCGGAACACGTGCGCGTTGAGGCCCAACTGAAGCGACTTCAGTTCGTCAGGGGTTGGCGTCTTCTTCCTGGCAGGCACGTATCGCTCGAGGAAATGTCGATCGCGCAATTTCCAGGCCTTGTTCAAGACATCAGGCCGCGTATCGATGATGGCAGCCCGCTGCCGATTCAATGCATCGGCATACAAGGTGTCCGCGTACGAGTCGCCGAATCGCAACCCGTTGACGCCGTCACCCGCGTGACCGCCCGCATGTCCGCCGGCATGCCCACCGGATTGCCCGCCGAAGCTTTTGCTCGCCATGGATCTCTCCTCTGAAGGTTGTTTGCTTTGATGAACTTCGAGGCCGATACAGGCCGTTTCAGTCTCCCTGCATCGGCAGTCCCGCCTGTCGCAACAGGTCGACGTAGCGCCGACGTGTTTCCTTGCCGTCGGGCGGAGCGGCAGCCAGGTAACTCTTCAGGTTGAACGAAGGATCGACAACCAGGATTCGTTGCCCGGTGTCGCGCGCCTGGGCGAGTTGCCCGAGCGAGACCTGCGCGATCGCCAGGCCGCGCAGGGTCGGCAGGTGTCGGCCATTGACAGCGAGCGATCGCGTGGCCAGGCGCACGGCGTCCTGCCAGCGTTCGGCCACCAGTGCGGCGTTGGAGCGCAGCCCGTCGAAGTAGTGGCGCAGCGGATCGAGCGGCGACAATGCGCTGGCGCGCGTGGCCCAGGCCCACGCTTCGTCGCCGCGCCCGCGATGACTGGCCACCACCGAGCGGAACAGCCAGGCCCACTTCTCGTTCGGGTTCAGCACAACGGCCTGGGACAATGCAAATTCTGCAGCGTCCAGGTCGCGCCGAAGGTGGCATTGGACGAAGCCGGCCATCGCGAGCGCGAGCGCACAGCCCGGGTCGTTGTCCAGCGCCCGGTTCACGTGGTCGAGCGCCCTGTCGGCGATCCGCTCGGGTTCGCGGACGAAGCCACGCGTCACATGCAGCACGTACCACATCGCCGACCAGGCGCGCGGCCCCGGCTCGCGCGGATAGCGATCGATCAGATGATCCAGCATGGTGTGGGCCCGCTCGAAGCCAGTCACGTCCTCGAGGTGCATCAACGTGGATGCGGACAACTGCAACTGGTTGCCATCCAGCGTGGGCAGCGCCGACGTTCGCACGCGGCGGAGCTGGTCTTCAGCGATGACTGCCGCGATCTCGGCGGCCAGCCCGAGGCTGAATTCGTCTTCGGGATTGAGCACGTCGCTCAGCACGAAATGGCGGCGTCCCGCCCACAGCACCGAGTCACCGACAGTTTCCACGAGTTCTGCCCCGGCGATCATTCGAGCGCCCACGCGCCGTACCTGCCCCCGTACCAGGTAGTGCGCCTGGAGTCGGGACCAGGCGAGTGCGCCCTGGGCGGGATGCCGCTCGACCTGGCGCGTCGACCAGCGTGAGATCACCCTCAACTCAAGGCTGACGGCCAGGCGTGCCACGAGCGCGTCCGACACCAGATCGGCCACGACGACGTCATCACCCGCAGCGGATGCGGGTTCGAACGACAGCACCGCCACGGTCGCCTGAACGCCCAAGGTTTCTTCACGCGGCGGTTCCTGCGACGGACCGTCCGACGATGCTGCCGCGGGCACCTGCAGGGCGGCACGATGCCGCGGCCGCCACGATGATGCGGAGCCGACACGGAACGCGCGGATCGGTTGATCCAGATGCTTGAGATAGCACAAGCCGAGATCGACAAGATCCTCCAACGGATCCGTCCCCTCGATGGCGGCGCGAAAGACCTCGGACATCGCCATCTCGCCGGGACCCGCGAGGCCTGCCAGGCGCGCGGCGAGGTTCACGCCCTGGCCATAGATGTCGAGGTCGTCCACGATGATCTCTGCCAGATGCAGGCCGACGCGCAACTCGATGCGCTCGCCTTGCGAACGCCCATGGTTCATGGGCTCGACGCGACGAATCAGAGCGCGAGCGGCTGCCAAGGCATGCGATCCGTCGTTGAATTCGAGCAAGAGTCCATCTCCCAGGCTCTTCACCAGGCGCCCCCCGCAGCGAGGCAGGAGATCCGCCCGGACATCCGCCACGAAGCGACGCCACCGGTCGATGATGTCCGTTTCGTTCGCCTGCATGAGGCGCACCGACTCCACCACATCGACGACCACGATCGCGCGCAACACACGTACACCCGGCCGAATCGTCTCTTCCGGGACGACCTTGTTGCGCGATCCTGGGTCGTCGGATTCCATCCTCTGCCTCGTCCTTTCCGGTGTCATCCGCGATATTGATGACGCATCGGAGTCTCGGCAAGGGCCTAACTCGGCTTCGTGGGCATTTGCGTGCGACTCACTACTGGTTAGCGCTCGCGCGGTCGAACGATCGGCGCGGTATCGGGGACGAATGCCGCAAGGTCTGCGCAAGGTAGCGAATCGTTCCCGCATCAGTAAGATAACTCGCCCAATGCGGAGGCCCCATGCCCGAGACGTCTGTCACCCTCGAAACCGCCGGCCCGGTCGCCACGGTCACGCTGAATCGCCCGGCATCGCGCAATGCGGTCGATGGCCCGACCGCGCTGGCGTTGCGCGAAGCGTTCGAAGCCTTCGAGCGCGACGAGGATCTGCGCGTGCTGGTGCTCACCGGCAGCGGCGGCCAGTTCTGCGCCGGCGCGGATCTCAAGGCCCTGGCCGATCCCGCACGCAGAAATCATGTCGAGCCCACGGGTCGCGCGCCCGGGCCGATGGGCCCGACGCGCATGGACTTCACCAAGCCGGTGATCGCCGCGGTCGAAGGCTACGCCGTGGCGGGCGGCCTGGAGCTGGCGCTGATGTGCGACCTGCGGGTGGCCGCGCGCGGCGCCGTCTTCGGCGTCTTCTGCCGGCGCTGGGGCGTGCCGCTGATCGACGGCGCAACGGTGCGCCTGCCGCGGATCGTCGGCATGGGGCGGGCGCTCGACATGATCCTCACCGGCCGCGCCGTCGAGGCCGACGAGGCGTTGGCCATGGGCCTGGTCACCTGCGTCGTGGACGACGGGCAGGCCCTTGGCCGGGCCCAGGCGCTCGCCTCGACGATCGCGGCGTTTCCGCAAGCCTGCATGCGCGCCGATCGCGCGTCGGCCTACGCGCAGTGGGATCTGCCGCTGGCCGAGGCCTTGCGCCAGGAAGGCGCCGCGGGATTCGGCATCGTGGCGGCGGAAGGCCTGGCAGGCGCGCAACGATTCAGCGCAGGTGCCGGGCGCCAGGGGCGGCCGGACTGAGCCATCGGTTCACGCCTTCGCGCCGGCCACGAGCCCCTGGCAGCGCAGTTCGTGGACGAAGCCGCCGTCATCCAGCGCCCGCCCGATCTCGAAGAGTCCCCAGTTCTCGACCGGCCGCGCCGACGCCCTGACGAGCAGCGCCTTCGCATCGACTAGCTCTCCCGGCTCGACAAGCACGCCGCTCGCGCTCGCCGGATCGACCGCATCGCAACGCGCCAGCGGGCCCTCCTCGTACAGCCGCGCAATCACCTCGCCTTCGCCGTCGAAGGCCACGCGCAGCGCCACCCCGCCCCAGCGTTCGCGCAACATCCGTTCCAGGTTCGCGCAGAAGTCGTCGAGGAAGCCGGCGAACGCCGCGTCGTCGGCGGCGCGGTCGCTGCTGAACCCCTTCTTGCTCGCGCGAAACTGGATCAGCCTCGCCTGGCCCTGCACGCCGACGAAGCCCAGCGAATAGCCGCGCTCCATGACGACGTGGGCGACGTCGGCGCCGAGCGCGTCGGCGAGTTGGTCGCGGGCGGGATCTGGGGACATGGCGCTCGTCGGTCGGGTAGGGATCGCGCCAGTCTATGTCAGCTGCGCTGCGAGATGCCGCGCCTCGGTGGCGTCGTCGGCCGGGAACATGCACTCCACACGCAACTCCTGCGCGGCCACGGTCTGCGGGGTACCGACGGTGGTCACCATCGAGAACCAGTTCGACACCCCGCCCTCGTCCACGAAGCTGATCGGGACGACCGGCGACCTGCTGGGGACGTCGGCGGTGCGCCAGTCCGGCGTCACGTCGGGAAACGCCAGCAGTTCCTCGATCAACGAACGCGTCGTCCCGTCGAGCACGCCGCCCACTGCTTCGCGGTGGATGCGCTGGAACAGGCTCGCGGCGACCTCGGCCCAGTTGGCGACGAAGGGCCGCAGGCCGTGCGGGTCGAACATCATGCGCAGCAGGTTGCGCGGCCTGGCATGGCGCGCCAGGTCGATGAAGCGGCCGAACAAGCGCGGCGCGCTGTCGTTGGTCATCAGCACGTTCCAGTGCCGGTCCATCACCAGCGCCGGAAACGGTTCGTGCTGGCGCAGCATGCGCTCCAGCGCCTTGTGGACGACGCGCATCTCGGCCGCGTCCCAGGCCGCCTCGGCGTACATCGGGGCGTAGCCCGCGGCCAGCAGCAGCGCGTTGCGCTCGCGCAGCGGCACGTCCAGCACACGCCCCAGGCCGATCAACAGCGCGCGGCTGGGGCCGCTGCGGCCGCTCTCGATGAAGCTGATGTGGCGCTGCGAAACGCCCATCTGCAGCGACAGATCCAGCTGGCTCAGGCCACGCTGGTGGCGCCACTGGCGCAGCAATGCGCCGAGCGGACCGGGGGACGGCGGGGAGGTCATGAGGTCATCCGTTGAAACCGGCCACGGGGCAAGCGATGCGCGAGCCTGCGCGGCCGGTGTTGTTTCAGAAGGCCGTCGGGCCTACCGAGCCGTACCAGGCGGCGACCTTGGTCGGGTCCTTCTCGTCCATGTAGAAGAAGTGCTGCATCGTGGGCTTGACGGTCGGAATGCTGCGGTCGTCGAAGTTCATCGTGACGAAGCCGCGGAACACCTTCAGCTGCGGGCTGTCGAGAAATTCCACGACGTCGTGGTGGGTCGTCATCTGCCTGTCGACGAACTGGCGCAGGTTCGCGCGGATGGTTTCCTTGCCGTGCCAGTCGGCGACGCCCAGGCGGCACACCGCGTCGTCCGCGAAGCAGTCGAAGCCGGCGCCCCAGGTCTTGTCGTCGATCTCTTTCCAGAAGGCGAGCAGCCAGGCCGGCGCGGGGGTGTTGGTGAATTGAATCGGGGTCATGATCTTTCCCTGGAGGGGAGGAGTGATTGAACGAGACCCGATCGTCAGCGACCACTGGAATCGTCGCAATTACATCGCAGGTAATCGAACCGATGGCTGCCCCGTCAGGCGCCCGACCGCCCTGCCCCGTACGCATCCGGATCGTGGATCTCCATCATCCGGTCCGGCGCCGCCAACGGCCTGAAGCCGAACTGCGCATACAGCCCGTGCGCATCCAGCGTCGCCAGCATGAACCGCCGCAGCCCCTGCAGTTCGGGATGGGCCTGGATCTGCTCGACGAGGCGCTTCGAAAGCCCCTGGCCGCGATGCGCCTCGAGCACGTAGACGTCCGCCAGGTAGGCAAAAGTCGCCTTGTCGGTGACGACACGCGCGAAGCCCACCTGGGCGCCGTCCAGGTAGATGCCGAAGCACATCGAATTGGCGACCGCCCGGGCGACGATCGCCTTGGGAACGCCTGGCGACCAGTAGCTGCGCGACAGGTAGGCGTGAATGGCGTCCAGTTGCAGACGGCCGGGATCGGTGCTGATGTCGTAGGTGTTCACCCTCGCTATTCTGGCGCTCGCTGCGGGTGCCGGCGAATCAGGTTCGAGACATATCCAAACGAATATGGATACGCGCCATAAAACGATTTGCCTGATATCCATCCGCTGCCTAGCATCCATGCCCACTGGTCGCGCAAGGGCATCGCCCGACGCGCCCGGGGACCGCTTTCCTTCGAGGCGGCGTACGAACGACAGGAGACAGCAATCATGACCATTCAACGACGCGCGGTCCTCGCCGCGACCCTCGTGGCCGCGGCCTTCGCCACCCCCTCGATCGCGCTCGCGCAGAAGAAGATCGTGCTGGGCTTCAGCCAGGTCGGTGCCGAGAGCGCCTGGCGCACCGCCAACACCGAATCGATCAAGCAGGCGGCCAAGGACGCCGGCATCGAACTGAAGTTCTCCGACGGCCAGCAGAAGCAGGAAAACCAGATCAAGGCGATCCGCTCGTTCATCGCGCAGAAGGTGGACGTCATCGGCCTGTCGCCCGTCGTCGAGTCGGGCTGGGACACGGTGCTGATGGAGGCCAAGGCCGCCCACATCCCGGTGATCCTCACCGACCGCGCCGTCGATTCCAAGGACACGAGCCTGTACGTCACGTTCATGGGCTCCGACTTCATCGAGGAAGGCAAGCGCGCCGGCCGCTGGCTGGAGGAATTCGAGAAGGGCAAGCCGGGCCCGATCAACATCGTCGAGTTGCAGGGCACCGTCGGCTCCGCGCCGGCGATCGACCGCAAGAAGGGCTTCGCCGACATCATCGCCACCGACCCGCGCATGAAGATCATCCGCTCGCAGACCGGCGACTTCACGCTGGCCAAGGGCAAGGAAGTGATGGAGGCGTTCCTCAAGGCCGAAGGCAAGAACATCAACGTGCTCTACGCGCACAACGACGACATGGCGCTCGGCGCGATCCAGGCGATCGAGGAAGCCGGCCTGAAGCCGGGCGTCGACATCGCGGTGATCTCCATCGACGGCACCAAGGGCGCGTTCGAGGCGATGGCCGCCGGCAAGCAGAACGTCGTCGTCGAGTGCAACCCGCTGCTCGGGCCGCAGCTGATGTCGGCCGCCAAGGACGTGGTGGCCGGCAAGACGATTCCCAAGCGCATCCTGACCAACGAGACCGTCTACACGGCAAGCCAGGCCGTCGCCGCGCTCCCGAGCCGCAAGTACTGAATGACGGCCTCCACGCTCGCGCTGGTCGCTGCCTCCCGAGGAGGCGCTCGGTTCGGCTCGGCTGCGAGCCTCGCTTCCCTCTTCTCGGATGGGCCTGCGGCCGGCTGGGAGCGCGTGGCGGCGTCACTGTGCTGATCGCCGGCGGAATCGACAAGCGCTTTGGCGCCGTGAGCGTGCTCCAAGGCGTGGCCCTGCACCTGCGGGCCGGCGAGGTGCACGCGCTGATGGGGCAGAACGGCGCGGGCAAGTCCACGCTGATCAAGATCCTCACCGGCGTCGAGCGGCCCGACGCGGGCCGGCTCGAGCTCGGGGGTGAAACCATCGAGCCCGCGTCGCCGCTGGCGTCGCAGCACCTGGGCATCAGCACCGTCTACCAGGAGGTCAACCTCTGCCCCAACCTCACGGTGGCGGAGAACGTGTTCGCCGGCCGCTTCCCGCGCCGCGGCTGGGCCGGCCTCAAGGCCATCGACGGGCCGCGCATGGTGCGCGAGACGCGCGCGCTGCTGGCGCGGCTTCACCTGGACATCGATCCGGCGCAGACCCTGGGCAACCTGCCGGTGGCCATGCAGCAGTTGGTGGCGATCGCGCGCGCACTGAGCGTGCAGGCCAAGGTGCTGATCCTCGACGAGCCCACGTCCAGCCTCGACGACGGCGAGGTGGAGAGCCTGTTCACCGTGCTGCGCGGGTTGCGCTCGTCAGGCCTGGCGATCCTGTTCGTCACCCATTTTCTCGACCAGGTCTACGCGATCTCCGACCGCATCACGGTGCTGCGCAACGGCCGCTTCGTGGGCGAATGGCAGCCGGCCGACCTGCCGGCGCAGGCCCTCGTGGCGGCGATGGTCGGGCGCGACGTGGTGCTCACGTCGGCCGACCGGGTGGGCGCCCCGCCTGCGCAGGCCTCGACGGGCGAAGACGTGCCGGCGCGCGTCAGCCTGCGCGACTTCGGCGCCGAGCGCCGGGTGCATCCGCTCGATCTCGACCTGCGCGCGGGCGAACTCGTGGGCGTCGCCGGCCTGCTGGGCTCGGGACGCACCGAGCTCGCCCGGCTGATGTTCGGGCTCGACGCCGCCGACAGCGGCACCATGCTCATCAAGGGCAAGCCGGTGCGCCTCACCCATCCGGCCCAGGCGGTGCGGCTGGGCCTGGCGTTCTGCCCCGAGGAACGCAAGGCCGACGGCATCGTCGGCGAACTGAGCGTGCGCGAGAACATCGTGCTCGCGCTGCAGGCGCGCGCCGGACTGTGGCCCTGCATCCGGCCGGCGCGCCAGCGCGAACTCGCGCAGCACTACATCGCCCTGCTGGGCATCCGCGTCGCCGATTCGGACATGCCGATCGCGCTGCTGTCGGGCGGCAACCAGCAGAAGGCCCTGCTCGCGCGCTGGCTCGCCACCGCGCCGAGCGTGCTGATCCTCGACGAACCCACGCGCGGCGTCGACGTCGCGGCCAAGCAGGAACTGATGAACGAAGTGATGCGGCTCACCCGCGAGGGCATGTCCGTGCTGTTCATCTCGTCGGAGTTCGACGAGGTGCTGCGCATCTCCGACCGCATCGTCGTGATGCGCGACCGCCGCAAGGTGGGCGAGCTCGCGCGCGGGTGCAGCGAGGCCGAGGTGATGTCGCTGATCTGCGAGCCCCAGGCATGAACACCCGCGACACGCCTGCCGACGCGCTGTCGACTGCACCGCAGCGCGGCTCGAGCGCCCCGCCACCGCCCGACGCGTTGTGGCGCCGCGCCGCGCGCCACCCGCTCGTCTGGCCGCTGCTCACGCTCGTGCTGATCCTGATGGTCAACGCGACCCTCAACCCAGGGCTGTGGCACCTGCAGTGGCGCGACGGCCACCTGTACGGCAGCCTGATCGACATCGTCAACCGCGCCGCGCCGCTGGCCATCGTGGCCCTCGGCCTGACGCTGGTGATCGCCACGCGCGGCATCGACATCTCGGTGGGTGCGGTCGTGGCCATCGCCGGCGCCGTGGCGGCGTTGACGATGGGCGACGAGCTCCGGATCGTCGACGGCCACGCCGTGCATCTCAGCCGCGTGCCCGTGGCCGTGGCGGTGCTGGGCGCGCTCGCCGCGGCCGGGCTGTGCGGCGCGTGGAACGGCCTGCTGGTGGCACGCGCCGGCCTGCAGCCCATCATCGCGACGCTGATCATGATGCTGGCCGGCCGCGGCGCCGCGCAGTTGCTCACCGGCGGGCAGATCCTGTCGATCCGCTACGAGCCCTACTTCGCGATCGGCAACGGCTTCCTGCTCGGGCTGCCGGTGGCCGCGCTGATCGCGCTGGCGGTCTGGGGCGCGATGACGCTGATGCTGGAACGCAGCGCGCTGGGCCTGTTCATCCGCGCGATCGGCATCAACCCGCGCGCCGCGCGTGTCGCGGGCGTGCGCTCGCGCACGATCACGATCTGCGTCTATGCGTTCTGCGGCCTGTGCGCGGGCATCGCCGGCGTGATCGTGAGCTCCAACGTCAAGAGCGCGGACGGCAACAACGCCGGCCTGCTGATGGAGCTCGACGCGATCCTGGCCGTGACGATCGGCGGCACGCTGCTCAGCGGCGGCCGCTTCACGTTGGCAGGCACCGTGATCGGCGCGCTGATCATCCAGACGCTCACGTCCACGATCTACGCGATCGGGGTGCCGCCCGAGATCAACCTGGTCGTCAAGGCCGTGGTGGTGTTCGCGGTGATGCTGCTGCAGTCGGCCGAGTTCCGCCGCCAGGTGCGCGCGCTGGTGAGACGGCCGGCGCCGGGGGGGCTGCGATGAGCGCCGCGCGGATCGAGGTGCGCGGCCTGCGCATTCCGCCGGTGGTCGCCAGCGTGCTGCTGCTGCTGGCGATGGTGGCCTTCGGCAGCGTGATGTACACCGGTTTCTTCAGCGCCCAGGTGTTCCTGAACCTGTTGATCGACAACGCGTTCCTGCTGGTCGTCGCGGTGGGCATGACCTTCGTGATCCTCACCGGCGGCATCGACCTGTCGGTGGGTTCGGTGGTCGCGTTGACGACGATGGTGTCGGCCGCGCTGGTGGAGCACCGGCACTGGTCGCCGGGCCTCGTGATCCCGCTGGTGCTGGCCGGCGGCGCGGTGTTCGGCGCCCTCCAGGGCTGGCTGATCCATCGTTTCCGGCTGCAGGCGTTCATCGTGACGCTGGCCGGCATGTTCCTGGCGCGCGGCCTGTGCTACGTGATCAGCATCGACTCGATCTCGATCACCGACCCCACCTTCACGGCCATTGCGCAGGCGCGCGTGCCGCTGTTCGGCGGCGCCGCGCTGTCGGTGGGTTCGCTGATCGCGCTGGCGCTGTTCGCCGTGGCGGTGTTCGTGGCCCACGGCACGGCGTTCGGCCGCAACGTGTACGCGATCGGCGGCAGCGAGCATTCCGCGCTGCTGATGGGCCTGCCGGTGGAGCGCACGGTGGTGGGCGTCTATGCGCTCAGCGGCTTCTGCGCAGCGCTCGGCGGCGTGCTGTTCACGTTCTACATGCTATCGGGCTATGGGCTGCACGCCACCGGCATGGAGCTCGACGCGATCGCCTCGGTGGTGATCGGCGGCACGCTGCTGGCGGGCGGGGTCGGCCTGGTGGCCGGCACGCTGTGCGGCGTGCTGATGCTGGGTCTGATCCAGACGCTGATCACGTTCGACGGCTCGCTCAGCGCGTGGTGGACCAAGATCGTCATCGGCGCGCTGCTGCTGGCGTTCTGCCTGCTGCAACGGCTGACGCAACGCGAAGCGGCCGGAGCCGAAGCGGCCTGATCAGCGCCGCGGGTGCTGCAGGAAGAAGCGCAGCATCTCGGCGCTGGCATCGGGGCCGCGCGGGTCGGTGTACGAACCGGCGAGATCGCCGCCCGACCACGCGTGGCCGGCGCCGTGGATCGTCCATTCCTCGGCGCGCTCGCGGCCTTGCGCGTCCACGTAGACGCGGCACGAGTACGGCACGCCCATCGCCGTCGCGCCGCGGCGCGCCTCGGGCCGGGCGAACAGGCCGGCGGCCTTGAGCACGCGCTCGCCGTTGACGACGTTGACGGTGGTGTCGGCGTCGCCATGGAAGACGATGGTGGGCGGCGTGGCCGCGTGCTTCGCGCCCCGCCGCACCGGCTGCGCGCCGCCGCTCATCGCGGCGAACGCGGTCTGCACGTCGGTGGCCGAGCCCGTGGGCAGTCCCGAATGCACGCCGACGGCCGCGAACAGCTCGGGATAGGCGTCGCCCAGGATCGCGGCCATCGCGCCGCCGGCCGACAGCCCGGCCACGTAGACGCGGGCCGGGTCGACGTCGTGGGTCGCGATCACGTCCCTGACCATCGCGGCGAGGATCGCGGGCTCGCCCTTGCCGCGCGCCTGGTGGTTGTGCTTGAACCAGTTCCAGCAGCGCTGCGCGTTGGCGCGCTGCGATTGCGCCGGATACAGCACCAGACAGCCTTGCTCGCGCGCGAGCGCATTCATGTGCGTTCCGCGCGCGAAGTCGTCCGGATCCTGCGTGCAGCCGTGCAGCATCACGACCAGCGGCAACGTGCGGCCGTCGCGGGCCGGCTCGAACAGCTTGTAGTCGCGCGCGCCGCAATCGTTCTTGAAATGGCCGGCCGTGAAGGATTCGGCCTGCGCGCGCGCGGCGGTGCTGGGCGCGGCATGCGGCTCGGCGACGACGCGGGCCTCGACGTCGATCACATCGTCCTCGCTCCTGTGGCCCGGCGGGACGCCCGCGGGCGCGGCGGGTGGCGTGGCGCCCAGTGCCTGCTGGATCGCGGCGGTCGCCTCCACCAGGCTGCCGGAGCCCATCAGGCGCGCCGCCTCGGTCATCATGCGTTCGAAGTTCGTGGTCATCGGGTTCTCGTGTTCTCGTTCATTGCAGGCGCTGGGCCAGCGCGGCCTTGACGGCGGGCGTGGCGTGCAGCGAGCCCAGCACGACGACGGAGTTGAGCGTCTGCAGCGCCAGCTCGGGCGTGACGTCGGCACCGATGGACAACAGGCCCAGCACGCGCACGTCCAGCGTCTCGCCGCGCTGCCTGACGGCCTCGAGCTCGGCCGCCGAGACGTGCTGGATGCCCAGCACCAGCGTGCGCCGGCTCACGACCTGCTTGACGGCGTCGGCGTGGGCCGCGATCTGGTTGCGGATGGCCGTGCGGATCAGGTCGGTGCGGTTGGCGTAGAAGCCTTCCTGCACCAGCAGGTCGATCTGGCCCAGGTCGACGAAGCCCACGTTGATCGTGATCTTCTCGTCGACGGGCTTGACGTTGGCGGCGGGTCTCAGGGCTGGCATGACGCCATCTTACCACCATCCAAGTGGATGGTAAAAAGGCCTTCATGGCGTGAAAAAGCCGGGCGAGCCCGGCCTTGATGGCGCAGCGGAGGGATCAGCCGCGGCGGCGGCGCGCCACGAGGCCCATCAGGCCCAGGCCGGCGAGCAGCAGCGCCACGTTGGCGGGCTCGGGAACGGCCGGGGTGCTGGCGACGTTCGTGAAGACGAAGGTTTCGTCGAAGTAGTTGAAATCGCTGCTGGCGGCCGGGAGGTCCTCGAAGGCGACGTAGGTGCCGGCGGGAACGCCAGCCACGCCACCGGTGTAGGCCGTCGAATAGACATGGTTCGCGCCGTCCGAATTCAACGACGTGTCCGAATACCAGTTCGTATTGATGTCGTTCACATGGATGTAGAACGTCAGCGTGTCGCCAGCGGTGACATTGCCGAAGCTCAACGAGCTGCCGACGCTGCTCGAATGATTGTTCAGGCCCGTGATGCCCGAATCCACGCCGTTGACCAGCACGCCGAGCGTTTCGGTGTACGAGGCACCGCTACCGAAGAAATACGCGGTCAGGTCGCCGGTGGACGCCGCGGTGAACGTGTAGGTGGCGGGATTCTGCGTGCCCGAATTCGGGTACGGAATCGCATCGGCGAAGGCGGAGCCGGCGGCGGTCATGGCCAGCAGCGCGGCTGCCAAGGTCGAATTCAACTTCATGGGGTTACTCCGGAATGTTTTGAATGCTGCCAACCGCAACTCACGCGGGGCGCATGCAATGGGTGGACGCCGCAGGATAGCCAATGACGATGATGTGCGAAATCACCGTTTTGGTTAGTTTTCCTCGACAGCGTTCATTCCCCCCTAGATTGAAGCGTGGTACGGCCACGAAAAAGGCCGGGCTTGCCCGGCCTTTGTTGCCTCACGGCAGGATCAGCGGCCGCGGCGGCGACGCGCGGCCACGCCCATCAGTCCCAGCCCGGCGAGCAGCAGGGCCACGTTGGCGGGCTCGGGAACGGCCGGCGCGATGGCGACGTTGGTGATCAGGAACGACGTGTCGTTGTAGTCGAAGTCCGACTTCGCGTTCTTGGCGATGTCCTCGAACGAGATGAACGTGCCCATGGGAATGTGGCCGGACTTCGCGAAGGTGGTGGAGTAGACGTGGTTCGCGTCGTCGCTGTTCAGGTCGGTCTGCGACGACCACACCTTGCCGGTGGTGGTGACATCGATGAAGAACGTGACGATTTCGCCTTGGGTCACCTTGCCGAGGTCGATCTTCTGGCCGCGCTTGCTGGTCTGGTTCGACAGGCCCACCTTGCCGATCGGCGTCGTGCTGCCGGCGGTCGACATCCCCAGCACTTCGGTGTAGTCCGCGCTCTCGCCGAGGAAGTAGGCATAGACGTGCCCCGTCGCCACGGCCTCGAAGGTGTAGCTCACGGGGTTCATCGTGCCCGGATCGCCGTACACCGGATCCGCGGCGGCCCATGCGCCGCCGGCGACGGTCATGCTGAGCAGCGCTGCTGCCAGCTTCGAATGAAATTTCAAGGGAACCCCTCCTGAGTATCTGATCGCCGTCTCGACCGGGCGCACGCAAAGGACGCACGTTCGGACAGGTGAACCGAGGATACTCAGCAGTCGGGTTTTGCAAAATCACCGAATCCGTTAGTTTTGACCGGAGCCGAAAAACCCGTGGCGCAAGAACACGCGCTCAAGGCTTGCGCCGCATCTCCAGATGGCCTATGCCGGCCTCTTCGAAGCGCTCTCCGTGGTCGGCGAAGCCCGCGCGCCGGTAGAAGCCGATCGCGGACACCTGCGCATGCAGCGCCACTTCCGCGTCGCCGCGCCGTCCCGCCGCGGCCATCAGCGCCTCCAGCACCGCGCGGCCGATGTGGGCGCCGCGCATCGAACGGCTCACGGCCATGCGACCGATGCGCGCAGGATGGCCGGGGCCGTCCGCCGCCAGCAGCCGGCCGGTGCCCACCGCCAGGCCGAGCCGATTGCGGGCCAGCGCGTGCACGGCGTCCAGGTCGGCGGCATCGCGCTCGAGCGCCAGCGGCACCTTCTGTTCGTCGACGAACACCGCCGTGCGGATGGCCTGCGCCTCGGCTCCGAGTTCGCTCCAGGCGCCGACCGCCACGCTCACCATCGCCGCGCCCGCGGCGTGCGCGCGGAACGCGTCCACCAGCGCGGCCGGCGCCGGCTTCGGCCGCTTCGTCTGCGCGTCCGTCCACACATAGACGATCTCGCCGTGCACCAGCAACTCCTCGCCGCGGAACACGCCGGCCACGAAGCGCAGCGAACTGGTGCCGGCGGACTCGAAGCGGATACCGATCTCCAGCGCATCGTCGTAGTGCGCCGGCGCCAGGTACTCGAGCGTGGACTTGCGCACGAACAGGTCGCCGTCGAGCGCGGCCAGGGTCGCCTCGTACGGCAGCGCCAGCGCGCGCCACCAGTTGCCCATCGCGGTGTCGACATACATCAGGTAGTGGCCGTTGAAGACCACCTTCTGCATGTCCACCTCGGCCCAGCGCACGCGCAGCGGGTCGGCAAACCGGAACTCGGAGCGTTTCATTCGAAGGCTTTCTTCAGGGCGTCGGCGATGGCCTGCTGGGCCAGCGCGGCTTCGGGCAGCATGCGGCCCAGCTTGATGAAGTCGTGCGTCACGCCGCGGTACAGCTCGAGATCCACCGCGACGCCGGCGGCGCGCAGGATGTCGCCGTAGGCCACGTCCTCGTCGACGAGCGCGTCGCATTCCGCGATCACGATGCAGGCCGGCGCCACGCCCTCGTGGTCGGCGGCGAGCGCGGGCGCGAAGCGCCAGTCGGTGCGGTCAGTCTCGGCGATGTACTGGTCGAAGAACCACTGGATGGCCGGCTTGTCCAGCAGGAAGCCGTGCGCGAAGCGCGCGTGCGACGGCGTGTCGGCATGGGCGATCGTGCCGGGCGTGATCAGCACCTGCAGCGCCAGCTTCAGGCCGGCGTCGCGCGCCATCAGCGCGCAGACGGCGGACAGCGTGCCGCCGGCGCTGTCGCCGCCGACGGCCAGGCGCGACGTGTCCAGCCCCAGGCGCGCGCCCGTGTCCGCCTGCGCGAGCGCCTGCAAGGCCGCCCACGCGTCGTTCACCGCCGTGGGGAAGCGGTGCTCGGGGGCGAGGCGATAGTCGAGCGCGACCACGGCCGCGCCGCTGCGCAATGCGAGCTGGCGGCACAGGCTGTCGTGCGTCTCGAGGTTACCGATGGTGAAGCCGCCGCCGTGCAGGTACAACAGCACCGGCAGCACTTCGTGCGACGGCGCGTACAGCCGCGCAGGCAGCGTGACGCCGCCGGCGCCGGGCAGCGTGATCTGCTCGACGCGCGGCAGCGGCGCGCGCGGCGGCTCCAGCACTTCGGCGGCGGCGGTGTAGGCGACGCGGGCCGCGGCCGGGGTCATCGTCTCGAAGCCGGGGCGGTTCGCGCGCGCGATGCGTTCGAGAAGCGCGGCCATGCGGGGTGTCAGCAGGTCTTGGACGGGCACTGAAGGGAGTCGGTTGAGCGAAACCCGCAAGCATACGGGGTCGCGCGACGGTGCGCCGGCGGTTCACGCCGCGACACCGCGGCGACAGCGGTGTCGATGCCGCCGTCCTACACTCGCCCTTCCCCTGCCGCCGAGACCGCCATGGCCCACTTCCAGTACGTCACGCAGATCGAGATCGACCCGGGCGCCGTGCGCCTGTTGCCGCAGGAATGCAAGGCGGCGGGCATGCGCAAACCGCTGGTGGTGACCGACGCCGGCGTGCGCGCGGCGGGCGTGCTGGACATCGCATTGGCCGCGCTGGCCGACATGCCGCATGCCGTGTTCGACCAGACGCCCGGCAATCCGAACGAGGCCGCGGTGCGCGCCGCCACGGCCGTGTACCTGGACAACGGCTGCGACGGCCTCGTCGCCGTCGGCGGCGGCTCCAGCATCGACCTGGCCAAGGGCGTCGCGATCGCCGCGACCCATGCGGGCCCGCTGGCGAGCTACGCCACGATCACCGGCGGCGCCGAACGCATCACGGCCGCCGCGGCGCCGCTGATCGCCGTGCCCACCACCGCCGGCACCGGCAGCGAGGTGGCGCGCGGCGCGATCCTGATCGTCGACGACGGCCGCAAGCTGGGCTTCCACAACTGGAACCTGCTGCCGCGCGTGGCGCTGCTGGACCCCGACCTGACGCTGGCGCTGCCGCCGTCGCTCACCGCCGCCACCGGCATGGACGCGATCGCGCATTGCCTGGAGACCTTCATGTCGGCCAAGGTCAATCCACCCGCCGACGGCATCGCGCTGGACGGCCTGCGCCGCGGCTGGGGTCACATCGAGCGCGCATTCAGGGACGGCAGGACCGACCGCGAGGCACGCTGGAACATGATGAGCGCCAGCATGCAGGGCGCGCTCGCATTCCAGAAGGGCCTGGGCTGCGTGCACAGCCTCAGCCACAGCCTGGGCGGCGTGAACCCGCGCCTGCACCACGGCACGCTGAACGCGGTGTTCCTGCCGGCCGTGATCCGCTTCAACGCGAACGCCGAGTCGATGCGCAAGGACGACCGGCTCGACCGCATGGCGCACGCGATGGGGCTGCCCGACGGCGTGTCGTACGCGGACGGCGCGGACGTGGCCCGCGCCGTCTTCGAGATGACCGCCCGGCTCGGCCTGCCCACCGGGCTTGCGGCCATGGGCGTCACCGACGCGCTGTTCGAAGAGATCATCGACCACGCGATGGTCGATCATTGCCACGCGACCAATCCGCGCCTCGCCACGCGCGACGACTATCGGCGGATGCTGCAGGAATCGATGTAGGGCCTCGCAAGGCACCAGCGCGGGCACGCATTGAGTATGAACAGGCCCTACCCGCCGGCATACCATCGGCCCATGAACGACCTCACGCACGACGCCTTCACCGACTGGGAAACCCGCATCGCCGCGGTCTGGAAGATCGCCGACACGCTGACGCCGCAGGAACTGGTGCGCACCGTGGACGGGCTCGCCAGCGAGCGCCCCGCCGACGATCCGTTCGCGTTGTTCGAGCGCGCCTGCGCGCGCGACACCGCGGGCCTCGAGGACGGCGCCGAGCCGCTGTACCGCGCCGCGCTCGCGAGCGGCGCGCTCGACGCCTGCCGCCACGCCCGCGCCAGCATCCAGCTCGGCAGCACCCTGCGCCACCTGGGCCGGCTCGACGAGAGCGAACGGCTGCTGCTGGCCCAGCTCGAACGCTGCCGCGCCGAAGGCCCCGGCGCCGCGCTGCACGACGAGGTGCGCGCGGTGCTGGCGTTCACCTGGATCGCGCAGGGCAGGACACTGGAGGCCGCCGCGCTCGCGCTGGAGACGCTGGCGCCGCACCTGTCGCGCTACAACCGGTCGATGGCGGCCAACGCACGCGCGCTGCGGGGCCCGGACGCCGCCTGAGGCTGGCGCTCAGTGCTTGCGCCCGACCTCGCGCCAGGACTTCTCGGACACCTCGACGCCGTACTTCTTCGCGGCCGCCTTGATGTGTTTCCATTCCTCGTCGCGCTCGGCGTCGGTGACGCCCTCGACCTGGTTGAAGCGCGCGATCGCGTTGCGCACGTGGGCGGCGTTCTCGAGCGGCTCCTTGCGTTGCTTGGGAAATGCGAAGGTGCCGGTGTCGACGGCCTTGCGGTGGGCGGTGTCCAGTCGGGTCATGGTCGATGTCTCCGGTGGGGCGCGAGTGCGCGATGCCAGGATGCAGCACGCGCCATGCCCGGACGCGGCGACGACCGCATCGCCGGGACTCGTCACTTCCCGATTCGCTTGACCGCCACGTAGACATAGTGGTGCGGCTGGCCGGACCGGCGCCCACCACCGCCCCCTTTGCCGTTCAGACTCTCCGGCAGCGCGTCCTCGTCCGACTCGTCCATCTCGACCCGGTCGGCGTTGACGCTCCGGAAGTAGCGTTCCAGATCAGTCTCGAGGACTCGGCAATACTCCTGCGCGTCGGCTTGGTAGATGGCATACATGTCGGTGATTTCCCAAGCACGCTTCTTCTTGTCGTAGCGTCGCCTCAAGGCATGATCGTGATCCAGGCCGCTGGCGATGCCGATGTAGAACTTGCGGATCTTGTCGTCGTCGACGGTGAGGGTCTCGACGAACCGCTCGAGCTTCCTGATGACGTCCAGATTTTTGTCGCCAGGCGAGATCCTGTTCACGATATTGGGAACCTTCTTTGTTTCCATGGCGCGATCCCTGCAGCGACGATAGGTGAGGCTCGAGTCGCTGATTTGCCACGCGACGATCGGGTTCGCGCATCTTTCCGTCAAAGGCGCCGAGCTTTCAATCCCCTGTTGAGCGGGCACGAAAAAAAACCCATCCGGTGCTCAAGCCGGATGGGTCTCATCGCTGTGCTGACCGACGCCCGCATTTCGGGCGGCGCGTCAGCCCAACGTCACGCTCACGCGTGCTTCTTGTCGAAGAATTGTTCGTCTTCGGTCGAGCCCTTCAGCGCGCCGGTGGAGGCGTCGCGCTCGATCGTCGTGGTGACGGCGTCGAAGTAACCGGTGCCCACTTCGCGCTGATGCTTGACGGCGGTGAAGCCCTTCTCGGCCGCGGCGAATTCCGATTCCTGGAGTTCGACGAAGGCGCTCATGTTGTTGCGCGCATAGCCGTAGGCCAGGTTGAACATCGAGTAGTTCAGCGCGTGGAAGCCGGCCAGCGTGATGAACTGGAACTTGTAGCCCATCGCGCCGAGTTCGCGCTGGAACTTGGCGATGGTCGCGTCGTCCAGGTTCTTCTTCCAGTTGAACGACGGCGAGCAGTTGTAGGCCAGCAGCTTGCCCGGGAACTTGGCGTGGATCGCGTCGGCGAACTGCTTGGCGAAGGCCAGGTCCGGCTTGCCGGTCTCGCACCAGATCATGTCGGCGTACGGCGCGTAGGCCAGGCCGCGGCTGATGGCCTGGTCGAGGCCGTTGCGGGTGCGGAAGAAGCCTTCGACGGTGCGCTCGCCGGTGCAGAACGGCTTGTCGTTGTCGTCGATGTCGCTGGTGACCAGGTCGCCGGCTTCGGCGTCGGTGCGCGCCAGCAGCACGGTGGGCGTGCCCATCACGTCGGAGGCCAGGCGGGCGGCCGACAGCTTGGCCACGGCTTCACGCGTGGGCACCAGCACCTTGCCGCCCATGTGGCCGCACTTCTTGGCCGCGGCCAGCTGGTCTTCGAAATGGACGCCCGACGCGCCCGCTTCGATCATCGATTTCATCAGCTCGAACGCGTTGAGCACGCCGCCGAAGCCGGCTTCGGCATCGGCCACGATCGGCGCGAAGTAGTCGATGTCGTTCTTGCCTTCCGACCACTGGATCTCGTCGGCGCGCTTGAACGTGGCGTTGATCTTCTTGACGACCTTGGGCACCGAGTCCACCGAGTACAGCGACTGGTCGGGATACATCTCGCCGTTGCTGTTGGCGTCGCCGGCCACTTGCCAGCCCGACAGGTAGATGGCCTTCAGGCCGGCCTTGACCTGCTGCATCGCCTGGTTGCCCGTCAGCGCGCCGAGCGAGTTGACGAAGGGTTCGGTGTTGATCAGGTTCCACAGCTTTTCCGAGCCGCGCTTGGCCAGCGTGTGGTCGATCTGCAGCGAGCCGCGCAGACGCACGACGTCGGCGGCCGAATAGGTGCGCTTGACGCCCTTCCAGCGCGGGTTCTCGGCCCAGTCCTTTTCGAGGGCGGCGATCTGCTGGTCACGGGTGAGTTGGGTCATGGTGCTTCCTTCGTGTCGGTGAAGAGGGAGAGAGAAAAGGCGGTGTTCGTTGGACTCAAGCGTATTCCTCTTGCAAGCGAAATGGAAGACTTATGTCTTATATAAGACTAAAGATGTAGTCTTTATGAATCAATGGCTTAGGAAATTAATTTCACGATATGGCATGTAATTTTTCATAATGAAAAACTTTGCTGCGCCGCACCAGCTCGTCATTCCACATTATGGAAAGCTGTTTTCCCCATACGAAATCGACGGATCGCAAGCCTGCGTTCGCGTTTCGGAATGCCTGACCGCCCCGACCGGCAAGGCCTTTGACATGCTCGCGCCCTCGGCCCGCCTCAGGTCGGCCAAGGCGCCGAGGTCTTCAAGAGGCCGTCGCCCGTTACATGGAATTCGGGGAAAAGATTGTTGCGAAAGCCGGCATGCCATGCGATGCTGGAGTCAACCCACCTGACGTCCATTTCGAGGAGCCGCCGTGAACGAATCCCGCTCTAACGACACCCCGATCGCCAGCGCCCTGCCAGTGCTCGACCGACTCGACGCCACGCACGAACAGATGCGCTACTGGCTCGGCGAACTGCAGAGCCTGGTCAACCACATGGAAGACCGCGGCTGGGACACCTGGGCGCGCGACCACGCCCGCTCGGTAATCGATTTCTTCTCGCACACGGCGCGCCAGCACCATGTCGACGTCGATCGCCAGGTATTTCCACTGATCACCGGCCGCGGCGACGACTTCATCGAGACCAGCGTCGATCGCCTGCGCCAGGACCAGGGCTGGCTCGAAGAGAACTGGCGCGAAGTGCTGGCCCAGTTGCAACCGGTGGCCGAAGGCTTCGGCGGCTACGACATCGACATGCTGCGCCACGCGTCCGACGTGTACGCGGCGCTGCTGATCGAGCACCTGGCGCTCGAGCAGGGCCTGGTGTTTCCGGCCGCGCGCGCGTCGGCCGACACGCAGATCAAGGCGAGCGAATCGCGCCGCACCGGCGCGGCGCTGAGCTCGGCGGCCTGACCTGCAGGAGTCTGCGCAGCAGGCTCCTACTCGTCCATCAGCAGCGCGGTCGTCTTCTTGACGGTGCGCAGCACCAGCATCGAATTGGATCGCTCCACGCCCGGCAGCCGCATCAGCACGTCGGTGTGGAAGCGTTCCAGGTCCTCGGCATCCCGGTATGCGAAGCGGATGAGGTAGTCGTTCGATCCCGCGACGTAATAGCAATCCAGGATCTCCGGCGCTTCGCGCACGGCGGCCTCGAATTCCTCGAGCAGGTTGTTGCTCATCGTCGCCAGGTTGATGATCGTGAAGCTGACGCCGCTCTGGCCCACCAGCTTCGGGTTGAGCAGCGCCACATAGCCGGCGATGACACCGGTGTCTTCCAGCTGCTTGACCCGCCGCAGACAGGCCGACGGCGACAGGTGGACACGCGCCGCCAGCTCCACGTTGGAGAGCCGTCCGTCATTCTGGAGTTCGTTCAAGATGCCACGATCTATCGCATCCAATTGCAGGGATTTCGGTATTTGGCGCATGAGATGCGAACAAGGAGTTGATTCTTCGCATGATATTGCGTTTTCGGGGGTTTGCCCTGAATCAACCTGAGAGCACATTGCGCGGCCTCCCCGATACAGTCGAGACACTCGCTGGACGCAGTTCATGACACAGCGACGACCCCGCCCTTCCGACCCCCAAGAGCCATCATGACGACCGATCTCGACGCCTACTGGATGCCCTTCACGTCCAACCGCCAATTCAAGAAGGCGCCGCGCCTGTTCACGAAGGCGCAGGGCATGCATTTCTGGACGGACGACGGCCGCCAGGTGCTCGACGGCATCGCGGGCCTGTGGTGCGTCAACGCGGGCCACGCGCGGCCGAAGATCACGCAGGCGATCCAGCAGCAGGCGGCCGAGATGGACTTCTGCCCGCCGTTCCAGATGGCGCATCCGAAGGCGTTCGAGCTGGCCCGGAAGGTAGCCGCGCTGGCGCCCGCGGGCATGAACCGCGTGTTCTTCACCAACTCCGGCTCGGAGTCGGTGGAGACGGCGCTGAAGATGGCCATCGCGTATCACCGCGTGCGCGGCGAAGGCCAGCGCACGCGCCTGATCGGCCGCGAGCGCGGCTATCACGGCGTCAATTTCGGCGGCATCTCGGTGGGCGGCATCGTCGCCAACCGCAAGATGTTCGGCACGATGCTGGGCGGCGTCGACCACATCCGCCACACCCACGATCCGGCCCGCAACGCGTTCAGCGTCGGCCAGCCGCCGCACGGCGCCGAGTTCGCGGACGACCTCGAAAAGGTGATCGCGCTGCACGACGCGTCGACGATCGCCGCGGTGATCGTCGAGCCG
>FTKD01000494.1_pt2 | contig 36769 bp, 30 predicted proteins | sample 1658191 | NCBI WGS metagenome assembly FTKD01 (sample SAMEA3914808, study PRJEB12502) | metagenome | biome: forest; material: soil | place: Canada | collected 2011-08-03 | depth 0.3 m
TCAACTGACTCGCGGGCGCTGTCTGAGCGGAGCGCCGCAGGCGCGCAGCGAGTTCGCCCGCGCACCCCCGGAACGAGGAGCGCAGCGAAGTCGGGCCGCAGGCCCGACCGCCACACAGGGCCGGCGCAGGCACCGGGCAGCCGTTCCTCGTGCCGCGACCCAGCAGGCTTGAAATCGGACCTTCGAACGAACACGCCGACCCATGGCCGTCGTGGTTCGAAAGGGTTCGATCCCTGTCTCGAAATCCGGGCAGGCGGCAGAACCCTCAGTGCGCCGATTCGATCGAGCCCGAGCCCGAGACCTTGCGCATGACGTCGTGCGGGCGGCCCGAGTAGGTGATGTCGCCGGAGCCGGCCACGCGGGCGTCGATGGACTCGGTGGCGTTGACGCGGGCGTCGCCGGAGCCGCTGACGCTCACGGCCACCTTCTTCGCCGCGAAGTTGCGCGCGTCGATGTCGCCCGAGCCTTCGACGACCAAGCGGGCCTCGTTGGCCGAACCGGCGATGGTGACGTCGCCCGAGCCGGCGATGCTCAGCGCGAACGAGCCCAGCTGGGCGCTGTCGATGTGCAGGTCGCCGGAGCCGGCGATCGTGGATTCGAACTTCGGGCCCGACAGTTTGTCGATGTGCAGGTCGCCGCTGCCGTGCTGCTGCGACGCGCTCAGCGCGGTGAACGTCACGTCGACGACCATCTTGTGGTTGGTGCGGAAGCTGCTGCCCTTCTTCAGGCGCACGACCAGCGTGTCGCCCTCGACCGTGGTCTCGACCAGCGGCTCGATGTTGTCGTCGGCCTGCACCACGACGGCCGGCGCCGCGCCCTGGTGGGCATGGACGTCCACCGAGCTGTCCAGGCGCAGCACCGAGAACGCGCCGACCGGGCGCGCCACGGTCACTTCCTTGCCGGAGCCGGCCACGGTGGCGGAGCCGTCGCTGACCAGGGTGATGGTGAGTGCCTGGGCTGGCAGCGGAATCGCGAAGGCGGCGAGGACGGCCGCCGCGGTGACGGCCAGCGTGGCGGCCAGGTGGGTGGCGTTGGCGGTGATGCGGCGCATGGGGTGGCTCCTCGTGTTCGTTGTGGAATCGGGTGGAGCCACTGTAGGCAGCGCAGCGGCCCGTGTCCTCACGGAGGCGACGGGTCGACGCCGCGGGGCGATCAAATGCCGTCGGATGCGACGAAGTGCGCCCGTTCAGTCGCCGCCGGGCTGCCAGTGGCCCTCGACCAGCGTCTCGTACGGCTTGAACTGCACCTTGTAGGCCATCTTCGGGCTCTCGGCGATCCAGTAGCCGAGGTACAGGAAGGGCAGCTTCAGCGAGCGCGCCTGCTCGATCTGCCACATCACGGCGAAGGTGCCGAAGCTGCCGCGCACGTCGGGGTCGTAGAAGGTGTAGACCGCCGACAGGCCGTCGCTGAGGATGTCGGCGATCGCCACCATGCGCAGCGCGCCGGGCGCGGGGCCGTCGTCGGGCTCGCGGAACTCGATCAGGCGCGTGTTGACGCGGCTCTGCAGCAGGAACTGCGTGTACTGGTCGACACTGTCGTGGTCCATGCCGCCGCCGGCGTGGCGTCCGGCCTGGTAGCGCAGATACAGCTCGTAGTGCTCGGGCACGAAGGCGAGCCGCATCACGCGCACCTTCAGGCTGGCGTGCGCCGCCCAGGCGCGGCGCTGGCTGCGCGTGGGCTGGAAGCCGTCCACCGGCACGCGCATCGGCACGCAGGCGCGGCAGCGGTCGCAGTAGGGCCGGTAGGTGAACACGCCGCTGCGCCGGAAGCCGGTGGCCACCAGCGCGGAATAGGCCTCGGCATGGATCAGGTGTCCCGGCGTGGCCACCTGCGAGCGCGCCATGCGTCCGGGCAGGTAGCTGCACGGGTAGGGCGCCGTCGCATAGAACTGCAGCGACGCGAAGGGCGCTTCCTTCGGGTGGGTCACGGCTCTCAGGCTCTCAGGTCGTGGGCGGGCAGGGCGGTGGACGACGCGGTGGCCACGCCCAGGTCCAGCGTGCTCCACATGCGGAAATCATAGGCCCAGTCGGGCGCCGGCGCCTGCGCCACCTGCGCGCGCAGCAGGCGCTCGAACTCGGCGCGCGGGACCGGCGCGGCGCCCAGGCTGGCCAGGTGGCCCGTGGCCTGCTGGCAGTCGATGGCCGGCATCCCGTTCCAGCGGCAGAAGGCCACGAGGCCGGCCAGCGCGATCTTGGAGGCGTCGGTACGGTGCGAGAACATCGACTCGCCGAACATCATGCGGCCCAGGTTGACGCCGTACAGGCCGCCCACCAGCTCGCCTTCCATCCAAGTCTCGACGCTGTGGACGTCGCCGGCGCGGGCCCAGGCCCCGTAGGCGGCGCGCATCTCGGGCACGATCCAGGTGCCGTCCTGGCCCTCGCGCGGGGTCTGGGCGCAGGAGGCCATCACGCGCGGCGTGTCGTGGTCGATGCGCAGCTCGCAGCCGGGCGTGCGCAGGAAGCGCCGCAGCGTCTTGCGCAGCGAGTGCGACAGCTTGAAGTCGTCGGTGCGCAACAGCATGCGCGGGTCGGGCGACCACCACAGCACCGGCTGGCCGGCGCTGTACCAGGGGAACACGCCCATCGAATAGGCCTCGCGCAGGCGGGCGATGGTCAGGCCGCCGCCGGCCGCGAGCAGGCCGGGGGCGTCGGAGTGCTCGTCCAGGGCGAACGAGGAGGGGGGCAGCGGGGTCTCGGCTTGCAGCCAGGGGATGGCCATGGTCACAAGGATACTTCGGGCCCCGGGCTGCCGCCGGGCCCCTGCGCGAGCGGCCTCAGAACTGGATGCCGTTCTTGCTCGGCGGGGGCGCCTGCGGGGTGGCCGGCGCCGTCGCGGCGGTCGCGTCGCCGGCCTGGGCGGCCACCGGCGCGCTCGGGGGCGCCAGCGGCGCCGCCGGCGGCCAGTTGTAGCCGACCAGGCGCGCCTGCGCCGGGTAGCCGGCCGCGTCGAGGTAGCCGGTCAGGTCGTTCGGCGAATAGCCCTTCATGGACTGGCCGCCCACGCTGACCACCGGCATCGTCGTGCCGCCGAAACGGCTCTGCAGGGCGGTGATGTCGGCGTTGGAGTTCACCGAGTACTCGTTGAACGGCACGCCGCGCTGGCGCAGGGCCTGGCGGGCCTGGTCGCAGGGCGGGCAGTTCCTGGCCGCGTACAGCGTGACCGGGTACTTGGCCATCGCCTGGCGCGTCTCGTACGGCACGCCCGGGGTGCCCCCGGTGCTGGCGCCGTTGCCGGACGGCAGCTTGATGTCCTGCGCCGTGGGCGGCTTGTCGGTGTACGTGACCTTGCCGTCGGGGCCGACGATCCTGTACTGCGCCAGCGCGGCCACCGTCGTGCCGCCCAGCAGCAGCGCCACCACGGCGAGGCGCGAAAGGCGAGCGGTGCGGTCGGCCGTGCTGGAGGGAGTATTGAGGTTGTTCATCGTGGCATCGTACGAAAGAAGAGGGAAGTGTCGCAGGAGGCGGCCGGCGGCTGCCGGTTCAACGCGCGACAGGCCATGCCGGCCGACGCGCCATCATGCCGCGATTCCGAGATGGCGCAGCATCGCGTCGATGCTGGGCGCCCGGCCGCGGAAGGCCTTGAAGCTGTCGAGCGCGTCGCGGCTGCCGCCCACCTCCAGGATCTCGCGCCGGTAGCGGCGGCCCGTGGCCAGGTCCAGCACGCCCGACTCCTCGAACGCGCTGAACGCATCCGCGGACAATACCTCGGCCCAGGTGTAGCTGTAATACCCGGCGGCGTAACCACCGCCGAAAATGTGTGAAAAGCTGTGCTGGAACCGGTTGAACGCGGGCGGCACCAGCACGGCGATCTCGGCGCGCACGGCGTCCAGCGTGGCCTGGACGCGGTCGGCCGAGCCGGGCTCGGCGTGGATGCGCATGTCGAACAGCGCGAACTCCACCTGGCGCAGTGTCTGCATCCCGCTCTGGAAGTTCTTGGCCGCCAGCATCTTGTCGAACAGCGCGCGGGCCAGCGGGGCGCCGGTGTCCACGTGCTCGGTGAGCTGCTGCAGGACGTCCCACTCCCAGCAGAAGTTCTCCATGAACTGGCTGGGCAGTTCGACGGCGTCCCACTCGACGCCCGAGATGCCGGAGACGCCCAGCTCCTCCACCTGCGTGAGCATGTGGTGCAGGCCGTGGCCGAACTCGTGGAACAGCGTGATGACGTTGTCGTGGCTGAGCAGGGCCGGGCGGCCGTTGACGGGCGCGGCGAAGTTGCACACCAGGTGCGCCACCGGCGTCTGCAGGCCGTGGCCGTCGGCGCGCAGCCAGCGCTGGCGCGCGTCGTCCATCCAGGCTCCCGGGCGCTTGCCGGCGCGCGCGTAGAGGTCGAGGAAGAACTCGCCCACCAGCGCGCCGCTGCGCTCGATGCGGTAAAAGCGCACGCTCTCGTGCCAGGCCGGCGCGGACGAGGCGACGATCTTCACCTCGAACAGCGTCTCGATGATGCGGAACAGGCCCTCGAGCACCTTGGGCAGCGTGAAGTACTGGCGCACCTCCTCGTCGGAGAACGCGTAGCGGGCCTCCTTCAGGCGCTCGCTGGCGAACGGCACGTCCCAGGCCTGCAACTGCTCGATGCCCAGCTCCTGCGCGGCGAACTCGCGCAGCTCGGCCAGGTCGGCGGCGGCGCTCGGCCGGGCGCGATGGCCCAGGTCGCGCAGGAAGGCGATCACCTCCGCGGGCGAGCCAGCCATCTTGGGCACCAGCGACAGCTCCGCGAAGTTGCGGTAGCCCAGCAGCTCGGCCTCTTCCTGGCGCAGCTGCAGCAGCTCGCGCATGACCGGCGTGTTGTCGCGCTCGGCCGGACCGAACTCGCTGGCGCGCGTGACGTACGCCGTGTAGAGCTTCTCGCGCAGCGCGCGGTTGCGGCCCATCTGCATCACGGGCAGGTAGCTGGGGAAATGCAGCGTGAGCTTGCACAGGCCGGCGCGGCCGTCGGCCTCCGCGCCCGCGCGCGCGGCCGCGATCGCGTCCGCGGGCACGCCCGCGAGGTCGGGCTCGGGCACGTACAGCGCGTAGCCGTCGGTGGCGTCGAGCACGTGCTCGGAAAACTGGCGCGACAGCTCGGCCAGGCGTTCCTGGATGGCGGTGTAGCGCGCCTTCTGGGCGCCGCGCAGGTCGGCGCCGCCCAGCTTGAAGTCGCGCAGCCAGTTGGCCAGCGCCTTGCGCCGAACCGGGCTCAGCCGGGCGCCTTCGGCACTGGCGGCGAGGGCGCGGTACTTGGCGTACAGGCGCTCGTCGGCGCCCTGGCGGGTGAAGAACTCCGTGATGCGCGGCAGGTTCTCGGCGTGCACGGCGCGCAGCTCGGGCGTGTCGGCCACGCCGGTGAGGTGCTCCACCGCCCGCCAGGCGCGCGACAGGCGCTCGGTGGCCACGGTGAACACCGACGACATCGCGTCGAAGTCGGGCGGCACGTCCGGGCCCACCACGCGCTCCAGCGCCGCGTCGGCGTCGGCGAGCAGGACGTCCATTGCCGGGGTGACGATCTCGGGGCGGATGTCGTCGAAGTGAGGGAGGGCGGTACCGACGAGCAGGGGATTGGTCATGGCGGGGATCTCTACGGGAAACTTCAGGCAATGTACGCCGCGGGTGGGCGGCGTGATCGCCGGAACCGCCGCGGCATCGTCCTGCAAATATCAGCCCGCCACGCGCTCCGCCGATTCGATCGTGTTCATCAGCAGCATCGTGATCGTCATTGGCCCGACGCCGCCCGGCACCGGCGTGATGAACGAGGCCAGTGGCGCGACCGAGGCGAAGTCGACGTCGCCGCACAGCTTGCCCTCGTCGTTGCGGTTGATGCCCACGTCGATGACGATGGCGCCCGGCTTGACCATGTCGCCGCGCAGCGTGTCGCGCCGGCCCGTGGCCACCACGACGATGTCGGCCTGGCGGGTGTGCGCGCCGATGTCGGCGGTGGCGCTGTGGCAGATGGTGACGGTGGCGTTGGCCTGCAGCAGCAGCAGCGCCATCGGCTTGCCCACGGTGTTGCTGCGGCCGATGACCACCGCGTGCTTGCCCTTGATGGGCACGCCGGTGCTCTCGATCAGCTTCATGCAGCCGTAGGGCGTGCACGGGCGGAAGCCGGGCAGGCCGGCCATCAGGTCGCCGGCGCTCTGCACCGAGTAGCCGTCCACGTCCTTGGCGGTGGAGATGCGCTCGATCACCTTCTGCGGATCGATGTGCCTGGGCAGCGGCATCTGCACCAGGATGCCGTGGATGGACGGGTCGGCGTTGAGCGCGTCCAGGCGCGCCAGCAGGTCGGCCTCGGACAGGGACGCGTCGTACTTCTCGAGCACCGAGTGCACGCCGGCGTCGGCGCAGGCCCTGACCTTGTTCTTCACGTAGGTGGCCGACGCGGGATCCTCGCCCACCAGGATCACGGCCAGGCCGGGCCGGTGGCCGCGGGCGGCAAGGGCGGCGGCGCGTTGCGCGACTTCGGCGCGGATCTGGCGGGACAGCGCGACGCCGTCGATCAGTTGTGCGGTCATGGGAGAGGTTCCTTGGAGTCGAAGATGGGGTCCGGCGCCGAAACGAAAAGAGGCCGCTGAACTTCAGCGGCCTCCCGTGATGCGTTCCCGCTCAGGCTTGCTTGTTGGAGGGCGCGCCGAGCGCGATCTTCAAGAGGTCGGCCACCGTGTTGGCGTTGAGCTTTTCCATGATGTTGGCGCGGTGCGCCTCCACCGTCTTGATGCTGATGCCCAGGTCGTCGGCGATCTGCTTGTTCAGGCGGCCGGCGACGATGCGCTCGAGCACCTGCGCCTCGCGCGTGGTCAGGCGCTGCAGCAGCGCGTCGCGGCTGGCCTGCTCCTGGTGCTGCGAGAAGGCCGAGCGGGCCTGGTCGAGCATGCGCTCCACCAGCGACACCAGGTCGTCTTCCTTGAACGGCTTCTCGATGAAGTCCATCGCGCCCTTCTTCATCGTGGACACCGCCATCGGCACGTCGCCGTGGCCCGTGACGAACACGATGGGCAGCGGGCTCTTGCGCTCGATGAGGCGATCCTGCAGCTCCAGGCCGCTCATGCCGTCCATGCGGATGTCGGCGATGACGCAGGCGACCTCGCGCGGGTCGAAGCGCGACAGGAAGGACTCGGCGGAGTCGAAGCACTTGACGCGGTAGTCCTTGCCCTCGAGCAACCACTGCAGCGAATCGCGAACCGCCTCGTCATCGTCGACGACGTAGACGGTACCTTTCTTGGGGATCAGGCTCATTCAGCAAAACTCCGTGCTTCGCACTTGCTCATTCGTTGCCGTTCGCTTCGGGTTCGGCACCGGCCTCGAACGTGCTCAGCACACTCGCGGAATCGACCCGTTGCGTTGTCTCGACCGGCAGGGTGAACGCGAAACTGCACCCCACCACCGTCGTTCCATTGTAGAGGTTCTGGGCCCGGATCCGGCCCCGGTGAGACTCGATGATGGAGCGGCACAACGACAGTCCGATGCCCATTCCTTCCACCTTTGTGGAGAAAAATGCTTCGTAGAGACGATTGAGCACGTCCTCCTTGAGGCCCGGGCCCTTGTCGTTGACGCTGAATTCGATCACGCCGCCCTCGTCGGGCGTGTAGCGCGGCACCACGCGCAGTTCGATGTGGCGGCGCAGCAAAGGCAGCTGCGCGCCGTCGATCGCCTCGGCCGCGTTCTTCAGCAGGTTCAGCAGCACCTGCTCGATCAGGATCGGGTCGACCAGCAGCGGCGGCAGGCGCTGCGCCACGTAGACCTGGATGCCCACGTTGCGGCGGCGCAGCTCGATGGACGCGAGCTCCACCGCGTCGTCCACCATCTCGCGCGCCTGCGCCACCTGGCGCTGCGGCTCGCGCCGCTTCACGAAGTTGCGGATGCGGTGGATGATGTGGCCGGCCCGCTCGGCCTGCTTGGCCGTCTTCTGCAGCGCGGCGATCAGGTCCTCGGTGGCGATGGACTCGTTGCGTACGCGCGAGACCATCCCGCTGCAGTAGTTGGAGATGGCCGTCAGCGGCTGGTTCAGCTCGTGCGCCACCGACGAGGCCATCTCGCCCACCGCGATCAGGCGGGCGGTGAAGTTGGCGCGCTCGGCCTGCTGCTGCGCCAGCTGCTCGGCGCGCAGGCGGGCCGTGATGTCCGTCGCGATGAGCATCTGCGCCAGGCGGCCGTCGGTCCATTGCAGGTAGCGCGCGCGCACGTCGAACCACTTGTCGAGCGACTCCACGAACACCTCGCGCGGCGACGTGCCGGCCTCGGTGAGCTCGTTGGCCGGCAGGCCGCTGTAGCCGTCGACGCCGTCCTCGGTGTCGAGGTCGGGCGGCGGCACGGTGGCGTCGATGCCGCCGGCCAGCACCGCGTGGATGTGGGCGTCGGAGCCGAACCACAGGCGGTACGAGCGGTTGGCGAACAGCAACTGGCCCTGTTGCACCGACAGCACCGACACCGCCGCGTCCAGGCCTTCCAGCACGGTGGTGAAGCGCTCGTGCGAGGCCGAGAGCTGGTCGCGCACGCGCTTGGCCTCGGTGATGTTGGTGACCGAGGTCATCCAGCCGGTCTGCACGCCCTTGGCGTCGATCAGCGGCGAGACGTACATGCGCGCGTCGAAGATCGAGCCGTCCTTGCGCATGATCTTCACCTCGATGCCGCCGGCCGGGCTGCGGCCCTGCAGCTCCTGTTGCAGCAGGCGAGCGTTCTCCTCGATGCGGTCGTGCGGCCAGTGCGGGAAGGGCGGCAGCTTGCCCACCAGCTCGTTGTCGGCGAACCCGGTCATCGCGCAGAAGGCCGGGTTCACGTAGGTGATGCGGCCTTCCATGTCCATCGCGCGCATGCCCGTGAGCATGGAGTTCTCCATCGCCCGGCGGAAGTTGGTCTCGTGCACCAGCGCGCTCTGGATCTGCGCGCGCCGGCGCACGTGGCGCCAGGTGCCCAGCAGCATCCACACGGTGAGCCCCGACAGCGCCAGCACCATCCAGAACAGCGAATTGGCGATCAGGCCGATGGAGGTGCGGTAGCCCAGGCCGCGCAGGATCAGGCCGTTGGACGCGGGCGCCAGCGGCGCCTCGAACGCGATCGACGGCACGGCCGACGGGCGGCCCGGCATCGAGGTGATGGTGCTGGCGAGCAGTTCCTCGTGCTCGTCGAGCACCTCGATCGCGCGGCGCTTGGTCACCTCCTCGGGCACCGCGTGGCGCAGCAGCGCCTCGATGGAGTACTCGGCCACCAGCGTGCCCACGAAAGCGGTGTGCGAGATCAGCGGGATCTGCACCTGGAACACCGCGGTGCCGTCGACGTCGATGAACGGCTTGGAGAACTGCGGCACGTGCGTGTTGCGCGCGGCGGCGAACGCGGCCTCGGCGGCGGTGGCGGCGCCCTGGTGCGGCAGCGACGGGTCCTCCGCGCTGTTGCGCAGGCTGGCCGCGCCGCGGAATATGGAGCCGAGGAACGTGGCGCGCGGCGTGCGGTCGGCGGCGAGCCAGATGACCTGCGTCAGCTCGGGGCGGGCCGGGGCGAAGCTGGCGGTCTGCGTGAAGAAGGTGTCGTTGTCGACGTCGTGCGCGACGATGTCGCGCGACAGGCGCACCATCAGCTCCTGATCCTCGCTGAGGCGCGAGCGGATCTGCTGCTGCGCCACCTCGGTGTCGCGCCGGACGCCGTCGGTGGCGCGCTCGATCTCCTCGTTGCGCAGGATCCAGAAGGCGGCCACGATGGCCGCGAGGAACAGCAGTACCGACACCAGCGGCCCCAGCGTGGCGAAGCGATCCTGGCGCGAGGGCGACTGGCTGCGCCACCAGCGCCCGAAGACGCGCTGCGTCCATGACGGTGACGGGGTCGAGCCGGACTCGTGGGCAGATTCCATCCGGGCATTATCGAGTTGGCCGCGGCGGCTTTTCGGCGCCTGGCGCGAGATTCCGCCATGCTGCGCCGCAGCGAAAATTCACAATATGAAAAGCACTGCCGCCATTTGAAATTCGCGAATTGTTGTGCGACACTGCGCCCGTTCCCGTTTTAGACCCCCCGCTCTACAAGATCAGGAGACAAGGCATGTCCGCGAATCCCAACTCCATTCCTGGTGCCGCCGCGAACGACGCGGACGCGCAGGAAACCCGTGAATGGACCGACGCGCTGTCCGCGGTCATCGCCGTCGAGGGCCGTGAACGCGGCCACTTCCTGATCGAGCAGCTGCTGGATCACGCGCGCCAGCAGGGCATCGACCTCCCGTTCTCGGCCAACACGGCCTACGTCAATACGATCGCGCCGGAAGACGAGGCCCAGTTCCCCGGCAACGTCGACATCGAGGAGCGCCTTCGCGCCTACATGCGCTGGAACGCGATGGCGATGGTGGTCAAGGCCAACCGCCTGCACCCGGCCGACGGCGGCGACCTCGGCGGCCACCTTTCCTCGTTCGCCTCGCTGGCCACGATGCTGGGCTGCGGCTTCAACCACTTCTGGCACGGCGCCGACGGCGAGCACGGCGGCGACCTGCTCTACATCCAGGGCCACTCGTCGCCGGGCATCTACGCCCGCGCGTACCTCGAGGGCCGCATCAGCGAGGAACAGCTGCTGAACTTCCGCCAGGAAGTGGACGGCAAGGGGCTCTCGAGCTACCCGCACCCGAAGCTGATGCCCAACTTCTGGCAGTTCCCCACGGTGTCCATGGGCCTCGGCCCGCTGATGGCCATCTACCAGGCGCGCTTCCTGAAGTACCTGCACGCCCGCGGCATTGCCGACACCAGCAAGCGCAAGGTGTGGGTGTTCTGCGGCGACGGCGAGATGGACGAGCCCGAGTCGCTGGGCGCCATCGGCCTGGCCGCGCGCGAGAAGCTCGACAACCTGATCTTCGTCGTCAACTGCAACCTGCAGCGCCTGGACGGCCCGGTGCGCGGCAACGGCAAGATCGTTCAGGAGCTCGAAGGTGAGTTCCGCGGCGCCGGCTGGAACGTGATCAAGCTGCTGTGGGGCAGCTACTGGGATCCGCTGCTCGCCCGCGACAAGGATGGCGCGCTGCGCAAGCTGATGATGGAGACGCTGGACGGCGACTATCAGGCCTACAAGTCCAACGACGGCGCGTTCGTGCGCAAGAACTTCTTCGGCCGCGACCCGAAGACGCTCGAGATGGTCGCCAAGATGAGCGACGACGACATCTGGCGCCTGCAACGCGGCGGCCACGACCCGCAGAAGGTGTACGCGGCCTACGACAAGGCCGTCAAGACCGTGGGCCAGCCCACCGTGCTGCTGATCAAGACGGTCAAGGGCTACGGCATGGGCAAGAGCGGCGAGGCCAAGAACACGGCCCACCAGACCAAGAAGCTCACCGACGAGGACATCAAGACCTTCCGCGATCGCTTCGACATCCCGATCCCTGACGAGAAGCTCGCCGACCTGCCGTTCTTCAAGCCCGAGGATCACACCCCGGAGATGAAGTACCTGCACGCGCGCCGCAAGGCGCTCGACGGCTACCTGCCGCAGCGTCGCACCAAGGCCGAGGAGACCCTGCCGGTGCCCGACCTGTCGGCGTTCCAGGCGGTGCTCGATCCGACGGTCGAGGGCCGCGAGATCTCCACCACCCAGGCCTACGTGCGCTTCCTCACCGCGCTGCTGCGCGACAAGGCGCTGGGCCCGCGCGTGGTGCCCATCCTGGTGGACGAGGCGCGCACCTTCGGCATGGAAGGCCTGTTCCGCCAGATCGGCATCTACAACCCCGCGGGCCAGAACTACACGCCGGTCGACAAGGACCAGGTGATGTACTACAAGGAGGCCAAGGACGGCCAGATCCTGCAGGAAGGCATCAACGAGCCGGGCGGCATGTCCAGCTGGATCGCCGCGGCGACGTCGTACTCGACGAACAACCGCGTGATGATCCCGTTCTACGTCTACTACTCGATGTTCGGGTTCCAGCGCATCGGCGACCTGGCCTGGGCGGCGGGCGACATGCAGGCGCGCGGTTTCCTGCTGGGCGGCACCTCGGGGCGCACCACGCTCAACGGCGAGGGCCTGCAGCACGAGGACGGCCACAGCCACGTGCTGGCCGGCACGATCCCCAACTGCGTCAGCTACGACCCGACGTTCGCGCACGAGGTGGCGGTGATCATGCACCACGGCCTCAAGCGCATGGTGGAGCGCCAGGAGAACGTGTACTTCTACATCACGCTGCTCAACGAGAACTACGCGATGCCGGGCCTGCAGGCGGGCACCGAGGAACAGATCATCAAGGGCATGTACCTGCTGCAATCCGCGGCGAAGAACAAGCTCACGGTCAACCTCCTCGGCTCGGGCACCATCCTGCGCGAGTCGATGGCCGCCAAGGAACTGCTCGAGGCGGAATGGGGCATCGGCGCCAACGTGTGGAGCTGCCCCAGCTTCAACGAGCTGGCGCGCGACGGCCAGGCCGCCGACCGCCACAACCTGCTGCACCCCACCGACACGCCGGTGCAGTCGTTCGTGGAGAAGCAACTGGTGCCGCACGACGGCCCGGTGGTGGCCTCCACCGACTACATCCGCAGCTACGCCGAGCAGATCCGCGCCTTCATCCCGCGCGGCCGCGCGTACCGCGTGCTGGGCACCGACGGCTACGGCCGCTCCGACTTCCGCAGCAAGCTGCGCGAGCACTTCGAGATCAACCGCCACTACATCGTCGTCGCGGCGCTGAAGGCGCTGGCCGACGAGGGCAAGCTGCCGCTGGCCAAGGTGGCCGAGGCCATCAAGAAGTACGGCATCGACGCCGACAAGATCAATCCGCTGAACGCCTAACGAAGCCTTCAACTTCTCCGGAGACAAGAACATGGCATTGGTTGAAGTGAAGGTGCCGGACATCGGCGACTTCAAGGACGTCCAGATCATCGAGCTGCTGGTCAAGCCCGGCGACACCGTCAAGGCCGAACAGAGCCTGGTGACGGTGGAGAGCGACAAGGCGTCGATGGAGATCCCGTCGTCCACGGCGGGCGTCGTCAGGGAGCTGAAGGTGGCGCTCGGCGACAAGATCAACGAAGGCACGGTGCTGCTGATGCTGGAGACCGGGGCGGCGGCCGCGCCGGCCCCGGCGCCCGCTGCGGCCGCGACGCCCGCGGCCGCCCCCGCGCCGACGCCGGCCGCTGCGCCGACCCCGGCCGCCGCCGCGCCCGCCGCCGCCGGCGGCACGGTCGACGTCGAGGTGCCCGACATCGGCGACTTCGCCGACGTGGGCGTCATCGAGCTGCTGGTCAAGGTGGGCGACACCGTGACGGTCGAGCAGAGCCTCATCACCGTCGAGAGCGACAAGGCGTCGATGGAGATTCCGTCGTCGCACGCCGGCGTCGTCAAGGCGCTGAAGGTGAAGGTGGGCGATCGCGTGTCCAAGGGGTCGGTCGTCGCCACGATAGCGGCCACGGGCGGGGCCTCCGCGCCCGCGCCTGCGGCCGCCGCGGCGTCGCCCGCGCCGGCCACCGCGTCGGCCCCGGCGCCCGCGCTCGCCGCCGCGCCGGCCGAGAAGGCCGTGCCCACCGCGGCGCTGCCGCCGCACGAGCCCACGCAGCCGCCGCTGAACCTGCCGCATGCCTCGCCGTCCATCCGCCGCGCGGCGCGCGAACTGGGCGTGCCGCTGGAAGAAGTGAAGGGCTCCGGCCCGCACGGCCGCATCACGCAGCCCGACCTGGAAGGCTTCGTGAAGTCGGTGATGGCCGGCGCCACGCAGACCAAGGCGCAGGCCGCCAAGGCCCCGGCCGCCGCCGCGACGGGCGGCTCGCTGCCGGGCCTGCTGCCGTGGCCCAACGTCGACTTCGCCAAGTTCGGCGCGGTCGAGCGCAAGGATCTCTCGCGCATCAAGAAGATCTCGGGCGCGAACCTGCATCGCAACTGGGTGATGATCCCGCACGTCACCAACCACGACGACGCCGACATCACCGAGCTCGAGGCGTTCCGCGTGACGCTGAACAAGGAATACGAGAAGGCCGGCGTGAAGGTGACGATGCTCGCCTTCCTGATCAAGGCCTGCGTGGCCGCGCTCAGGAAGTTCCCCGAGTTCAACGCCTCGCTGGACGGCGACACGCTGGTGCTGAAGAAGTACTTCCACATCGGCTTCGCGGCGGACACCCCCAACGGGCTGATGGTGCCGGTGATCCGCGACGCCGACCAGAAGGGCATCGTGCAGATCGCCAAGGAGATGAACGAGCTCGCGGCCAAGGCGCGCGACGGCAAGCTGGCCCCGGCCGACATGACCGGCGGCTGCTTCTCGATCAGCTCCCTCGGCGGCATCGGCGGCACGTACTTCACGCCCATCATCAACGCGCCCGAGGTCGCTATCCTGGGCGTGTGCAAGAGCGCGACCAAGCCCGTGTGGGACGGCAAGGCCTTCGCGCCGCGCCTGATCCTGCCGCTGTCGCTGTCGTGGGACCACCGCGTCATCGACGGCGCGTCGGCAGCTCGCTTCAACACCTACCTCGGCCAGGTCCTGTCGGACTTCCGCCGGGTGATGCTGTAAGGGGCGCGACGACATGGCAACGATCGAAGTCAAGGTTCCCGACATCGGCGATTTCAAGGACGTCGGCGTCATCGAGGTGCTGGTCAAGCCGGGCGACACCATCGCCGCGGAGCAGAGCCTGATCACCGTCGAGAGCGACAAGGCGTCGATGGAGATCCCGTCGTCGTCCGCCGGCGTGGTCAAGGAACTGCGCGTGAAGGTGGGCGACGTCGTCAACATGGGCTCGGTGGTGCTGACGCTGGAGGCGGCCGAAGGCTCAGCCGCCGCGCCGGCTCCGGCGCCCACTGCCGCGCCCGCGAGCGCGTCCCCCGCGCCCGTGCAGGCGCCGGCCCCCGCGCACGCGGGCCCGGCGCCCGTGGCCTCGACCTACGGCGGCGGCGCCGACGTCGAGTGCGACCTGCTCGTGCTGGGCGGCGGCCCCGGCGGCTACTCGGCCGCGTTCCGCGCTGCCGACCTCGGCATGAAGGTGGTGCTGGTCGAGCGTTACGCCACGCTGGGCGGCGTGTGCCTCAACGTGGGCTGCATCCCGTCCAAGGCGCTGCTGCACGTCGCGATGGTGATGGACGAGGTCAAGCACTTCGCCGACCTCGGCGTGTCCTATGGCGATCCGCAACTGGACATCGCCAAGCTGCGCACGCACAAGGGCAAGGTGGTGGGCAAGCTCACCGGCGGCCTGTCGGCGATGGCCAAGATGCGCAAGGTCACGGTCCTCCGCGGCTACGGCAACTTCATCGACCCGTTCCACGTGAAGGTCGACGAGACCAGCGGCGAGGCGCAGGAGAAGACCGGCAACGCCAAGACGGTGAAGTTCAAGCAGGCCGTGATCGCCGCGGGCTCGCAGGCCGTGCGCCTGCCGTTCTTTCCGAACGACCCGCGCATCGTCGATTCCACGGGCGCGCTGGAACTGCGCGATACCCCCAGGCGCATGCTGATCGTGGGCGGCGGCATCATCGGCCTGGAGATGGGCACGGTCTACTCCACGCTGGGCGCGCGCCTGGACGTGGTGGAGATGCTCGACGGCCTGATGCAGGGCGCCGACCGCGACCTGGTGAAGGTCTGGCAGAAGATGAACACCAGGCGCTTCGACAACATCCTGCTGAAGACGAAGACGGTGGGCGCCGAGGCCACCGCCGACGGCATCAAGGTGAAGTTCGAGGGCGAGGGCGGCGCGCGCGAGGAGATGTACGACCTCGTGCTGCAGGCGGTGGGCCGCACGCCCAACGGCAAGAAGATCGGTGCCGAGCACGCGGGCGTCATCGTCGGCGACCGCGGTTTCATCCCGGTGGACGTGCAGATGCGCACCAACGTGCCGCACATCTTCGCGATCGGCGACATCATCGGCCAGCCCATGCTGGCCCACAAGGCGGTGCACGAGGGCCACGTGGCGGCCGAGGTCGCCTCGGGTGACCAGCTCGCGCGCTTCGACGCGCGCGTGATCCCCAGCGTCGCCTACACCGACCCCGAGGTGGCGTGGGTGGGCCTCACCGAGGACCAGGCCAAGGCGCAGGGCATCGCGGTCAAGAAGGGCCTGTTCCCGTGGTCGGCCTCGGGCCGCGCCATCGCCAACGGCCGCGACGAAGGCCAGACCAAGCTGCTGTTCGACGCCCAGACTCACCGCATCGTCGGCGGCGGCATCGTCGGCATGAACGCGGGCGACATGATCGGCGAGGTGGCCCTGGCCATCGAGATGGGCGCCGACGCCGTGGACATCGGGCGCACGATCCACCCGCACCCGACCTTGGGCGAGTCCATCGGCCTGGCCGCCGAGGTGGCACACGGCAGTTGCACGGACCTGCCGCCGCCGCGCAAGTGATCGGCGTCTTGACGCAGTGAGAGGGCGCTTCGGCGCCCTTTTCCGTTTCTGGCGCCATGGCGAGGGTGGATCCAAGCCAGGCGCCGCGCGCAGCAAGAACGGTCAGGACGCGGGACACCGGCGTCCGCGATGATGCAGCCCATGGACAGCACGAGCGATTCGTTCAAGGACATTCTCATCTGGATCGAGCGCCACCTCGACCAACCGATGTCGCTCGACCAGATCGCCGCGCATGCCCGCCTGTCGCCGTACCACTTCTCGCGCCTGTTCACCGCCCGCATGGGCCGCAGCGCCATGGCCCATGTGCGAGGGCGTCGCCTCGTTCGCGGCGCAAGACGGCTCTGCGACGAACCTGGCCTGAAGCTCGTCGAGCTCGCGTTCGACTGCGGCTTCGATTCGCAGGAGGCGTTCACTCGCGCGTTCAAGCGCGTGTTCGGCGTCTCGCCCGGGCGATTCCGCGGCGGATTCGCCGTCGATCCCATCGAAGGACAATTTCCCATGAATGCACCCACTGGTTCCGCCCCGGCCGTCGTCCGCCTGCCCGGGCTCGCGGCGATGCCCGAGTTCCACGTCGCCGGGCCGTCGCGCCTGTTCGACGAGGCCACGAAGGCCGAGATCCCGCAGCTGTGGTCGGCGCTGATCGGCGCGCTGCCGTTCCAGGGGCAGTTGCCCAGCTGGGCCACGTACGGCGTGGTCTCCAGCGTCGGCAAGGGCGAGGGCTGCTTCCGCTACATGGCCGGCGTCGGTGTCGAGCCGGGCTGCGAGCCGCCGCCGGGCTTCTCGGTGCAGCAGATCCCGGCCGCCACGTACGCAGTGTTCCGCATCACGCTGGACGGCTCGGCGCTGCACCCACAGGTCAGGCAGGCGATGGCAGCGATCTGGGGCGAGATGATCCCCGCCTCGGGCCTGAAGGTGGTCGAAGGACCGGACTTCGAACTCTACGACGGCCGCTTCGATCCGCGCAAGGCCGGGTCGGTGATCGACTTCCACGTGCCCGTGCAAGCCTAGGGCTTGGGGGGCAGCGTGCCCGGCCCCGCGGCCGTCGGCGGCATCGTCTCAGGATGGATCTCGGGCGCCGACGCGGGCGTGCCCGGCGTGCCGGGGATCACGGTGACCGTCTCCTTCAGGTCGCCGCCGGCGGCCACGCTGCCCGACACCGTCGTGTCGACGCCGGCCGCGCGCTTGAGGCAGTCGGCCTTGTCGTCGCCGGACAGCGCCCCGCAGCGCTTGCGTTCGTTGGCCGCGATCTGCGCGGCGCTCGGCGATTTCAGGTCGTGCGCGCGCGAGGCCTGCAGCGCGGCGCCGGCCTCCTTCAGGCAGGTCTTCTGGCTCTCGGCGGTCTTGCCGGCCAGGCAGTTGGCGCGATCCTGCTGGTAGCGCTGCTCGGCCGCCGTGGGCGCAGGGGCGTTGGCGGAGATCGCGCCCACCGGGAAGGTGGAGAACACCGCGGCCACGGTGGTGGCGATGGCGATCAATTCGGGTGCCTTCTGGAACTTCATGTCGGGACTCCACTTGTGGATTCCCGACGTATCAGCATCCGGCGTGCCCGCCAGCGGCAACAGGTGTGACGGCCCGCAAGCGCGGTTCAGCGCACCGTGCCCTCGGCCACGATCTTCCATTTCGACGCGTCGCGCTCCCAGTACTGCCGCAGCGAGGTCTCGCGGCGCGAGCGCGTCCCGCGCTCGTTGAAGCTGACGACCATTGTCTCCCTGGCGTCCGACCAGGTCATCACGCTGAGATTGTCGAACGTGATCGGATCGCGCGGCGCGACCGCGGGCGCCGGGATGACGTGGCGCTCGCCGCGGATCATCACGACCGTGGGCTGCGGCGGCGGCGACGGCGGTGCCGCCGGCACCTCGGGCGCGGCGCCGGGCGCGTAGAACGCCTGCAGCGCGCCGGCGTCGTCGCGGGTGCGCACGCTCTGCCACTGGTTCACGGCGGCGAGGATCTCCGCGCGGTGCAGGCGGGCCGCGTTGTCGCTCACCCAGTGGATCTGGCGCGTGATGATCACCGGCGTGTCGTGGATGGGCACCGTGTTCATCAGCTTCACCAGCTCGTCGTTGGCGAGCGTGACGCAGCCGTCGGAATCCTTGGGCGGGCGCGAGTAGGTGTTGAACGGCACGCCGTGCACGTAGATGCCCGAGCCCGTGCGGCCGTGCAGCTGGTCGAGCAGGTTGGGGTAGTTCAGCTGCATCGCGCCGGCCCCGAACGTCTCGCCCAGCGAGCCCTGGCCCACGCGGTCGGACACGAAGTACACGCCCAGCGGCGTGCGCTGGTCGCCTTCCGTCGTCTTGTCGACGCCTTGCTTGCCCACCGACACGTAATGGTCGCTGACCAGCCGCAGGCCTTGCGGGCCGTTCTCGAACAGGTACAGGCGCGAGCGCGTGGTGTCGACGGCGATCGCGTGGTGTGTCGCCTTGGGCAGCATGATGAACTCGGCCGGCACCTGGCCCGCCGGCGGACGTTCCTGCAGCGCATGCAGGCGCTGCACGGCCTCGTCGCGCAGCTCGGCGATCTCGGTGGCGACGGCCGGGTTGGACGCGGAGCCCGCGCTCGTGGCGCCGAAGCCCGCGGTGTTGCCGGTGCGCGCGGCCAGCAGGTCGGCGTAGACGAGCTGCGCCAGGCGGAAGCCGGGCACGTCCTGCGTGAGGGCCGCGGCTGCATCGAGCGCGACATCGGTCTGCTGCTGGCCGATGGCGCGGTAGATGCCGATGAGGCGGCTCTCGGGCGAGCCCTTGAACGCGCCGGCGAACGGCGAGCTGGCCGCCACGGCGCGCGGGGCGGCTTGCAGCGCCAGCAACGAGCGTGTGGGCGGCGGCGGCGCGTCGTCGGCCAGCGTGATGGTGGCGCCAATCATCGCGGCGTGCTGCGCCTGCGGCGTGGCGTGCTGGGACGGGATGCTGTGCAGCTCGGAGCTGGCGAACAGTCCGGCACCGGCCACCACCAGCGAGCCCGCCGCCACCGCCGTGCGCGGCCAGCGAGGCCGATGCGTTGCCTTCGTTGACGCGGTGCGTGCGTCGTCTGCCATCGTCATCCGCCCACGGACTCCTGCTTGATCAGCCACTTGCCGGACGGCGAGCGCACCAGGTCGAGGGTCTTGTGTCCCGAGGTGGTCAGCGTATCGGACTCGTAGGTCTGCTTGAAGTGCGCCTGGGCCTTGTCGCCGTTGACGCTCACGTGCAGGTCGGAGATCTCGACCGCGATGCGCTTGCGCGGCACGATGCGCGCCTTGCGGTCTTCTTCCCAGGCCTTGTGCGACTTGCCGCCCGAAGCGTAGTCGGGCGTGTAGGCGCCGAGGTAGCCGGCCATGTCGCGATGGCTCCACGATGCGGCCCAGGCGTGCACGGCCGCGCCGACGTCGGACACGGCATCTGCGGACGCGACGGCCGGTGCCGGCGTGGGCGCCGGGGCGGGCACGGGAGCTGGAGCAGGCACCGGCGCGGGCGCGGGGGCCGGCTTGGGCGGCGGGGGCACCGGCGCGGGCTTGGGCGGCGGCACCGGGGCGGGCGGCGGCGTGACGGGCGCCGGAGCGGGCTTGGGCGCGATCGCGGGAACCGGCGTCGCCGCGGCCACGGTCACGGGCGGCTGCGCGGCGCTGGCCGGGCCCGGATTGGCGATCAGCTCGCGCAGCAGCACCAGCTTGGGCGGCACCGTGGCGTCGGACTTGTCGAGCTGCAGCGCCTTCGAGTAGGCCTGGCTGGCCAGTTGCGCGTAGACGTCGCCCAGGTTCTGGTACGCCGTGGCGTACTGCGGATTGGTGCGGATGGCGGCCACCAGCGCGGCGCGCGCCTTGTCGTAGTCGCCCTGCGAACCGTAGAGCACCGCGAGGTTGTTGTACGGCGCGGGCATCTCGGGGTGGTCTTCCACCAGCTTCTGGAACACCTGCAGCGCCTCGGGCTTGCGGTCGAGCATCGACAGCGTCACACCGCGGCGGAAACGCATCGCCGGGTCCTTCGGGTTCTTGGCGAGCGCGTCGTCGATGAGCTTGAGGGCCTGCGTGCTCTGGCCGCTCTTGATCAGGCGCTGGATCTCGAGCGCCTCGGGCGACGGCGCGGCCGCCTGCGCGGTCGAGGAAGCCGGCGCGACCTGCGCCACCGCGGCTGAGGAGAGGCCAGAAACGAGCGACAGCGCGGCGACGGCGCTCGAGAGCGAGTGCAGCGACGTCAGCGAGAGGCGGGAAACGCGCATGTTGGCAATTCTGGTGTTTTCAAAGGAACGGCAGTACGCACGAACGACTGCGCGTGAGTCTATCGAAAAATAGGGGCGGGCTTTGTCCGCAAGTGCATAAAAAAGGGGCGCATTCGCACCCCTGATACAGCTGACAACCCCGGGTTTTCAGCGCTTGCTTTCACCCACGATCTTCCATTCCGAGCCCACGCGATCCCACGTGAGCGTCTTGTGGGTCGCATCCTTGAAGCTGGTCGACGTGTAGGCTTGGTCGAAGCTGGTCTCCACGCGGGTGTCGGACAGCGCGTGCGTCTGCACGTTGCCGAGCGTGACGGTGATCGTGCCCGGCTTGCCCACGAGACCGTGGCGCGCGGCGATCCAGTCGGCCTTGGAGCCCTTGGCCGGCGTGAAGTCGGGGCCGTAGAAGGCCAGGTAGCGCGCCACGTCGTGGCTCATCCAGGCGGCCGCCCAGTCCTGCAGGCGCTGCACGGCGATGGTGGCCGACTGCGCGGGCGTGGCGGGCGCGGGCGTTGGCGCCGAGGCGGCGAGGGCCGGCTGGGCGATCGGGCGTAGCGTGGCCGGCGCGCGGTCGGCGGCGATCTTGTCGGCGCGCTGGTCGAGCTGCGCGAAGGTGGCGCCGCCCACCTCGATGGCGTCCAGCGGGCAGCGCGACGACGCGTCGCCGGCCATGCCCCAGCCCTGCGCCTCGGGCGCGAGATCGGGCGAATCGGGCTTCTTCAGGCCCAGGCTCGCGACCAGCGTGCCCATGCCCGCGTAGGTGCGCACGATGGCGGTGGCCAGATCTTCCTCGGCCAGCACGTAGGAGCGCTTGGCGGTGTAGAGCTCGTTCTCGGAATTGAGCAGGTCCAGCAGGCTGCGCTGGCCGATGTCGAACTGCTGGCGATAGGCGTCGCGCGCCTTCTGGATCGACACCACGTTGCGGTCGAGGTAGCCGAGCTGCTCGTTGAGCTTCCTGACGTCGTTGAACGCGATGGACACGGTCTGGCGCGCGTCGACGCAGGCCTTGTCGCGCAGGTTCTCGGCCTGGGTCAGCAGGCTGGCGTACTGGCGTTCGCGGGCGGAATCGGTGCCGCCGTTGAAGATGTTCCAGGTGAGGGCGATCTCGGCGGCGGCGTCGCGCTTCTCATACAGCGTGCCGTCGAGGTTGTGGCCGGCGGCGCCGCGCACGTGGGCCTCCACCTTGGGCTGGAACGCGCTCTTGAGGCCGGCGGCGGCCGAGCGCGCCGAGCGCAGGCCTTCGATGGCGCCGGCCACCGACGGACTCTGGATCGCGGCCAGGCGAATGGCTTCCTGCTCGGTGGCCGGCAGTTGCCTGACCATGGACACGGCGCTCACGTTCTCGGCCGGCGGCACCGAGCCGACGATGCGGACGTAGCGCTCGGTGACGTCGTGCAGGTTGGCGCGCTCGGCGACGAGGTTGGACTCGGCCAGCGCCACGCGGGCCATGACCTGCTCCAGGTCGACGCCGCGGCCCACGCCGGCGTTCACGCGCGACTGCACCTGGGCGAACGAGACCTTGTGCTGGATGTAGTTGTCCTCGGCCAGCGCCACCAGCTTGCGGTAGCGCACGACGTCGTAATAGGCCTTGGCGGCCTCCATGCCGAACTGCTCGGTGGCGTCGAGGAAGTCGAAGTAGCGCTCGAGCTTGGCGTGGCCCAGGCGCTCCACCTCGTGCTGCGTGGCCAGGCCGTCCCACAGCAGCTGGGTCAACTCCAGGCGAACGCCGCGTTCGCCGAAGCGCGGATCCGTCGGCACCGTGGAAGGGTTGTCGTAGGTGCGCTTGCCGGCGTTGGCGCCGGCATCCAGATGCGGGCGCCAGTTGCCGGAAGCGACGCCAATCTCGTCGCTCGAGGCGCGAAATGCATTGAACTTGGCAACAACTTCGGGATTTCCTTCAATCGCCTTCTGCACGGACTGCGCCACGGGCGAGGTGGTCTGCGCCATTGCGGCGCAGCTGGCCAGCGCGAGCAGGCTGAAGCTGATGAACGTCTTTTTCATGTGCAGGAAGGCTGCCTCGTCGACCATGTAGTCAATTGTTTCGATGATACCGAGGCACCCCCGCGCCGATGCCATGCGGCGCAGGGTATGCGGCAATCATTCGGGGCAGCCCTGGATTGTGTCGCGCATTTGTGGTGTCCCGGCGACGCCCCGGAGGCGCTTGCCTACAGTACGGCGCTGGTCGGCCGATAGATTCGAGTGGACCTCGAAGCCAGCCATACAGCCCTGCCAAGCGTGATTTGTTCAAGCCTGCCCGACCCGGCCGCCCTGTGGCGCCGGGCCTGCCGGGCCGTCGGTGCGGCGGCCTGGCTGCGCGCCGCCTGCCTCCGGCTGCTGGCCGCGCTGGCGCTTGTGGCGGTCTCCGTGCAGGCCGTGGACACCGACCGCATCGTGCGATCCGCGCAGAAGTACGGCCCGACCGGCGTCGCCAACGCCAAGGCCCTGCAACAGCTCATGGCGAGCCTCGCCGGCCGCGACGACGCGGCCAGGCTCAAGCCGGTCAACGACTTCTACAACCAGCGCCTGGCCTACATGGAGGACATCGACAACTGGGGCGTGCAGGACTACTGGGCGAGCCCGCTGGAGGGGCTGGGCAAGGGCGCCGGCGACTGCGAGGACTACGCGATCGGCAAGTACTTCACCCTCACCACGCTGGGCGTGCCGCACGCCCGGCTGCGCCTGGTCTACGTGCGGGCCAGCATCGCCGGCGCGCCCAACGGCTACGTGGCCCACATGGTGCTGGCCTACTACCCGACACCGGACGCCGTGCCGCTGGTGCTGGACAACCTGCAGCCGGACATCCATCCGGCCAGCGACCGGCCCGACCTGTTGCCCGTGTTCAGCTTCAACGCCGAAGGCTTGTGGCAGGGTGTTGGTAGCATCCGTGCCAACGGCGACCCGTTGGTGCGCCTGTCGAAATGGCGTGGGGCGGTCGAGCGGGCGCGCCAGGATGGGTTCCAATGAAATACCGTCGAATCGAACGGGGCAACCGATCCGTCGCGGTCGGCCATGAGGAGTACGCATGTCGTTGATCCGCCAGGTGTGGTTGCTGTTGTCGGTGACGCTGGTGCTGGCGTTCGCGGGCGCCATCGGCGTGTCCGTCCACGCGGCGCGCCACTATCTCCAGGCCCAGCTGATCGTGAAGAACAACGACACCGCGCAGTCGCTCGCGTTGACGCTGTCGCAGTTGAAGGCCGATCCGGGCGGCCTCGAGACGGCGCGGGAGCTGGCCATCTCGAGCCAGTTCGACACCGGCTACTACGAGCGCATCCGCCTCGTCGGGACGGACGGCAAGACGATCGTCGAGAAGCAGTCGGACAGCCATCCCCAGAACGCACCCGGCTGGTTCGTCGGGCTGCTGGGCCTGGCGCCGGCCGACGGCGTCGCCCAGGTCAGCGACGGCTGGCACCAGCTCGGCCGCCTCGAGGTGCGCAGCCAGTCGGCGTTCGCCGACGACGAGCTCTGGCAGAGCACGCTCGACACCGTGGGCGTGCTGCTGGTGCTGGTCGTGGCGGCCGGCATCTTCTCCACCGTCGGCGTCAACCGCATCCGAGTGCCGTTGCTGCGCACCGTGGACCAGGCCAAGGCGATCACCGAGCGCCGCTTCGTCACCGTCGACGAGCCCGACATGCCCGAGCTGCGCAACGTCACCCGCGCGATGAATGCGATGGTCGGGCGCGTGAAGGCCATGTTCGACGAGCAGGCCGGCCAGGTGGAGCTGTTGCGCCGGCAGGCCCATTGCGACCCGCTCACCGGGCTGTCCAACCGCGCCCACTTCCTGGGCCGCATGAAGGTGATGCTCGACGCCGAGGACGGCGCGGCCAGCGGCGCGCTGGTGATGGTGCGCCTCGTCGAGCTGCAGTCTCTGAACCGCACGCTGGGCCGCTCGGCCACCGACCGCCTGCTGCAGGACGCCGCCGCCGCGATGGTGGAGTCGTCGCGCCGCCTGGCCGCCGGCGAGGTGGGGCGCCTGAACGGCAGCGACTTCGCGCTGGCGCTGCCCGACGTCGATTCCCTGCGCGATTCGGCCGCCGACGTCGCCGCCCGCCTGCGTAGCCTGCTGCGCGTGCACGACGGCGGCGCGCACGCCGTGGTGGGCGCGGTGCGCTGGGTGCATGGCGCGCCGATGTCCACGCTGCTGGCCGCCGCCGACCAGGCGCTGGCCCGCGCCGAGAGCCGCGGGCCCTGGACGGTGGAGCTGGACGACAGCAGCGACAGCTCGGCGCTCGGCGAGGACGCGTGGCGCCATCGGATCCAGACCGCGCTGGCAGAACGCAACGCGCAGCTGGTGGACTTCCCGCTGGTGGGCCGCAACGGCGAGCTGGTGCACCACGAGTCGCCGCTGCGGCTGCGCCTGGGCGCGGAGGGCGCGCTGGTGCCGGCCGCGCAATGGCTGCCGATGGCCCGCCGCGCGCAGCTCACCGCCGACGTCGACCTGCTGGCGGTCGAGCTCGCGCTGCTGGCCATCGGCGCCGATTCGCTGCCGCGCTCGGTCAACGTGAGCCCGTCCTCGCTGGCCGACTCCGCGTTCTCCACTCGCGTGCACGCGCTCGTGGTGGCGCATCCGATGGCGGCCGCGCGCCTGTCCTTGGAGCTCGCCGAGGCGGGCGCCGTCAAGCAACTGCACCTGGTGCGCGAGCTGGCCGAGCAACTGCACGGCTCGGGCACGAAGATCGGCCTGGAGCACGCCGGCGAACGCCTGGGCGAGACGCGCGGGCTGCTGGAGTCCGGACTCGACTTCGTCAAGCTGGATGCGAGCCTGCTGCAGGGCCTGTCCAGCGACGCGGCGCGCGCGCAGCACGTGGCCGGTACCGTGCGCATGCTGCACGGCATCGGCCTGCGCGTGTACGCCGAGGGCGTCTCCGAGGTGGACGACGCGGCCGCGCTGTGGGCCGCCGGCGTCGACGGCCTGACCGGCCCGGTGGTGCAGGGGCCGCGCTCGGCCTGACCTGCGGAGAGGGCGCTCCTGCGGGCCCGGCCGCGTCGCACGCGCGTGGCCGGGGCCTCGTCAGGCGATATCGGCGCAGTGGACCGCGAATTGACCCCGGCGCCGGTCGGCGAAGAAGCGCTCCAGCGTGACCTTCACCGTCTTGAAGGCGAGTTCGTCCCAGGGAATCTCGGACTCGTCGAACAGCCGCGCCTCGATGGTCTCGGGGCCGGGGTCTAGCGCCGCGCTGGTCATTTCCGCCCGGTAATAGAGGTGGACCTGGCCCACGTGGGGCACGTTGAGCAGCGTCAGCAGCGGCCCGAGAACGATCTTCGCGCCGGCTTCCTCCACCGTCTCGCGCACCGCGCCCTGCTCGGTGGTCTCGCTCAGTTCCATGAAGCCGGCGGGAAGTGTCCAGAATCCCCGGCGCGGCTCGATGTTGCGCAGGCACAGCAGCACCTTGCCCTCGAACACCGGCACGGTGCCCACGACGTTGAGCGGGTTCTCGTAGTGGATCGTGCCGCAGGCGCTGCAGATCGCGCGCTCGCGGTTGTCGTCGGGCGGTTCGCGGTACGCGGTCGGCGCGCCGCAGGCACGGCAATGGCGGATCGAACGGGGGCTGAACATGGGGGGTCTCGTCAGGTTCGGGCCAGTGTAGCCGCCGGCCCCATGCCGGGGTCGGGCGGGCCCTGCGTGGCATCATCCTCGGCTTCGCGACCCTCGGGTCGGCCGCTTGCCTCGGAATCCCTGCCATGACCGATGTCATCACCGTCCCCGTCGTCCCGCGCGTGCCCGTGCACGGCGGCGGCGAATTCCCCGTCCACCGCATCTACTGCGTGGGCCGCAACTACGCGGAGCACGCCGCCGAGATGGGGCACGACGCGCGCGAGTCGCCGTTCTTCTTCATGAAGCCGGCCGACGCCGTGCTGCCCGTGCGCGGCGGCGAGACCGGCTTCATGGACTACCCCAGCCTCACCAGCGACCTGCACCACGAGATCGAGCTGGTGGTGGCCATCGGCGACGCCGCCGCCGGCAACGGCCGCGACGTGGCCGAGGAGGACGCGACGCGCCTGATCTTCGGCTACGCCATCGGCCTGGACATGACCCGGCGCGACCTGCAGGCCGTGGCCAAGAAGGCCGGCCGCCCCTGGTCCATCGCCAAGGGCTTCGACCAGTCGGCGCCGATCGGCCCCATCCACCGCATCGAGGAGACCGGCGAGCTCGCCGCCGGAGCGATCACGCTGGACGTCGACGGCGCGCCGCGCCAGCGCGGCGACCTGTCCGACCTCATCTGGAACGTGCGCGAGACCATCGCCTGGCTCAGCAGCGCCTGGACGCTCAGGCCCGGCGACCTGATCTTCACCGGCACGCCGGCCGGCGTGGCCGCGGTCGGCCGCGGACAGACGCTCACCGGCCGCATCGCCGGCCTGGGCGAACTGGCCGTCACCCTTCGCTGAGCGGATCCATGGAGCTCTACAACTACTTCCGTTCGTCGGCCAGCTGGCGCGTGCGGATCGCGCTGGCGCTCAAGGGCGTGGACTACGACTACCTGCCCATCCACCTGGTGAAGAAAGAGCAGACGTCGCCCGAGTACCTGGCCACGTCGGGCACCGGCCTCGTGCCGCTGCTGGTGCTGGACGACGGCCAGCGCCTGCACCAGTCGATGGCGATCATCGAGTACCTGGACGAGACGATTCCCGAGCCGCCGCTGCTCCCGCGCGACGCGCTCGGCCGCGCCCGCGTGCGCGCGCTGGCGCTGGACATCGCCTGCGAGATCCATCCGCTGAACAACACGCGCGTGCTGGGCTACCTGAGCGGCACCCTGGGCGCGGGCGACGACGCGAGGACCGCCTGGATCCATCGCTGGATCGAGGGCGGCCTCGAGGTCGTCGAACGCCAGCTCGCGGCGAATCCGTCGACGTTCTGCCACGGCGAGACGCCCGGCCTGGCCGACTGCGCGCTGGTGCCGCAGATCTTCAACGCGCAGCGCTTCGAGTGCAACCTGGACCACGTGCCCAACGTGATGCGGGTGCACGCCGCCTGCATGGCGCTCGAGGCCTTCTCCAGCACCCAGCCGTCGGCCTGCCCCGACGCGCAATAGCATGCCCGTCGAGATCATCGAGCCGCTCCCTCTGGACGCGTTCTTCCGTCCCGAGCGCTGGCCCACGGGCACCGGCGCGCTGATGACCACGCGCGTGGGCGGCGTCAGCCCGGCGCCGTTCGACTCGCTCAACCTGAAGGCGCAGACGGCCGGCCCGCTGGACCAGATCGCCGTGGCCGAGAACCGCCGCCGCTTCGCGACCACGCTGGGCGCGACGCCAGTGTTCCTCGACCAGGTGCACGGCACGCGCGTCGTGCGCCTGACGGCCGCGCACGCGATGCCCGACGCGGCGATCGAGCAGGCCGACGCGAGCATCTCCACAGTGTCCGGCATCGCCTGCACCGTGATGGTGGCCGACTGCCTGCCGGTGCTGTTCGCCACGCGCGACGGCCGCGCGGTGGGCGCGGCGCATGCCGGCTGGCGCGGGCTCGCGAACGGCGTGCTGGAGGCCACGGTGGACGCGATCCGCGCCGCGGTGCCGGTGGCGGCGGGCGACATCGTCGCGTGGCTGGGGGCATCCATCGGGCCCACGAGGTTCGAGGTGGGCGCCGACGTGCTGGCGGCCTTCCACGACGCCGAGGCGCGGCACTTCGCGCCGGCGCCCGCGCGGGACGGCGTGCCCAAGTGGCTGGCCGACCTGCCCGCGCTGGCCGAGGGCCGCCTGCGCCGGCTCGGCCTGACCGAGGTGAGCGGCTGCGGGCTGTGCACCGTCAGCGACGCGTCAAGGTTCTTCTCGTACCGGCGCGACCGGGTCACCGGCCGGCTCGCCGCCGCGGCCTGGATCAACGTCGGCTGACTCCGCGGCGCGGCGCGCCTTCGCCCGGCTGCGCGCGCCGCCGACGTACCAGACGAGGCCCATCGGCAACGCGCCGTACAGCAGCAGCGTGACGATCGCGCCCAGCACCGAGCCGCTGGGCCCGGAGGCCTCGGCGAGCGCCATCATCAGCACCACGTAGCCCCAGCCGACCAGTACGATCAGCACGGCCGTGCTTCTTGGAAAAGGGTCATCATTCGTCGTTCGATAAGCAATTCTGCGCAATGGTAGTTTGCCTTGTTGGTGCGGTAAGCTCGGGACGCGACAACGCGAAGCGAAGACCACGCCTGACCGAACGGCGGCGCCCATCCGGGTGCGTCGATTCCTGGGGCCCGAGGCGTGGCGAAGGAGACATGACGATGGCCCGCACCCCCGCAGCCAAGACGGCTGCCCGTCCCGCCCGCAAGCGCGCGCCGCGCGCGACTCCGGCGGCGGCACCCGCGGCCGCGGCCGCCCCGGCCCACGTGGCCCCGCACCCGCACGGTCCCGAGGCCTTCGGCGCGGCGATCGGCGGCTTCCTCCAATCGCTCAGCGGGCTGCAGGTTCCACCCTCGCGCCTGTCCGAGCTGCAGGATCAGTATGTGAACCAGGCGGCGACGCTATGGAACGGCGCGATCGACCAGATCCCCGTCGGCGGCGAGGCCGTGGCCTCGGCGGCCAAGCCCATAGTCGACCGGCGTTTCGCGGCGGAAGACTGGCTGAAGAACCCCGGCGCGGCCTTCACCGCGCAGCTGTACCTGCTCAACGCGCGCACGCTCACCCAGCTGGCCGACAGCCTGCAGGGCGACGAGAAGACCAAGGCGCGCGTGAAGTTCGCGGTGCAGCAGTTCGTGGACGCGGCCAGTCCGTCGAACTATCTCGCGCTCAATCCCGAGGCGCAGAGAAAGGCCATCGACACGCAGGGCGAAAGCCTCACGCAAGGCCTGCAGCACCTGTGGAGCGACGTGCAGCAGGGCCACCTGTCGCAGACAGACGAGTCGGTGTTCGAGGTGGGCCGCAACGTGGCCACCACCGAGGGCGCGGTCGTCTTCGAGAACGAGTACCTGCAGCTGATCGAGTACAAGCCGCTCACCGCCAAGGTGCACGCGCGTCCGATGCTGTTCGTGCCGCCGTGCATCAACAAGTACTACATCCTCGACCTGCAGCCCGAGAACTCGCTGATCCGCCACACCGTGTCGCAGGGCCATCGCACCTTCGTGGTCAGCTGGCGCAATCCGGACGAGTCCATGCAGGAGCGCACCTGGGACGACTACATCGAGAACGCGGTGATCCGCGCCATCGACGTGGTGCAGGAGATCACCGGCGCGAAGACCATCAACACGCTGGGCTTCTGCGTGGGCGGCACGCTGCTGGCCACCGGCCTGGGCGTGCTGGCCGCGCGCGGCCGCCAGCCGGCCGAGAGCGTCACGCTGCTCACCACCTTCCTCGACTTCTCCAACACCGGCATCCTCGACATCTTCGTCGACGAGGCCTCGGTGCAGCTGCGCGAGATGACCATCGGCGCCGACGCGCCCAACGGGCCGCGGCTGCTCAAGGGCGGCGAGCTCGCCAGCACCTTCAGCTTCCTGCGCCCCAACGACCTGGTGTGGAACTACGTCGTCGGCAACTACCTCAAGGGCGACAAGCCGCCGGCGTTCGACCTGCTGTACTGGAACAGCGACGCCACCAACATGCCGGGGCCGATGTACTGCTGGTACTTGCGCAACACCTACCTCGACAACGCGCTGCGCCAGCCGGGCGCGCTCACCGTGTGCGGCGAGCGGCTCGACCTCTCGAAGATCAAGGCCCCGGCCTTCATCTATGGCTCGCGCGACGATCACATCGTGCCGTGGAAGGGCGCGTGGGAGTCCACGAAGATCCTCGGCGGCCCCACGCGCTTCGTGCTGGGCGCCTCGGGCCATATCGCCGGCGTCATCAACCCGCCCAAGGCCGGCAAGCGCAGCCACTGGACCAACGAGAAACCGGCGGTCTCGGCCGACGCCTGGCTGGCCGGCGCCACCGAGCATCCAGGCAGCTGGTGGACCGGCTGGTCGCAGTGGCTGGCCGGCTTCGGAGGCGCCGAGGTGGCCGCGCCCAAGGGGGCCGGCGGCCGCGGCCACGCCGTGATCGAGCCCGCCCCGGGACGCTACGTGAAGCAGAAAGCCTGACCAATCCCTTGATCGGACTTCGGCCGGTCATACCCCATCCCGTATCATCGCCTTCAGGAGAAACAACATGACAACCGACATCGTCATCGTCGCCGCCGCCCGCACCGCAGTCGGCAAGTTCGGCGGCACGCTCGCGAAAGTCCCGGCCTCCGAGCTGGGCGCCACCGTGCTCAAGGCCCTGCTGGAGCGCGCTAAGCTCACCGGCGAGCAGATCAGCGAGGTCATCCTGGGCCAGGTGCTGCAGGCCGGCACCGGCCAGAACCCGGCGCGCCAGGCCGTCATCAAGGGCGGGCTGGGCAACGGCGTGCCGGCCATGACCATCAACAAGGTCTGCGGCTCGGGCCTGAAGGCCGTGATGCTGGCGGCCCAGGCGATCCGCGACGGCGACGCCGAGATCGTGATCGCCGGCGGCCAGGAGAGCATGAGCATGTCCCCGCACGTGCTGCCGAACTCGCGCGACGGCCAGCGCATGGGCGACTGGAAGCTGGTCGACACCATGATCAACGACGGCCTGTGGGACGTCTACAACCAGTACCACATGGGCATCACGGCCGAGAACGTGGCCAAGAAGTACGGCATCTCGCGCGAGCAGCAGGACGCGCTGGCGTTCGCGTCGCAGAGCAAGGCCGCGGCGGCGCAGGACGCCGGCTACTTCAAGGACGAGATCGTGCCGGTCGCGATCCCGCAGAAGAAGGGCGATCCGATCCTGTTCGCGGCCGACGAGTTCATCAACCGCAAGTCCACGCCCGAGGCGCTGGCCGGGCTGCGCCCCGCGTTCGACAAGGCCGGCTCCGTGACGGCCGGCAACGCGTCGGGCCTCAACGACGGCGCCGCCGGCGTGGTGGTGATGTCGGCCGCCAAGGCCGATGCGCTGGGCCTGAAGCCGCTGGGCCGCATCGCCTCGTACGCCAGCGCCGGGCTCGATCCGGCCTACATGGGCATGGGCCCGGTGCCGGCCGCGCGCAAGGCGCTGGAGCGCGCCGGCTGGAAGCCCGCCGACCTCGACCTGCTCGAGATCAACGAGGCCTTCGCCGCCCAGGCCTGCGCCGTCCACCAGGAGATGGGCTGGGACACCAGCAAGGTCAACGTCAACGGCGGCGCGATCGCCATCGGGCACCCGATCGGTGCGTCCGGCGCGCGCATCCTGGTCACGCTGCTGCACGAGATGCAGCGCCGCGGCGCGAGGAAGGGCATCGCCTCGTTGTGCATCGGCGGCGGCATGGGCGTCGCACTGACCATAGCGCGCCCGTAACCTGGCAGAGCCGCATCGGGTTGCCCCTGAGAGCGGCTGGCGGGACAAAGCGCGATAGTGAACTTGCCCTCCGAGGCACCCCACCAAATATTCAAGGAGACATGACATGAGCCAGAAGATTGCGTACGTGACCGGGGGCATGGGCGGCATCGGCACCTGCATCTGCCATCGCCTGCACCGTGACGGCTTCAAGGTGATCGCCGGCTGCGGTCCGAGCCGCGACCACGCGAAGTGGATCGCCGAGCAGAAGGCGCTCGGCTACACCTTCTACGCGTCGGTGGGCAACGTCGCAGACTGGGACTCCACGGTGGCGGCGTTCAAGCACGCCAGGGAAGAGCACGGTCCGATCGACGTGCTGGTCAACAACGCGGGCATCACCCGCGACCGCATGTTCCTCAAGATGACGCGCGACGACTGGGACGCGGTCATCAACACCAACCTGACGTCCATGTTCAACGTCACCAAGCAGGTGGTGGCCGACATGGTCGAGAAGGGCTGGGGACGCATCATCCAGATCTCGTCGGTCAACGGCGCCAAGGGCCAGGCCGGCCAGACCAACTACTCGGCGGCCAAGGCCGGCATGCACGGTTTCTCGATGGCGCTGGCCCTCGAGATGGCCAACAAGGGCGTGACGGTCAACACGGTCAGCCCGGGCTACATCGGCACCGACATGGTCATGGCAATCAAGCCCGAGGTGCTCGAGAAGATCGTCGCCACCATTCCGGTCAAGCGCCTGGGCACGCCCGACGAGATCGGCTCCATCGTGGGCTGGCTGGCCGGCGACGAATCGGGTTTCACGACGGGCGCCGAGTTCGCCGTCAATGGCGGGCTGCACATGGGCTGAGCCCGTCCCGCCTTCGTCTTCGAGAGGCCCCGGTCGCGTCCGCGACCGGGGCCTTTTTCATGTCCGCGGAACGCGCGGCCCGGCCTCCGTTGCGCGTCGCGGCCGGGCGACGATAATCCGCGCCACAACGATTGCATCTCCAGGGAGGAGAGCCAATGAAGCACGATGCCCACCTGCCGGCGCACGCGACTGCGCGCCTGGATGAGTTCCCCGCATGAGGCTCGCCTGGATCATCGCGGCGGTGGTTGCCGTCGGCCTGGCCGCGGCCGGCTGGTACTACCGCGGCTCGGCGCCACTGGCCGGCGCGGCGCGGGCCGTCCTGCCCGCTGACACTTCGCAGCCGCCGCCGCTGCAGGCGGCCGGCGTGCACAAGTGCGTCGGCGGCCGCGGCACGAGCTACACCGACGGGCCATGTCCGGCGGGTACCCGCGAGGCGGCCGCAACGCACGGAACGATGACGGTGACGTCTTTCCCGAAGCCGGCATTCGCGCCGGCCGCGCTCGCGTCGTCGGTGCTGGGCGGGCCCATCGTCAAGCCCATGGATCCCGAGGAGCGTGACCGCCTGCGCGACAAGGCGATCGAGGACGCGGCGAACCGGCGCTGATCGCGGCTCAGGTGGCGCTGATCGCGTCCAGCAACTCCGTCTCCACCTGGATCTGCAGCCGGTTGTTCTGCAGCGCCGCGCCGTCGACGAGGAAAGTGTCCTCCACGCGCTCGCCCAGCGTCGACACCTTGGCCAGCTGCAGGTTGATGCGGTACTGCGCCAGCACGCGGGCCACGGCGTAGAGCAGGCCGGAGCGATCGGAGGTGCTGATCGACAGCAGCCAGCGCTGTGCGCGCTCGTCGGGGCGCAGCGACACGCGCGGCACCACCGGGAACGACTTCACGCGGCGCGAGACGCGGCTCGTGCGAGGCGTGGGCAGCGGGCCGGTGGACGCGGCGGCCAGCGCGGCCTGGTTCTCCACCAGCGCGATCAGGTCGCGGTAGCCGGCAGGGCCGTCGTCCTCGTAGGCCGGGTTCACCACCTGGAACGTGTCGAGCGCATAGCCGGCGTTGGTGGTGTGGATCTTGGCGTCCTGGATGGAGAAGCCGGCGCCGTCGAAGTAGCCGCAGATGCGCGCGAACAGGTCGGCGCGGTCGGGCGAGAACATCAGCACCTGCAGGCCCTCGCCCAGCGGCGACGGACGCGCGCGCACCACGGGCACCTGGGTCTCGACGTGGCGCCACAGCGAGCGCGCGTGCCAGGCCAGCTCGTTGGGGTCGTGGCGCGCGAAGTAGCTGAGGTCCAGCGTCTTCCACAGCGGCTGCTCGGTGCCGGGCAGCGCCGAATGCAGCGCGAGGATCTGGCGCGCCTCCTTCTTGCGGGCCTCGATCTCGGCGTCGAGCGCGAGCACGTCGCCGCCGAGCTTGCGCATGGTCAGGCGGTAGAGGTCCTCCAGCAGTTTGCCCTTCCACGCGTTCCAGACCTTGGGGCTGGTGCCGCGGATGTCGGCCACGGTGAGCAGGTACAGCGCGGTGAGGCGGCGCGGGTCGCCCACCTTGGCGGCGAAGTCGGCGATCACGCGGGCGTCGGACAGGTCTTCCTTCTGCGCCACGTGGCTCATCGTGAGGTGGTGGCGCACCAGGAACTCGATGAAGTCGGCGTCTTCCTTGGCGACGCCGTGGTCCTTGCAGAAGCGCCGCACTTCGCTGCCGCCCAGCTCGGAGTGGTCGCCGCCGCGGCCCTTGGCCACGTCGTGGAACAGCGCGGCCACGTACAGCAGCCACGGCTTGTCGAAGCTCGCGGCCAGCGCGGTGCACTTCGGGTACTCGTGGGCATGCTCGGGAATGAAGAAGCGGCGTACGTTGCGCAGCACCATCAGGATGTGCTGGTCCACCGTGTAGACGTGGAACAGGTCGTGCTGCATGCGCCCGACGATGCGGCGGAACACCCACAGGTAGCGCCCCAGCACCGAGGTGGCGTTCATCAGCCGGAACGCGTGCGTCTGGCGCTGTGGGGCCTGCAGGATGGCCAGGAAGCGGGCGCGGTTGACCGGATCCTTGCGGAAAGCGCCGTTCATCTGGTTGCGCACGTTGTACAGCGCCCGGATGGTGCGCGCCGACAGGCCGCGCAGCTGCTCCGTGACCTGGTACAGGTGGAAGGTCTCGAGGATCGCGTGCGGCTCGTTCTTGTACAGGTCGTCGGAGACGATCTCCAGCAGGCCGCCGCGATCGAGGAAGCGCTCGTTGAGCGGCAGCATCGGCAGGTCTTCCGAGCCGTTGATGCGCTCTTCCAGGTTCAGCAGCAGCACCTCGTTCAGCTGGGACACCGCCTTGGCCGCCCAGTAGTAGCGCTGCATCAGCATCTCCGACGCGCGCATGGTGGTGTTGCCGTGGTAGCCGAAGGACTCGGCCACGGCCGTCTGCAGGTCGAAGACGAGGCGGTCCTCGCGCCGCCCCGCGACCAGGTGCAGGCGCGCGCGGATCAGCTTGAGCGTGCCTTCCTGGCGCTGCAGCTGCTTCACCTCGAACGGCGTGAGCAGGCCGTGGGTGGCCATCTCGCTCCAGGTGCGGCCCAGGCCCGCGGCGCGCGAGATCCAGGTGAGCACCTGCAGGTCGCGCAGGCCGCCCGGGCTTTCCTTGCAGTTGGGCTCCAGCGAGTAGGGCGTGTCCTCGTACTTGACCTGGCGCTGGCGCATCTCGAAGGTCTTCGCGCGCAGGAACGCGCGGGCGTCCATCGCCTCGGTGTTCACGCGGCGGAACGCGTTGAACATGCGGCGCGAGCCGGTGAGCAGGCGGCTCTCGAGCAGCGCCGTCTGCACCGTGACGTCGGCGCGCGCCTCCAGAAGGCATTCGTCGATGGTGCGCACCGACGAGCCGATCTCCAGCCCGATGTCCCAGCAGGCGGTGATGAAGCCCTCGATGGTGGCGCGCAGCGCGTCGGCGGCGCCCGGGCTGTCGTCCTTGTGCGCGTTGGGCAGCAGCACCAGCACGTCGACGTCGGAGTACGGGAACAGCTCGCCGCGGCCGTAGCCGCCCACGGCCAGCAGCGCGGCGCCGGTGGGCATGCCGGCGTGCGCCCACAGGTCGGCGAGGGTCTGGTCGACGTGCCTGGCCAGCGCGCGCAGCAGGGCGGAGGCGGCCGGCGCGGTGGCGCGCGACTCGCGGAAATGGTCCAGCAGCGCGGCCTTGCCGGAGCGGAAGCGCTCGCGCAGCTCGGCCACCGACGCGCGGCGCGCGATCGCGGGCGGGGCGGCCAGGGTCGGGTCGGGCGACGTCACGCCGGGATCAGGCGGCGCTGACGTCGCTCAGCAGCCGGTTGAGCACCGGCGCCTTCACGAACGCGGGCACCGGCGGGCTGCCGGCCGAGACGGTGAGCACCTCGTAGCCGGTCTCGGTGACGACGATCGTGTGTTCCCACTGCGCGGACAGCGAGCGATCCTTCGTGACGATGGTCCAGCCGTCGCCGAATTCCTTGATGTCGCGCTTGCCGGCGTTGATCATCGGCTCGATCGTGAAGATCATGCCCGGCACCAGTTCCTCGAGCGTGCCCGGGCGGCCATAGTGCAGCACCTGCGGCTCCTCGTGGAACTTCTGGCCGATGCCGTGGCCGCAGAACTCGCGCACCACGGAGAAGCCCGAGTTCTCGGCGAACACCTGGATCGCATGGCCGATGTCGCCCAGGCGCATGCCCGGCTTGACCTTCTCGATGCCCTTCCACATGGCCTCGTAGGTGATCTGGCACAGGCGGTTGGCGGCGATGGAGCCCTTGCCGACCACGAACATGCGGCTGGTGTCGCCGTGCCAGCCGTCCTTGATGACCGTGACATCGATGTTGACAATGTCGCCGTCCTTCAACGGCCGGTCGTTGGGGATGCCGTGGCAGACCTGGTGGTTGATCGACGTGCAGATCGACTTCGGGTAGGGCGTGTAGCCCGGCGGCGCGTAGTTCAGCGGGGCGGGAATGCCGTGCTGGACGTCGAAGATGTAGTCGTGGGCGAGCTTGTCGAGCTGCTCCGTGGTGACGCCGGGCTTGACGTGCGGCGTGAGCATGTCCAGCACTTCCGAGCCGAGCCGGCCGGCGATGCGCATGCCCTCGATGTCGGAGGCGGACTTCAGGGTGATTGTCATGGTTCTTCAATTATCCCATTTGAGTGGCTCTTGAGTTGCGTTGCGCGGTTTTGCGGTTTTGCGGGGCGCGCTGGGTCAGGCACGACTCGGCGGGGGAGTCTTTTCCGCTCGTGTCCCCCGTCGGCCTGCGGCCTCCTCCTCCTTTACCTCGCGGAAAAGACTCCCCCGCC
>FTKD01409206.1_pt1 | contig 36761 bp, 28 predicted proteins | sample 1658191 | NCBI WGS metagenome assembly FTKD01 (sample SAMEA3914808, study PRJEB12502) | metagenome | biome: forest; material: soil | place: Canada | collected 2011-08-03 | depth 0.3 m
CCGGGTCCATGCGCATCGGCTGCCAGCTTTCCACGTAGTCGCCCTTGACCTGCACGTGGCCGATCGGCGCGCAGAAGCTGGTCTGCACCGCGCCGTTGGCGCCGAGCGAGCGCACCGTCAGCAGCGTGATCTCGTAGTCGAAGTCGATGAAGCCCTCGACGATCACGCGGCCATGGCTGACGCGGCCACCGGCCATCGCGTAGTCCCAGGCGGTCTTCACGTCCGCCGGGCCGTCGATCTTGCTCTGGCCCTTGCCCGAGCTGCTCATCACCGGCTTGACGATGCACGGATAGCCGATGGCCGGCTTGCCGCCGGTGCCGTCGATCGCGGCCTGCAGCTCCGCCAGCGAATCGCAGAACACGTAAGGGCTCGTCGGCAGCGCCAGCGTCTCGGCGGCCAGGCGGCGGATGCCTTCGCGGTCCATCGTCAGGCGCGCGGCGCGTGCGGTGGGAACGACGCGCACGACGCCTTCGGCTTCGAGAGCCTGCAGCTCGTGCGTGGCGAGCGCCTCGATCTCCGGCACCACGAGATCGGGCCGCTCGCGCTCGATCAGCGCGCGCAGCGCCACCGGGTCGCTCATCGTGATCGTGCGCGCGTGGTGGGCCACTTGCTGGCCGGGCGCGTTCTCGTAGCGGTCGACGGCGATGGTCTCGACGCCCAGGCGTTGCAACGCGATCAGCACTTCCTTGCCGAGCTCGCCGCTGCCCAGCAGCATCACACGGGTGGCGGCGGGGCTCAGGGGCGTGCCGAGGGTCTTGTTGTAGGTGGTCATGAGAGTCTTGGCGGTACGGAAGAAAGAATCAGGCCTTGGTCGACGCGGGCTTGAACACGCCGTCGCAGGTGGCGCGTTGCGGCTCGCCGGCCGGCAGCCTGGCGCAGGTGCCCTGCAGTTGCGCGGCCAACTGGTCGATGACGGCCTGGTGCTTGCCGCCCGCGTTCCACTTCACCAGCTTGGCGCCCACGTGCTGCAGGTACTGGCCGCTGCGCTCGTAGAACGCGTCGGGTTGCGCTGCGGCCTCGGCCAGCACGGTCCGGGCGGTGGCCTCGATGCGTTTCGAATCCTGCGGCGCCAGATCGACCAGCGCGCTCAAGTACGTGTTGCCCCAGCGCAGGCGTGTGGACGGCCCCTCGCTCTTGTCGAAGGCCTGCTGGTACCACTGCAGCGCCTCGGCGTTGCGGCCCTGCTTGCGCGCGTTCGCGCCGAGCTCGCTCATCAGGTAGTACGGCGAATGGCTCTTGGCGAGACTGGACCTCAGCAGCGTGGCCGAATCGTTCCACAGGCCCGCTTCTTCCAGCAGCTGCGCGGTGGTCGGGATCACGGCCTGGCGCTCGAACGCGTTGGTGGCCTCGCGGTCGGTACTGGCGGCGGTATCGCGCACCTCCTTGACGAGCGCCGGCGGCAGCTTCGGATGCAGCGTGTCCTTGGGCTGGTCGAGGCGGGCCAGGTCGACGCGCGCGAACAGGGCATCCAGGCGATCGTTGCGCGACAGCGTCGCGTCGGCCTGCAGGTGCACCAGCGCGGCATCGAACGCCGTGACGAGCTTCGCGCGCTCCGGGCCGGGCTTGGGCGCCAGCGTGGTGACGATGTCGGACGCGCTGGTGGTCAGCACGTCCATGTAGGTGCGGCTCAGCGCGGGATCGGCGAGCACCTGCTCGACGTGGGCGCGTGTCGCGGCGTCGGGCGCCGGGGCGTTCTTCTCGTCGCTGTCGCCGATCGACTTCAGCGCCAGGCGCGTGCACGCCGCGGCTTCGGTCGGCGGGCAGCCGGCCGCCAGCTTGCGCAGCAGCGGGCCGCGCTCGGCCGGCGGCACGGCCTGCGCGCCTTCGTCGGTGTCCCACGAGTAGAACGCCAGCAGGCGCCACTCGCCGCCGGACAGCGGCTTGCCGGCACGCGCGTCGGCCAGCACCGTCGCGATCGGGCGGCCGCTGGCCATGCCCAACTGCAGCAGCTGCATCACCTGCGCGGCGTCGACCTCGCCCGGCAGTCGCATCAGTTCCTTGCGGTCGGGGTTGAACAGGATCAGCGTCGGATAACCCGCCACCTTGAACTTCGTGCCCAGCTTCTGCGCGCCGGGCGTGTCGCCGTCCAGGTGCACGGCGACGAAGCTCTTGGACTGTTCGGCGAAATCCTGGCGGTTGAACAACGTGGCCTTGAGCTGGTTGCACGGCGGGCACCACACGGCCCCCCAGTACAGCAGCACCGGCTTCCCCTGCGCCTTGGCGCTGGCGAAGACCTTGTCGATGTCGGCATCGCTGGTGGCGTCCTGCCACGCCACGTTGGTGGACGGCGGCCCGTCGACGGCGTGCGCGGCGGTGGCCAAGCCGGCCAGCGTTGCGGCGAGCAGGACGGCCAGGGCGAACGGCCTCAAGGTGCGGGCAGTGGAATGCGGCAGACGGCTCATCGAGGAAATCTCCGGGATACTGATGTGCGGCCCGCGACTCGAACGCAACCGGTAGGCGGCGGCGAGACGCGGGCTGGGCGGCGCGGACGCCTATTGTCCGCGACTGCGGGCGCGCGGGCACGCGTGTGCTCATGCGTCCCGCGCACGAGGAAGGCGAACGCCCTCAAGCCGGCGGGTCTTCGCTGCCGGGCTCGCCGAGCGCCTGTTGCGTCGGCTCCTCGGCCGCCTCCGGCGTGGCGCGCGCCAGCGCCATCCAGGTGGCGAACGGCAGGCGCAGCGCGCGCCGGGGCGCCGGGCGCAGCACGTCCAGCACGCCGTCGCGCTCCACCATCACGCCGTAATCCTCGGGCACGTCGTCCGTGCTGCCGATGCCTTCGGCGAGCACGTACCAGCACTCGCGACCCATCTGCCGGTAGGCCTCGCCCTTGGCCGGCCGGCGCAGGTCGCCCAGCAGGTCGGCGCGGCGCACCTTGATCTCGTGGACGACCGGATCCAGGTAGTCCTCGACCGAGGTGTTGCGCACCGAGAAGAGGTCGGGTCGCGCGATCGTCCACTGGCCCGTGCCCAGCGCGTCGTCGCCCGTGCGCACGCGCAGCGACAGGCCGCGCCAGGCGATGCGGCCGGCGCGCTGCATCGCGACGGCCACGCGGCCGATCAGCGCCTCGTGCGCGTCACGCGCGGCGCGGTTGCGCGCGAGCGTGGCGGCCAGGACCTGGATGCCGGCGTCGGTGACGCGCAAGGTCTCGCGGCCGTGGCCGTCGCGCAGGCGCTCGACCCAGCCCGCGGCGAGCAGCTCCACCTCGACCAGGTCCTGGCTGGGCCAGCCGGCCGAGCGCCAGATCGCGCGCAGGCGGCGGCGGTGCAGTTCGGTCAATGCAGAGTTGGCGAGCATCAGAAAGTATCCGTTTACTACCCGCTCATGGCGCGAGCTTCGAACAATGGGGGCCTGAAAAGGAGACGACCATGGCGAAGAAGATTCTGATGATCTGCGGCGATTTCGGCGAGGACTACGAGACGATGGTGCCGTTCCAGGCGCTGCAGGCCGTGGGCCACGTGGTGCACGCGATCGCGCCCGACAAGAAGGCGGGCGACTACGTGACGATGGCGATCCACGACTTCGACGGCGCGCAGACCTACAGTGAGAAGCCGGGCCACCGCTTCACGCTCAACGCGAGCTTTGCCGACACGCGCGCCGAGAGCTACGACGCACTGGTGGTGCCCGGCGGACGCGCGCCCGAATACCTGCGCATGAACGCGAAGGTGGTCGCGATGACCAAGCACTTCCTGGCGGCCAACAAGCCGGTGGCGGCGATCTGCCACGGCGCGCAGCTGCTGGCGGCCACCGGGCTGATCAAGGGGCGCAAGGTGTCGGCCTACCCGGCGTGCCAGGTGGAAGTGGAGCTCGCCGGCGCCGAATACATGGGCATCGCGGTCGACCAGGCCGTCACCGACGGCAACCTGGTGACGGCGCCCGCCTGGCCGGCGCATCCGGCCTGGATTGCCCAGTTCCTGGCGCTGCTCGGCACGAAGATCACCCTGTAAAGCGGCGGGTTCGCCCCTGGCGACAGGGCGCGCTCGGGCGTACATTGGTTGGAAGGCGCTGCGCCCTGCGGCGTCTTCCCGGAGAGCCGCACGCGACGCGGCCTGGCCAAGGAGACCTGCATGTGTGAAATCTTCATCAGCGCCGACCCTGCGAGCTACGAGAGCCGCACCCGTTCCGTTCGCCTGCACGGCGTCGTCACGAGCATCCGGCTGGAGCATCTGTACTGGGAGGTGCTCGAGGAGATCGCGCGCCGCGACGCCATGACCGTCGTCCACCTCATCGAGAAGCTCTACGACGAGCTGGTGGCGGCCCGGGGTGGCGTCGGCAACTTCACGTCATTCCTGCGCGTGAGCGCGTTGCGCTACGAAGCGATGGTGGCGCAGGGCCGCATTCCGGCCGACGTCAGCGTCCCGATCCGCTCGCTCGACGCGGGTACCGTGCTGCGCGAGCTGCCCAAGGGTTGGCGTGTTCAACCGACGACACCGGCGACCGGTGCGGACGCCGCCCCTGCCCGTGCGTTGCAGCGGGCGTTGACGCGGCTGCCGCACTGAGGCGCGTCGCGTTCAGCCGACCCGGAATCGTCCCGGCGACGCTTTGATCGCCGGTGCGGAGGCGTCCAGCGCTTCCGAGCACGTGGCCATCGTTTTCGACAGCATGTCGATGAACGCGCGTGTCTTCGCGGGCATCAGGCGACGGCCCGGGAACACGGCCCAGCACGTTGCGTCCGGCAGGCACCATCCCGGCAGGATGCGCTGCAGCTCGCCGCGGGCCAGGTAGGGTTCGGCGAAGAAGTCGGCTACGGCCACCACGCCGGCACCGCTGCGGGCCAGGCGGATCAGCACGTCGGGCGAGTTGGCGCGCACGTGCTGATGGGCGACGATGTTGTGCGTGGCCGTCTCGCTGCCGACGCGACGACTCTTCGCGGCCGCCGGCCTGGCGTCATCGGAATTGGAATGCGCCGATTCGCGTTCGGACAACTCCCAGGCCACGGCATCGCCCGACCGGGACAGCAGCATCAGCGCGGGCATCGTCAGCAACGCATCGGGCGTCAACGGCTCGCCGTGCTCGCGCAGCAGCGACGGCGCGGCGTACAGGCCGACCGTGAACACGGCCAGCCGACGCGCGGCGAGCTGGGTGTCGTCGGGCAGCGCGCCCATGCGGATCGCGAGGTCGAAGTTCTCGCCGATCAGATCCACGCGCCGCGGCGACAGGTCGAGTTCCAGCGCCACCGCGGGATAGTCACGGATGAAGCCGGCCAGCGGCTGCTCCAGCGCGGTGCTGGCGAAATCGCCCGGCATCGACACGCGCAGCCGGCCGCTGGGGCGCGCCTGGCGCGACAGCGCGAACGCGAGCGCGGCGTCCACCTCTTCCGACAACGCGCGGGCGTGATCGAGCACGCCCTGGCCGAAGTCGGTGATGACCAGCTTGCGCGTGGTGCGCTGCAGAAGGCGCTCGCCAAGGCGCTTCTCCAACGCCGCGATGCGGCGCGAGACGGTGGATTTGGGCAGCTGCACGCGCTCGGCCGCGCGGCTGAAGCTGCCGGCTTCGGCCACGCGGGCAAACAGCAACAGGTCGTCGGCGTCGGGGGTCATGGCAGCGTGGAGAGCGAAATGAGATTGTGCCACCAGCGGAACAATGATGTGCGTTCTGATGGCTTCCGGCGCGCCAGCACTGTCAATACAGTCACATCAAACGGAAACCTCCGTTCGACTGATCAACGCGACCGGCATCAAGGAGCCTCTCATGAACATCCTGCAAATCAATTCCAGCGCGCGCTCGTGGGCCAACGGCCAGGGCTCGCAATCCACCCGCCTCGCCAACGAGCTCGTCGAGCAACTGCGCGCCGCCAGTCCGGGCGCCACGCTGACCGTGCGCGACTTGACGGCCAATCCGCATCCCGCGCTCGACGAAGCGACGCTGGGCGCGCTGTTCACGCCCGCCGAGGCGCGTTCCGCCGAGCAGCACGCTCGCGTGGCGCTCGACCATGCGCTGATCGAGGAAGTGAAGGCCGCCGACGCGATCGTGATCGGGGTGCCGATGGTCAACTTCGGCATCACCAGCCAGCTGAAGAACTGGATCGACGCGATCGCCAAGGCCGGCGTCACGTTCAAGTACACCGCCACCGGCCCGGTAGGCCTGATCGAAGGCAAGAAGGTCTACGCGGTGCTGGCGCGCGGCGGCGTCTACCGCGACCAGCCGACCGATACCCAGGTGCCGTATCTGCGCATGCTGCTCGGCTTCCTGGGCATGACCGACATCGAATTCATCTACGCCGAAGGCCTGGCGATGGGCCCCGACGCGGAAGCCAAGGCGCTGGCCTCGGCGCGCGCCGAAATCGCGCGCATCGCCGACGGCGCCGCCGTCACTGCCTGACCCTTTCCCCACGCGGCCCTCGCGGCCGCACTCAAAGGACACTCTCCATGACCACGACCCTGATCGCCCCCGTTTCGACCGTGACCCCGGATGCCGTCGTGCGCAAGCCGCGCACGGTGGAGCGGCTGGTCACGGGACAGCCCACCAGCGACGGCGACGGCGTCAAGCTGACGCGCGTGCTGACGCAGCCGCTGCAACGCCGGCTCGACCCGTTCCTGATGCTCGACGCGTTCGGTTCGGACGACGCCACCGACTACATCGGCGGCTTCCCCGACCATCCGCACCGCGGCTTCGAGACGGTCACCTACATGATCGCCGGGCGCATGCGCCATCGCGATTCGACGGGCAACCAGGGCTTGCTGGAGAACGGCGGCGTGCAATGGATGACCGCCGGCCGCGGGCTGATCCACAGCGAGCTGCCGGAGCAGGAGGAAGGCCGCATGGAGGGCTTCCAGCTGTGGCTGAACCTGCCGGCGGCCGACAAGATGACCACGCCGGGCTACCGCGACATCCCCACCGGCGAGATTCCCGAGCTGCGCCTCGCGGGCGCGACCGTGCGCGTGATCGCGGGCGAGAGCCACGGCGTCGTCGGCGCCGTGCAGAAGGCGCACACGGAGCCGCTGTACCTGGACCTGCACCTGGAGCCGGGCACGACGTTCGAGCAGGCGGTGCCCGCCGGCCACAACGCGTTCGTGTACGTCTATCGCGGCGAGCTCGAGATCGACGGCGGCACGACGCGCACGACCGTGCCGCGCGAACGCATGGCGGTGCTCGCGAACGCGGCCGACCGCGACGGCGTGCGCGTGCAGGCGGGTGCCGATGGCGCGCGTGCGCTGCTCATCGCCGGCAAGCCCTTGAACGAGCCGATCGCGCAGTACGGCCCGTTCGTGATGAACAAGCAGGCCGAGATCTTCCAGGCCGTGGAGGACTTCCGCGCCGGCAAGTTCGGCACGCCGCCGGGACGTTGAGCGATGACGCCTCGATCGAGGCGTTCCGAAATGAAAAATGGCGCCCGCGGGCGCCATTCCTGTTCGCGAAGCCGCGCCGTTCAGGAAACCGTGGCCGCCTTGAAAAAGCCCTTGGCGGTGTTCGGGGTCGCGGTCAAGTCGACGCTCGTGACGACTTGCGTGAAGATGTTGGGCAACAGCATGACCTGCGTGGTCGTCATCAACGCTTCCGTGCCGTTGGAGACGGTGGCTGTGGAATTCACGCTCTGAGGTGTCGTGATTTCCTTGTACTGCGATGCCGTGGCGTACGGGATGAGCGACGCGATGCCGATCGAGTTGACCGTCATCGTCAGCGCCAGACCCTGGTTGTTGGAGGCCAGGTTGATCAAGCGGAACTTGACGCCCTGCGCCGTCACCGGTGCGGTGTTGTCGTCCGTGATCATCGACGCCGCCGGGTTGCCCGAGCCGTCGAGATAGACCAGCATCGTGTAGTCGCCGCCGGCGGCCAGGACGGCCGGCACGACCGAGGTGGTCGTCACCGCTGTCGTGCCGGTGCCGGTCGTGGTCGAGACCGTCATCGTCGGCGCGACGGCCGCCCCGTTGACGGTGACGGCCGGCGGCGCGCCGGTGGTCACGACGGCATAGTCGGAGTAATTCGGTATCGCGCTCGCCGGGAACACGTTCTCGGCCACGGAGGCCGTCAGGGTGCCCACGGACGTCACGGCGCGCAGCCGTGCAGTGGTGTTCAGGTAGCTGACGGCCGTGCCCGTGGTGCCTTGCGTCAGCATGATCGCATTGGCCAACACGCCGCTGGCGCCCGGCGTCAGGATGATGGTGAGGACCTGCAGCGCGGTCAGCGTGATGGCGGCCGGACTCTGGAAGCGCTGGTCGTTGATGCCCTGGGCGATGCTGTTGGCACCGACGACCGTGACGTAGTACGAGCCGGCCAGGACACCGACGAACGCGCTCTGCGAGACACCGCTGATGCCGGAGGCGATCAGCGTGGAAACCGACAGGTCGGGCGTGGTGGACAGGTAGACGTCGACCGCGCCGATGTCGACCGACGTGTTCAGCACGTTGATGTTGGCCTGGCCCGCGTCCGGAACGACGGTGCTTTCGGTGATCAGCACCGACTTCAGCAGGCTCGGGAAGCCGAAGGCCACCAGCGAATAACGCGAATCCTTGCTGACGGTGCGAATCTGCGCCGCGGCGGCGCTGGCGCCGCCGACCGTCAGCGTGAGGCCGACGGCACCGGCCTGCACGTTGATGAACGGACTGGTCGCACCGTAGGCGACGTCGGCCGTCGTTGCCGGCGTCGACTGGTCCATGAATCCCAACAGGGGATAGCCGACGCTCGCGTTGACCAGGCGCATCGGGGCACTTCCGGTGCCGCTGCCACAACCGGCCAACATCAAAGGCAAGGCGCCGCCCATTGCCAGGAACTCACGTTTGTTCATCGAAACACTCCACTTTCCAGGCCGGACGCCTGTCATCTGAATCCAACATTATGGGGCATGCGATGTTGCCGGTCTGTTGCCAGCGGTCTCGCGGTCGGCTGCACGCGCCGTCGGCGCCGGTGAAATCGGGTGAAAACCCGCCCGCCGAAAGCCGCTCGAGATTAGTGCGCTACCCCGATTCTGACAGGCCGGCCGGGGACCGTTCGGCCCTACCATCCGGGCTTTGCTCGACATTTACAAGATGACCACGCCCTATCCGAAGCTGCTCGCCCCGCTCGATCTCGGGTTCACGACCCTGCGCAATCGCGCGATCATGGGCAGCATGCACACCGGCCTGGAGGACGCCGCGCGCGATTTCCCGCGCATGGCGGCGTTCTACGCGGAGCGGGCGCGGCATGGCGTCGGCCTGATCGTCACCGGCGGCTTCGCGCCCAACTTCGAGGGCTGGGTCAAGCCGTTCGCCGGCACCTTGTGGACGCGCAGCGGCGCGCGCCGCCACAAGCAGGTCACCGATGCGGTGCACGTCGAGGGCGGCAAGATCGCGTTGCAGATCCTGCACACCGGCCGCTACGGCTACTCGCCGCTGTGCGTGGCGCCGAGCCGGCTGCAGAGCCCGATCTCGCCGTTCACGCCGCGGGCCCTGACGGCGCGCGGCATCGAACGCCAGATCCGCGCGTTCGTTCGCTGCGCGGTGCTCGCGCGCGAGGCCGGCTACGACGGCGTCGAGGTGATGGGCAGCGAGGGCTACCTGATCAACCAGTTCCTGGTGCGCCATACCAACCTGCGCACCGACGACTGGGGCGGCGTCTACGAGAACCGCATGCGGCTGGCGGTGGAGATCGTGCGGCGCGTGCGCGAGGCCGTGGGCCCCGACTTCATCCTGATCTACCGGATCTCGATGATCGACCTGATCCCGGACGGCAGCAGCTGGGACGAAGTGGTGCAACTGGCCAAGGCCGTGACGGCCGCCGGCGCCACGATCCTGAACACGGGCATCGGCTGGCACGAGGCGCGCATCCCCACCATCGTCACCAGCGTGCCGCGCGCGGCGTTCGGCTGGGTCACCGGCAAGATGCGCGCGGAGCTGCGCGCCGCCGGCGTGACGATTCCGCTGGTCACCAGCAACCGCATCAACACGCCCGAAGTGGCCGAGGGCCTGCTCGCCGCCGGCATCGACCAGTTCGGCCAGGCCGATCTGGTGTCGCTGGCGCGTCCCTTCCTGGCCGACGCGGCCTTCATGGAGAAGGCGGCGCAAGGACGGGCCGACGAGATCAATACCTGCATCGCCTGCAACCAGGCCTGCCTCGACCATACCTTCAGCAACAAGCAGGCGACCTGCCTCGTCAACCCGCGCGCCGGCTTCGAGACCGAGCTGAACATCGCGCCGACGACCGCACCCAAGCGCATCGCCGTGGTCGGCGCCGGGCCGGCCGGACTCGCAGCGGCCACGACGCTGGCCGAGCGCGGCCACCAGGTGGTGTTGTTCGACGGTGCCGCCCGCATCGGCGGCCAGTTCAACATGGCCAAGCGGGTGCCGGGCAAGGAGGAGTTCGTCGAGACGCTGCGCTACTTCGCGCGTCGAATCGAACTGCTGCCCACGCTGGAGCTGAAGCTGGACACGCGCGTCGACGCGGCGACGCTGGTGGCCGGCCGCTTCGACGAGGTGATCCTGGCCACCGGCGTGGCGCCGCGCGACCCGCGCATTCCCGGGCAGGACAACGCCAAGGTGCTCAGCTACGTCGACGTGCTGCTGCACGGCAAGCCGGTGGGCCAGCGCGTGGCCATCGTCGGGGCGGGCGGCATCGGCTTCGACGTCGCCGAGTTCCTCGTGACGGGCGCCGATCGGGGCGAGCCGTCGCCCGCCCTGCACCTGGACGAGTGGCGCCGCGAATGGGGCGTCGGCGATCCGGCGAAGACGGCCGGAGGCCTGGAACGGCCGCAGCCGTCGGCGCCGTCGCGCCAGGTGACGCTGTTGCAGCGCAAGGCCGGCAAGCACGGCGCGGGCCTGGGCAAGACCTCGGGCTGGGTGCACCGCGCGACGCTCAAGATGAAGAACGTGGAGATGCTGGCCGGCGTGAACTACGAGCGCGTGACCGATGACGGCCTGTTCGTCACGTTCGGGCCGGAGCGCAAGGACGGCACGCTGCTGGAGGTCGACACCATCGTGTTGTGCTCGGGGCAGGAGCCGCTGCGCGAACTTTCCGAACCCCTGGCCGCGGCGGGCGTCAAGGTGCACCTGATCGGCGGTGCCGACGAGGCGTCGGAACTCGACGCCAAGCGTGCGATCAACCAGGGCACGCGCCTGGCGGCCGCGATCTGATCAAGCCTGGCACAGGCTCGCGACGAGCCGTCAGCTCCGCCTCACGCTGGCGTCACCGGCGACGGATAGGATGGCTCCCGTTGCAATCATTTCCGACGACAAGGGTGCATGACGGAGGGTTACGAGATTCATTCGCTGTTCTGGTACGCGGTGACACGGCTGGGCGAGGCCCAGATCCTGCTGCCGGCTTTCCTGGCGGGGGCGCTGTGGCTCGCGTTCGCGCGCCCCGCGGGCGCGCTTGGCCGGCTGGCGCAGGGCAACGCGCACGCGCATGACCACCCGGCGCGCCGCTCGGCGCTGCGCTGGATGGCCGGCATCTTCGCGACCACGGCGATCACCACCGTCAGCAAGGTGGCGTTCCTCGGGTTCGGCGTGGGCATTGCCGCGGTCGACTTCACCGGCTTCTCCGGCCACTCGATGTACGCCACGTCCATCCTGCCGGTGCTGGCGGCCATCGTCGGCGGCCGGCGCGGCGCGATCGTCGGCGTGCTGCTGGCGTTGCTGATCACCTATTCGCGCGTCGACCTCGGCGCGCATTCCTGGAGCGAGGCGCTGGCGGGCCTGGCGCTCGGCGCCGCGGCGGCGTGGTGGACGCTGGCCGACTACCTCGCCCACCCGGGCGCGGTGCGTGCGCCGTGGTGGCTGCCCGTGCTGCTCGCGGTCTGGCTCACGCTGCTGCCGATGCATGCGCCGCCGTCGCGCACGCACAGCCTGGTGGTGTCGATCTCGTTGAAGCTGTCGGGACGCACGCGGCCCTACACGCGCTTCGAGCTGCTGGCCGGGATGATCCATCCGGCGCGCAGCAGCACGGCGCCCTGACCGCCAAGGGTCAGTGCCAGGAGATCGGCTGCACGCCGATCAACGGCGCGTGCAGGTGGAAGGCGAACAGCGTCCAGGCGAGCACGCCCACGACCACCGTGACGAGCGTGCGTGCGCCCCTGGCCGGCGCGATCGTCGGTGCGTTGCCGGCGCGGCGACGCTGCTTCGCGGCGCGGAAATCGAACACGCTCCAGACCAGGAAGCTGCCGAACAGCACCACGTCCGCCAACGTCCCGTTGGCCAGCAGATGCCCCGCCGCCCAGCATTTCACGCCGAGGATCATCGGTTCCTGCGCGCGAACCTTGATGCCGTTGCCGGGCACGTAGGCCGCGGTGACCAGGATGAAGGCGAGCAGCGTCAGCACGGCGGCGACGTCGTGGGTCCAGCGCGGCGGCGACCACAGCACCACCGCCTGCTGGCGCGCCTGCCCGAAGCCGATGCAGATCAGCACGAAGCCGGCGATGGACAGCAGCGAGTAGAGCCCTTTCCAGGCCATGGGCCCGCGTGCGGCGATGAAACGGCTGCGCCGCTCGTCCGCGACGATGCGCACCGAGTGGATGCCGAGGAACAGGACGAGACCGAGCAGCAGGGTGATCATGGCCCCGATCATGACGCCGGCGGCGCGGCGGCGCTATCCTCGTTGGCACTCCCATTCTTTCGAGAACCGCCGACATGGACACGACGAACCCGCCCGCCAAACGCTACTACTGGGAGGACTTCACGATCGGACGCGTGATGAAACTCGGCAGCACCACCGTCACCCGCGAGGCCGTGCTCGCCTTCGCCGGGCAGTTCGACCCCCAGCCCTTCCACCTCGACGACGCGGCGGCCGAGGCCTCGCTGTTCAAGAAGCTCGCGGCCAGTGGCTGGCACACCTGCTCGATGACGATGCGGCTGATGTGCGACGGCTACCTGAACGAGTCGGCCAGCCTGGGCTCGCCCGGCATCGACAACCTGCGCTGGCTGAAGCCCGTGTATCCGGGCGACACGATCAGCGCCGAGATGACCGTGGTGGAAGCGCGTGTGATGAACAGCAAGCCGCACATCGGACTGGTGCTGTCGCGCTGGCGGGTGTTCAACCAGGACGGCGACGACGTGATGACGATGCAGGGCTGGGGCATGTTCGCGCGTCGCGACCCGGCCTGAGAGCCCGGGTGCGCCGGCCCTTCGTCAAGCCTCGGCAACGAAAGGCGGACGTAATTGGTATTACGACTGGTTCATTTCAGGACATCCCCAGATGACGCATCATGTACGGGTTTTTGCCTAGATCCTACGAGGGAAGATCCATTCGCGAGCGGGCACTTGTCACCGCTGAGCATTCGTTGACAGCGGTCTGTCATGGTACTATAGTGGTATCACATCTATGAGCCACACCTGCTATCACCCCGCCTTTGAACAGGCCGACATCCGCTACGCCCTGGGCGTGGACGGCGGCGGCACGGGCACCCGAGTTCGCGTCTGGACGAGCGGGGGCGCCCTGATCGGGCACGGCGAGTCCGGACCCTCGGCACTGGCCCAGGGCATCGCCCAGGCGTGGCAGCACATCGACGAGGCGGTCGAGCGCGCGTTCGCCTCGGCGGGCCTGGCCAAGCCCAACCCCAACCACTGCGTGCTGGGCCTGGGCCTGGCCGGTGCGGTGGCGCCGCATCTGGCCGCCGCGTTCTTCCGCGCAGCCCCCGAATACGCACTGATCGTGCTGGAAACCGATTCGCGCACCGCGTTGATGGGGGCGCACGCGGGCCGCCCGGGCGCGATCGTCGCGGTCGGCACCGGCGCGGTCGGCGAGGCGCTGCATGCCGACGGCCGCCGCGTGGCGGTCAGCGGCTGGGGCTTCCCGGTCGGCGACGAAGGCAGCGGCGCCTGGCTGGGCTTGCGCGCCATGCAGATCGCCCACCGCGCCCTCGACGGTCGCGCCCCCGCCGGCACGTTGGCCCAGGCCGTCTGGCGCCAGGTCAGCGAGCGCCGCGACATGCTGCTGGAGTGGTGCTCCAACGCCGGCCAGCACGAATACGCCCAACTCGCGCCCCTCGTCTTCGAGTGCGCGGAAACCGACGCCGCGGCTCAGTCGCTGGTGCACGAAATCGGACAGGAAATCGAAGACATGGCGCTTGCGCTCGACCCGGGGCTGCAACTGCCCATCGTACTTCTCGGCAGCATCGGCCTGCGCATGACGGATCGCCTGGCGCCCGCGCTGCGCGCGCGTCTCGTGCAGCCTTCCGGCGACGCGGTCGACGGCGCGCATCGCCTGGTGCGCCAGCAGATGAAGGAAGCGGTCGCATGAGCGGTTCCCGCACGCAGCTCGCCGGACATGTCCTGACGCCGCAAGGCTTCATCCGCGGCACGCTGACGATCGTCGACGGCCGCATCGCCGGCATCGAGGGCCACGCCATCAGCGAGGGCGAGGCGCGCCTGTCCGCCGAGCCCCTGATCCTGCCCGGCTTCATCGACCTGCACGTGCATGGCGGCGGCGGCTTCGACACGATGGAAGGCGGCCATGCCGTCGCCGAGATCGCGCGCGTGCATGCACGCCACGGCACGACCTCGATGCTCGCCACGACCATGACGGCGCCGATGGCCGACATCTCCAAGGCGATGGCCGCGCTCGCCGACGCCTGCCGCACGCACCGCCGCGGCGGTGCCCACGTGATGGGCGTGCACCTGGAAGGCCCGTACATCAACCCGGGCGCGCTCGGCGCGCAGCCCGACTTCGCGCGCCCCGCGTCGGTGGACGAGGTCAAGGCGCTGCACGCCATCGCCCCGATCCGCCTGATCACGATGGCGCCCGAGCTGCCCGGCAACCTCGACCTGATCGCGCCGCTGCGCGCGGCCGGCTTCCACGTGCAGATCGGCCACACCGCGGGCACCTACGAGGACGGCGTGGCGGCCCTGCAGCGCGGCGCCACCGGCTTCACGCACCTGTTCAACGCGATGAGCAAGTTCCACCACCGCGAACCCGGCATCGCCGGCGCGGCGCTGGCGCATGCCGAGTTCGCCGAGATCATCCCCGACCTGCTGCACGTGCACCCGGGCGCGATCCGCGCGGCGCTGCGCGCGATCCCCTGCCTGTACTGCGTCACCGATTCCACGGCCGCCGCGGGCATGCCCGACGGCGACTACAACCTCGGCAGCCACCGCGTCACCAAGTGCCTGGGCGGCGTGCGACTGGCCGACGGCACGCTGGCCGGCAGCACGCTGACGATGGACCAGGCGCTGCGCAATCTCGTCGGCATGGGCCTGAGCCTGGACGACGCGTCGCGCCGCGTCGCCACCAACGCCGCCGACTTCCTCGGGCTGGCCGATCGCGGCCGCCTGTTCGTCGGCGCCCGCGCCGACGTGGTCGTGCTCGACGCCGACCTGCAACTGACCCAAGTGATCGTAGAAGGAGACCCCATTGACCTCACGGATGTTTGACGAAGCGCGCGAAGCCCCTGCGGCTGTGGCTCGTCTGATGGCGGCCGACCTCGGCGCCTATGCCTCGCTCGGCGAGCAACTCCGTGCCGATCCGCCGCGATCCGCCCTGACCGTCGCGCGCGGCAGCTCCGATCATGCGGCGCATTACATGGCCTACCTCGTGATGGCGCGCCTCGGCCGTCTCGTCACGTCGCTGCCGATGTCGCTCGTGACGCTCTACCAGTCGCAACTCGATTGCAACGGCCTCGTGTCCTGGGGCTTCTCGCAATCCGGCCAGAGCCCCGACCTGATCGCCCCGACGCGCTTCTTCCGCGCAGGCGGCGCGCGCACCGTGGCGGTGGTCAACGACGCCGGCTCGCCGCTGGCCGAGGCCGCGCAATGGGTGCTGCCGCTGCACGCCGGCGCCGAGACCAGCGTGGCTGCCACCAAGAGCTACATCGCCCAGCTCGTGGCCGGCGCGCGCATCGTCGCGCATTGGCAGAACGACGCGCCGCTGCTGGCCGCGCTCGAGACGCTGCCCGAGGTGCTGGAACGCGCCGCGTACACCGACTGGTCGCCCCTGGTCGACGCCCTGGTCGACGCCGACAAGCTGTTCGTGATCGGCCGCGGCACCAGCCTCGCGATCGCGATGGAGGCCGCGCTGAAGTTCAAGGAAGTGTGCGGCATCCAGGCCGAGGCGTTCTCGGGCGCCGAGGTCAAGCACGGCCCGATGGCGCTGATCGAGGAAGGCTATCCGCTGCTCGTGTTCGCGCCGCGCGGCCCGGCCCAGGCCGGCCTGCTCGCGCTCGCCGAGGAGATGCGCCGGCGCGGCGCGCGCGTGCTCGTCGCCGCGCCGGTGGGCACGCCCGGCGCCGAGCTGCCGCTGGTGGTGGCCGGCCACGAGGACCTCGATCCGATCTCCGCGATCCAGAGCTACTACCTGGCCGTGGAAGCGCTGGCGCGCGCGAAGGGGCTCGATCCGGACAAGCCGCGCCACCTGAACAAGATCACGCTGACGCATTGAGCGCAGCGACTTTCCCAGCCCAACCGACGACATGAGCGCCGTGCCCGTTTCCTTCCATCCTGGCCATCTCGTGATGGTCGACATCCCGGGCACGTCGCTCGATGCCGCGACCGCGGAGTTCCTGCGCCGCCACCACGTGCGCGCGATCTGCCTGTTCCGCCGCAACCTCGGCAGCGAGGCCGAGGTGCGCCAGCTCACCAGCGACCTGCGCGAGATCATGGGCCCGAGCTGCCTGATCGGCATCGACCAGGAAGGCGGCTCGGTGGTGCGCGCCACCTTCCTGCCGCAGGCGCCCGCCGCGATGGCGCTGGGCGCCGTCGACGACGAGGCCTTGTGCGAAGAGGTCGGCGCGGCCGTCGCGCGCGGCCTGCGCAGCCTGGGCATCAACTGGAACTTCGCGCCGGTGCTCGACGTCAACAACAACCCGGGCAATCCGGTGATCGCCGAGCGCAGCTTCAGCGAGGATCCGGACGCCGTCGCGCGCCTGGCCGGCGCCTGGATGCGCGGCTCGCTGCGCGAAGGCGTGGCCTGCTGCGTGAAGCACTTCCCCGGCCACGGCGACACCAACGTGGATTCGCACCACGCGCTGCCGACGGTCGACAAGTCGATCGCCGAGCTCGAGGCGCTGGAGCTGCGCCCGTTCCGCGCGCTCGCGCATGCGCAGGGCGACACGCCCGCGGCGCCGGCCGTGATGACGGCCCACATCGTCTACCCGCAGATCGACCCGGAGCATCCGGCCACGTTGTCGCGCGCCGTCCTGACCGGCCTGCTGCGCGAGTCCATCGGCTACGACGGCGTCGTCATCACCGACGCGCTGTTCATGAAGGCGATCCACGAGAAGTACGGCCACGCGCTCGGCGCCGTCATGGCGCTGCAGGCCGGTGCCGACATGCCGCTCGCGCAAGGCAGTCTCGACGAGCAGGCCGCGGCGGTGAAGGCGATCGAGGCCGCGCTGCAGCAAGGCCATCTGCTGCCGGCCGACGTGAAGCGCTCCGAAGCGCGCCTGGTCGAGCTCGCCACGCGATACCCCGTGTCGCCGCGCGCCTACGACCCGGTGCAGCGCGACGCCGACGACCAACTGATGCGCGCCGCCTGGGCGCGCGGCCTGACCGCGTTCGACGGTGCCGGCAGGAAGGCGCAGCCGCCCGCGTTGAATGCGCCGATCCGCGTGGTCACGCAGGACAGCGTCGAATGCGACGGCGTCTCCGAGGCCGGCCTGCCGGCCGACCGCGTCGTCGAGCTCTTCGCCGCGTTCACCGACGTGCAGTTCGTGCGCATGCCCGACCTGCGCCGGATCGACGCCGCCACGTTCCCGCAGGACGGCCGCTTCAACGTGCTCGTGTCCAACCACCGCACGCGCTTCGACGCCGCCGCCGCGACCGCGCGCCCCGACCTGCATCTCGCGCTGTGGAATCCGTTCCAGCTGTTCGACATCGCGGCCCCGGCCGTGGTCACCTGGGGCTACGCGGACGGCGCGCTTGCGGCCGTGCGGGCGTGGCTCGAAGGACGTGCGCAAGCGACAGGCCGGTCTCCGGTGAACCTCTCTCCGCGCGCGGTCTGAAGGCGGGCACACTGCCTGCGCTCGAACGCGTTCCGACCCGTGTCCCAACGAGCTCCCTCGCCGCCAGGAAAGAGATCCCAAGTGACCAGTGATACCGCCGTGTTGTCTTCGCCGACCGTCACCACAGCGACGCCGGCGCGCCGCTCGCCGTTGACGTGGGTGAACTCGCTGTATTTCGCGCAGGGGCTGCCGTTCTTTGCGGTGAACCTGATCGCGCAGCAGATGTTCGTCAGCGGCAAGGTGCCCACGGACACTATCACGCACTGGATGGGCATCCTCAGCCTCGCGTGGGGCATCAAGTGGTTGTGGAGTCCGTTCCTCGAACTGGCGCCCAGCCAGAAGATGGCGGTCATCGCGTTCCAGTGGCTCGGCGCGATCGCGCTGGCCCTGGTTGCCTTCGCGATGCAGATGTCATCGTTCTTCGTGCTGGCGGTCGGCGCGCTGCTGGCGGTCTCGCTGTTCTCGGCGACGCACGACGTGTCGTCGGACGGCATCTACATGGCGCAGCTCGACAACCACGACCAGGCGAAGTACGCCGGCTGGCAGGGCGCCTTCTTCAACGTGGCGCGCTTCGCGTCGGCCGGCGGCCTGCTGATCCTCGCGGGCAACCTGGAGAAGAGCGCGAACTTCGCGACGGCCTGGTCGACGATCTTCGGCCTTTGCAGCGCGGTGATGCTGTTGCTGGGCCTGTACCACGTGTGGGCGATTCCGAAGGACAAGCACGAGAATCGTGTCAAGCCAACCGTCTCCGCCGTCGCGGGCACGTTGTGGCACGTGATCGTCGACTTCCTGAAGAAGCCGGGCGTCTGGCTCGCGATCCTGTTCATCCTGCTGTTCCGTGCGAGCGAAGGCCAGATCCAGACCATCGGCCCGATCTTCCTGCGCGCCGCGCGCACGGCCGGCGGCCTGGGCCTGTCGACCGACGAGGTGGGCTGGGCCTACGGCACCGCCGGCACGATCGCGTTCATCCTCGGCACGATGGCGGGTGGCTACTTCGCCGCGTGGCTCGGACTGCGCCGCGCGATGCTCTGGCTGATCGTCGGCATGAATCTTCCCAGCGTCGCGTTCGTGTTCCTCAGCGTCGCGATGCCCACGAACTTCGCGGTGATCGCCTCGGCGTTGAGCCTGGAGATGTTCGGCTACGGCTTCGGCTTCGTCGGCGTGATCCTGTATCTGATGCAGGTGATCGCACCGGGCAAGTTCCGGACGGCGCACTACGCGATCGGCTCCGGCGTGATGGGGCTGGGCATGAGCTTCTTCCGGTCGATCAGCGGCGACATCGAGACGGCGTTGGGCTACCGCAACTTCTTCGTCTGGGGGCTGCTTTGCGCGATCCCCGTGCTGGTGCTGCTGCGCTTCGTCCCGCTCTCGGCGACGACGCCCGACGAGCCGCTGCTCCAGCCCGTCGAGCCCTGACGTGAGCTGCCCGCCGATCTCGTACTGCGTGCTTGCCCGCGCCGTGGCGTCGTTCGCCAGCGTCGCCGCGGCGGCCGGTTGCGTCGCCGTCCAGGCCGAGGCGCCTGCCGCGCCCGCCAACCTGTTCTTCGACGACTTCTCGTACGCGCAGCCCGGCGATCTCGCCGCCGGCGGCTGGCAAGTGCGCGACGGCGTCGGCCACCCCGGCCTGCCCGGCGGGCGCTTCGGCGCCGACGCGATCTCGCTGCTCGACGATCCGCTGCAACCCGGCAACCGCGTGCTACGCATGACGGCGCGGACCGACGGCACGGGCCCGGGCACCGTGCAGGCGCAGCTGTGCCACCAGCGCAAGTACCTGCAAGGCACCTACGCCGCGCGCATCCGTTTCAGCGACGCCCCGCGCTCGGGCGCCGACGGCGATCCGGTGATCGAGTCGTTCTACGCGGTGGCGCCGCTCGCGCACGCGTTCGACCCCGACTTCAGCGAGCTCGATTGGGAGTACCTGCCCAACGGCGGCTGGGGCAGCGACAAGACGCGGCTCTATGGCGTGTCATGGCAGACGGTGCAGATCGATCCATGGGAGGCGCACAACTCCGCCCACGAGGAATTCGGCTCGTTCGACGGCTGGCACACGCTGCTGATGCAGGTCACCAAGGGCGAGGTCCGCGAGTTCGTCGACGGCCGCCAGGTGGCGGTGCACGACGGCCGCAACGTGCCCGTCGCGCCGATGACGATCTCGTTCAACCTGTGGTTCGCCGTCGGCGGACAACTGCCCACCGGCGGCGCGCCGCGCGTCTACGACGAGGACATCGACTGGGTGTTCCACGCGCACGACCAGGTGCTGAGCCCGGGCGACGTCGATGCCCGGGTGCGCGCGCTGCGCGCCGGCCACGTGACGCGAACCGACACGGTTCCCGCCGCCGATCCACCGCTGCAGCCCCGCTGCGACATCTAACTCGAGACATTCCATGGCCAGCCTTTCGCTCAAGCAGATCCGCAAGACCTACGACGGCGGCGCCGAGGTGATCAAGGGCGTCGACCTCGAGGTGCGCGACGGCGAGTTCATGGTGTTCGTCGGGCCTTCGGGCTGCGGCAAGTCGACGCTGCTGCGCATGATCGCGGGCCTCGAGGAGATCACCGACGGCGACCTGTTCATCTGCGACCAGTGCGTCAACGACGTGTCGCCGTCCGACCGCGGCGTCGCGATGGTGTTCCAGAGCTACGCGCTGTACCCGCACATGACGGTAGCCGAGAACATGGGCTTCGCGCTCAAGCTCGCCAGGCGCTCGAAGGCCGAGGTCGCCGCCGCCGTCGGCCGCGCCGCCGAGATCCTGCAGATCGGCGCGCTGCTCGATCGCAAGCCCAAGGCCTTGTCCGGCGGCCAGCGCCAGCGGGTCGCGATCGGCCGCGCCATCGTCCGCCAGCCCAAGGTGTTCCTGTTCGACGAGCCCTTGTCCAACCTCGACGCCGCGCTGCGCGTGCAGATGCGCACCGAGCTCGCGCGGCTGCACCGCGAACTCGGCACGACGATGATCTACGTCACCCACGACCAGGTCGAGGCGATGACGCTGGGCCAGCGCATCGCGGTGTTCAACGCGGGACACATCGCGCAGGTGGGCGAGCCGATGGCGTTGTACGACCGCCCGGCCAACCTGTTCGTCGCGGGCTTTCTCGGCTCGCCGAAGATGAACCTCGTGCCGGTCACGGTCAGCGCCAACGATGCCGGCGGCCTGCGCGTGCGCTCGCGCGACGGCGGCGGCGAGTTCGCCCTCGGCGCGAGCGCGTCGCAAGGCATGCCGGCGATCGGCGCCACGGCGACGCTGGGCTTCCGCCCCGACCAGGTGGAGCTGGCCGTGGCCGGCTCGGGCCAGCCCGGGCTCGAAGGCCAGGTCGACCTGGTCGAGCGCCTCGGCGACGCGACGCTGGTGCACGTGAATTGCGCCGGCCAGGCCGCGCCGGTGATCGTGCGCCTGCCCGGGCACGTCGACCCGCTCGCGGCGGGCAGCCGCGTCGCGCTGCGCCCCGATCTCGCCCGCAGCCGCCTGTTCGACAGCGCGGGCGACGCGTTCCAGCAGAGCGCGTGACGCGCAACGGCAAGGCCCCGATCGCCAGCGCGATCGGGGCCTTGTCACGTGGTGCGCGGCTTACTTCGACGCCGCAGCAACGGGCGCCGGCGCGGCCGCGGCCTGCAGGCGCGACTGCACGTACAGCACCCACACGTGGGCGATGGCCGACAGGCCGTTCGGACCGCTGACCGACTGGAAGGTCTTCAACGCGTCGGCATCGCGGCCGGCGCGTACCTGGGCGTAGCCCAGATGCAGCTTGGCCTCTTCCGGCAGCTTCAGGCCGTCCTTGGCGATGCCCTGCTCCATCAGCTGCGAGCCTTGCTGGGGGTTGCCGTCGACGGTTTCGAGCAGGCCCTGCGCCACCAGCGCGTTGCCGTCCTTGGCGCTGCGCGCGGCGGCCTCGTTGGAGGCCTGCTGCGCCCGATCGGTGGCGACCGACTTGTTGATCTCGACGCGCATCTTGTTGGCGTCGGCCAGGTCGGCTCCGGTGAACGGCTTCGTCGCGTAGGCCTCGTCCAGCACGCGCTTGGCTTCTTCCGGGTAGCCGGCGTGGGCCGCCTGCGCCGCATAGCTGAGTCGTTCGCCGTCGGTCACGCCACCCAGCAGTTGCGTCTTCAGGCGATAGATGTCGACATGGAGCCGATCGGAGAACTTGTCGGTGTGCGCGGCGCGGGCGATCAGCTCGCGCCAGTAGTCGGCCTTCGGATACGCGACGGCCAGGTGCTCCAGCGCCACGACATAGCCGGCGTCGTCGTTGATCTGCGTGCTCGCGCTGGCCAGCAGGCGCAGCACCTTCTCGGAAGGCACATGGCCGGCGGCGTAGGCGGCGTCGACCTGGGCGCGGAAGCCCTTGGCGGCTGCGGCGTAGTCCTTGTTGATGTACTGCGTCTGCGGCAGCAGCTCGCGCAGTTGGGCGTCGTCGCCGCCGGCGTCGAGGTAGCGCTGGATCGCGACCGTGGCCTTCGGATACTGTTCGCTGGAATAGAGGATCGACGCGAGCGCCTTGAGCATCTGCAGGCGATCGCCGGGGGGCAGCAGGTCATTGGCCAGCAGCGCTTCGAAGTCGGCGGCGGCAGCGCTCGAATCGGTGGCCGTGTATTCGGCCGGGGCGCGCACGCGCAGGATCAGGTATTTCTCGTACGGCGTCAGGTCGGGCAGTGCTTCGAGCTCCTTGAGCTTGGCGAGCGCGGCGGGGCCGTTGCCGCTCTTGAGCAGCTCCTGGGCGGCGTTGAACGGAGCGGCGAATGCGGGCGTGACGGCGTTGGCCGGCTGCGAGGCGGCGGGGGCCGGCGCGTCGGCGGCACAGGCCGTCGAAACAGCGCCGTTCAGGCCGGCTGCGAAGGTCAGCGCCAGCAAGGCGCGCGAGGTGATGGCTCTCATGTCAGTCCCAGGGGAAACGCTGCGCCGAACGAATAGATGGATTCACGAATGCACGCGGGCGGCGCCCCAAGCGCAAGGAAAAAGTGAGCGTATTGTCCTCAAACGCGGACCGCCCCGGTCGCGCCGACGGCGAAGCCGGATCTGGCACGGGTGTCCAGCCGGGCAGATCGCATGCCCGCCGGGGCTTCAGGACGCGTTGAGCTCGGCGACGAAGTCGTAGGTGTCGCCGCGGTAGATCGACTGCGAGAGCTCGATCGCGCGGCCGTCGCGCAGGTAGCCCAGGCGCTCGACGAGCAGGCCGGCATCGCCCACGTCGGCGTCGAGCAGGCGCGCCTGCTCCTCGTTGAGCAGCAGTGCGCGCAGGCGTTGCAACGCACGTACCGGTCGGTTGCCGGCGCGCTCGAGCGCGTCGTACAGCGAGTTGTCGACCGCCTCCAGCGACGGCAGCGCGGCCGCCGACAGCGTCGCGTATTCGAGCGCCATCGGCGCGTCGTCGGCGTAGCGCAGGCGGTGGAAGCGGTAGACCAGCGAGCCCGGGCTCAACGCGAGCTTCATCGCCTCTTCCGGCGTCACCGTGCCGCTGGAGCGCTTGATCCATTCGCTGCGCGGCGTGCGGCCGCGGGCGCGCATGTCTTCCGAGAACGACGTCAGCTTGGCGAAGTTCTTGTCGATGCGCGTCGACACGAAATTGCCGGAGCCTTGCCGCTGGTCGAGAAAGCCCTCGTCGGCCAGGCCCTGGATGGCCTTGCGCACCGTGATGCGCGAGACACCGAGATCGGCCGCCAGCTGGCGCTCGGAGGGCAGCGCGTCGTCGGGGCCGAGAACACGCTTCTCGATGGCCTCGCGCAACGCGCGTTGCAGCTGTTGATAAAGCGGTTGACTGCCGTCGGGATCCAGCGTGTTGAGAAGTTGTGCCAGCGCGCTCATTGCGTGCCCTTATTCGTGTTGTCGGGGGCTGCGCGAGGCCCGGCCGTCGTCGGACAGGGTAGGTCCGGGCGGCCACGGGTCGCAGCCTGAATAGCATACCACTCGGGCACCAAAGTTCAGTGAAACGCACCAGCCTAGCGAACCACGGCACCGGTGCCGGGCGGTCCGTGATTTCGGGCCCTTTCAGCTGGTAAACGCTGTGTTGCCAGAACGCAATATGAGGGTAAACGCATAGAGCACTGGTCTAGACTGGTTGTACAGTGGTACTACCTTATCGCATACCAGGTTTCTAGCCCGAGGGTGCACCGTCTGAGCTCATGGAGAGACGGCACGACCCAACCCCAACCGGCCGCGTTCCCGAAGAAATGCTGCCACCCGAAAAGAGGAGCCCCATGAAGACGAAACTCACGCCCATTGCCGCCGCCGCTGCGGTAGCGCTTGCCGGAGCCATTGCTCCCGCATTGGCGCAGACTGCTGCCTCCGCGCCGACCGCTGCCGCATCGGCACCGGTCGCCAAGGAACCCGCGTTGCAGACGGTCGAGGTCACCGGCATCCGGGCTTCGCTGCAGCAGTCGCTGAACCAGAAGCGCAACGCCGAAACGCACGTCGAAGTCATCACCGCGGAAGACGTGGGCAAGATGCCGGACAAGAACGTCGCCGACTCGCTGCAACGCATTCCGGGCGTGACGATCAGCTCCGCCGGTGCCACCGAAGGCGGCTTCGACGAAAGCGACCGCGTGTCGATGCGCGGCACCAACGCCAGCTACACGCAGACCCTGATCAACGGCCACAACGTGGCCTCCGGCGACTGGTTCGCGCTCGATCAGACCAGCACCGGCGCCGTCGGCCGCAGCGTCAGCTATACCCTGCTGCCCTCGGAAGTGGTCAGCAGCGTGGTCATCCACAAGTCCTCCGAGGCGGACCTCGTCGAAGGCGGCGTGGTCGGCTCGGTCGACATCATCACGCGCAAGCCGCTGGACTTCAAGAAGCCGTTCTCGCTGTCGGCCTCGCTCGGCGCCGTGTACGCCGACCTGCCGGGCAAGACCGATCCGCAAGCCAACATCCTCGCGAGCTGGAAGAACGAGGCCGGCACCTTCGGTGTCCTGGCGCAAGGCTTCTTCGAGAAGCGCCACCTGCGCCGCGACGGCGTTGAAGAGCTGGGCTACGAACAGATCAAGGCCGGCAGTGCCGTCGCCTTGGCGCACCCCGACCTGGCCAACGTCTGGTATCCGCAGTCGGTCGGCGCCGCCCTGTTCGAACAGGAGCGCAAGCGTACCGGCGGCCTGCTGAACCTGGAACTGAAGCCCAACGCCAACGTCACCCTCGACCTGGACGGCTTCTATTCGAAACTGCAGGCCACCAACTTCAACCGCAACTTCCTGGACTGGAACACGCACACGCTGAACCAGGGCAACACGCTGTGCACGGCTCCGGGCGGCGTGCCGACCGTCGTCGGCGGTCCGGCGCCGGTCAAATGCGTGGGCGAATCGCCGAATCCCGGCTACGTCGTGAGGAACAACACGCTTGTTTCGGCGAGCTTCAACTCCTCGATGATCGACCCCGTCACCGGGCTTTCCGCGCCGGTGCAGAACGGCATCTACGATCAGATCTCGCGCCCGGGCGAAGGCGCCACCACGCAATACGTCAACTTTGACGGCGACTTCCGCTTGACGGACGCGTTGAAGCTCTCCACCAAGATCGGCGTCTCGAAGGGCCTGGGCGTGACGCCGCGGCAGGACGTGCTCGAGGCGGACGTGAACGGCACCGGCAGTCAATATCAGCTCAACGGCGCCAACAGTGCGCCGAGCTTCTCGTTCCCGGGCCTCAACGTCTCATCCACCCCGACGGCCGCCAACTACGGCCTCGACTGGATCTTCGGCGCCAATGACGTCAAGGTGAAGGACGACGAGAAGTGGCAGCAGCTCGATGCCGAATACGCTGCGGACGTTGGCGTGCTCGCCTCGGTCAAGTTCGGTGTGCGTGCCAACCAGCACAAGCGCGACGCGCTCGGCGCGACCGATGCCGGCGCCAAGGGCGGCTGGGATCCGTCCACCTGGCCGACCCCGATCTCGAACTACCCAAGCAGCTTCGGCCAGAACCTCGGCGGCTCGATCCCGGCCAACATCTGGTATTTCACGCCGGCGCAGCTCTCGGCCTTCGACGCGAAGTACCGCAACCTGGGCGACGGTTCGACCAACTCCCCGACGAGCCGCAACTATCCGGGCTTCGACTACTCGGTGCACGAGAACACGTTGGCGGGCTACGTGCAAGCGAACCTGGAAGGCAACAAGTGGTCGGGCAACGTCGGCCTGCGCATGGTCAACACGGCCGAAAACGTCCTGTTCTGGACGCCGGGCAGCGGTGATCCGACATCGACGAACTCCATTCCGGGTGCCATCGACTCGGCCTGGGGCTGGTGGCTGCCGCAGGCCGTGCACCACTCGTACAACGATCCGTTGCCGAGCGCCAACCTGCGCCTGGAACTGGCCAAGGACCTGATCGGCCGCCTGGCGGCGTCGCGCACGATGACCCGTGCCGACTACACGGCGCTGGCTGGCTCTGCGAGCCTGACTCCCCCGGCTGTAGACACGGGTGTCGGCAGCGGCAGCGCCGGCAACCCCAACCTGAAGCCGATCACGTCGAACAACCTCGACGCGTCGCTCGAGTGGTACTTCGCGGACCGCGCGCTGCTGTCGGCCAGCCTGTTCTACATGGACCTGACGAACTATGTCAGCCTGGGCCAGACGTCAGGCACGTACATCACGCAGACTGCCTTGCACCCGGCCGGCATCCCCATCCCGTACTTGCTGACCACACCGGTCAACAGCAGTGCGAAGGTGCATGGCCTCGAACTGGCCTGGACCCAGCCGGTGTGGGCTGGCCTGGGCGTGGACACGAACGTCACGCTGCTGAGCTACAGCACGGCCGACGGTTCGGCGCTGGTGGGCGCGTCCAAGGTGACGTACAACCTCAGCGGCTTCTACGAGAACGACCTGTTCAGCGCGCGCGTGGGCTGGAACCATCGCTCCGAGTTCTACAGCGGCCTGGATCGCGAAACCGCGTTCTACCAAGCCGCGGTGGGCGACCTCTCGGCGAGCCTGAACGTGAAGATCACGAAGCAGGTGTCGATTCACTTCGACGCTCGCAACCTGAACAACCCGAAGCTGAAGTACTACGCGCTCAACACGGACCAGCCGCGCGCGATCTACCAGAACGGCCGCCAGTACTACCTGACGGCGTCGTACGAGTATTGATGGCACGTCGAGAAGCCCGCGGCTTGCGGGCCTTCACGGCAAAGGACGACCTTCGGGTCGTCTTTTTTTTTGTCTGTCGTGGTCCGGCGGCAGCGACGCCGCGCCGCCTCAGCCGCCGATTCGCTTCAACAGGAACGCACGGATCTGCGCGTGCTGCTCGGCCGACATCGGACCGAGCAGGCTCTGGCGCTCGGGCGGAATGTGGGCGGTGACGTCGCGCTCGGTGTCGAAGATGTAATGCTCGAACACCGCGCGCCAGGCGTGGCGCTGCGCCGGCGGCAGGCCGCGCAGCGAGGCGACGGCATGCATCAGGCTGTCGAGCGCGAACGGCGGCTTCGCGTGGCCCTCGGCGGTGCGGATCCACCAGTAGTTCACCAGCATGTTGACGCGTTCCAGCGATTGCACGTGGTGCCACCACAGCGGCGGCATGTAGATCGCGTCGCCGGGCTCGAGCACTGCCGCGCGCGCATTGGCCAGCGCTTCGCGAAACCGTGGGAAGCGATCGAAGTCCGGCTTCGCGAAGTCGACGAGCGACATCGGCGTGCTGGCCGGCGTGTGATCGAGCGGCCCGATGTACAGGTTGGCGATCTGCTCGGTCGGGAACAGCGTGAAGCGTCGCCGGCCGGCGACGCAGCACGCGATGTTGTGCGATTCGTCGAAGTGGGCCGGCGTGACGATGGCGGTTCCGAACCACAACCGGGGCGCGACATCGGCATCGAGCAGCGGCTGCACGTTCTCGCTCGTGAAGCCGGGCAGGCAGGCCGTGATCTGCGCGCTCTGCACCGCGACGGCGGGCGCGCGCTCGAATGTCGAATAGCGCAGCACCTGCTCCAGCACCTGCGAGACCGGACGTTCGGTGCGCATGAAGTTGAAGCCGGCCATGCTCTTGTCGTAGAAGATGCGCCCGTCTTCTTCCGGCGGGGTCATCAGCGCCGTGACGGGCGTGCCGTTGTCGAACGCCGCCAGATACTCCGCGAGTGCCAGCGCTGATTGCCGCGACCGTGCGACGACCGGCCAGTCGGCGACCAGGCCGCGCAGGATCGCGGGTTCGTTGCGGGGCAGGATCTCGTCCTCGAAGCGGGCGCGGGTGACGCCGTGCCATTCGGGGAGTGCAGGAAGGGACTCGGTCATGGGTCGGGAACAAGGGTCTTTGCGCGCACGCGCGCGAGAGGCTCAAGCATAGCGGCGGGTGTCGCGATTGCGCCAGCGTCGGCGCTCTTCAACCGCGCCCCGACGGCGCGGCGCGCGGGATTTCGTGCGGCCGCTGCCGCGCGTTCGATGCGGCGCCGTCGAATCTGCGGCGGGTCCGATCCGCACGCCAGGAAATCGCTTCGCAACGTGTGTCGCCGATGCGAAAGATCAGTGAAAACCAGCGATACGGCTCCAGGGGACATCCGTATGATTCATTAAATCAACTCATTTGATTTGACAGAAAGCAGCGAATGAATCTCCAGCCCCATCCGATCGCCGCTGCCGCGGCCCTGGCCCTGCTTGGCGCCCTGGCGCCGACGCAGGCTTTCGCACAAGCGGCCGCCGCCCCGGCGACGCCGGCATCGGCCGTGACGCCTGCCGTCGCGGCGCCGGAGGTGGAGACGCAGCGCGTCGAGGTGACGGGCCTGCGGGCGTCGCTCGAAGCCTCGCTGGCCAAGAAGCGCAATGCCGATTCGGTGGTCGAAGTGGTCACCGCCGACGACATCGGCAAGCTGCCGGACAAGAACGTCGCCGACGCCATCCAGCGCGTGCCGGGCGTCAACATCGCGTCGTCGGCCGGCGGCGAAGGCGGCTTCTCGGAGAACGACCGCGTGAGCATCCGCGGCACCAGCCCGAGCCTGACGCAGACGCTGATCAACGGCCACGCGGTGGCCTCCGGCGACTGGTTCATCCTCGACCAGCAAGGCGTCGTCGGACGCAGCGTCAGCTATTCGTTGCTGCCGTCCGAGATCGTGCGCTCCGTCACCGTCGCGAAGAGCCAGACGGCCGACCTGCCCGAGGGCGGCGTCGCCGGCTCCGTCAACATCGAGACGCGCCAGCCGCTCGACTTCAAGAAGCCGCTCACGGTCGAAGTCGCCGCGCAGGCGATCTACACCGACCTCGCGTCCAAGACCGATCCGCAGCTCAACGCGCTCGCCAACTGGAAGAACGAGGCCGGCACGATGGGCGTGCTGCTGCAGGCCTTTTCCGAAACACGCCACGAACGTCGCGACGGCCAGGAGATGTTCGGCTACTACAAGATCGCGCCGACCGACGCGGCGGCCGTGGCCCATCCGGACCTGGCCGGCGTCGAGGTGCCGGACGGCATCAACTCGGCGCTGTTCACGCAGACGCGCAAGCGCACCGGCGGCCTGCTGGACATCGAAATCAAGCCGACCCAGGCGCTGACGCTGGACGTCAACGGCTTCTACTCGAAGCTCAACGCGAGCAACTACAACCGCAGCTTCTACAGCGCGCCGGGCAACCTGGTGCAGACGACCGCGCCCGACAGCTACACGGTCAAGAACAACACGCTGGTCGCCGCGAACTGGGCCCCGGCCACCGTCGCCGCGGGCATCGCCAACGCCGGCCCGGGCGCGCTCACGCTCGCGGTGCCAGCGGAAGTCGACTCGCTCTACCGCCCGAACGAAGGCGCGGAAACCTACTACGGCGACTTCACCGCCAAGCTGCGCGCCACCGATACCCTGACGCTGTCGTCCGACCTCGGCTACACGCACGGCATCGGCCGGACGCCCAACGAATACGACTACTACGCCGGCATCGGCCGCGACGGCACGGTCGGCATGAACTACGCGCTGCATGGCATGAGCGCGGCCGACCTGTCGTTTCCCGGCGCCGACGTCTCCAACTTCAACACGAGCGCGTTCACCGAGGGCGGCGCGCACGACCAGGTCTTCACCTACGACAGCGAGAAGTACGGCAGCCTCGATGCCGACCTGGCGATCGACTCCGGCATCTGGGAGTCGGCCAAGTTCGGCGTGCGCTACGTCCAGCACGAGCGCCACACCATCTGGCCGGTCAACGACAGCTGCCAGCCGCCGAGCGGCTTCCTGCCGGGCCCGTGCGACAACTCCGACAGCGCGCCGAAACCGGCCTGGACGGCCGGCAACACCTATCCGGGCAACTTCGGCTCCGGCTTCGGCGCGGGCGCCGGCACGCTGCGCAACGTCTGGCAGCTGAACGGGCCGGACATCGAGGCGTGGTCCAACCAGTACGTCAACAGCGGCGGCTTCGCGAGCACCGCGAACTGGCCGGCCGAATTCAGCGTCAAGGAAAAGGACGCCGCCGCCTACGGCATGGCCAACCTCGCCGGCACGCACTGGCGCGGCAACATCGGCCTGCGCATCGTCCAGACGCGCCAGAGTTCGCTGTCCAACGTCTCCAACAACGATCCGAGCGTCGTGCTGACGCCGGCCGACAATTCGCACGGGCTGTACACGCCGACGCTCGTCGAGCACACGTTCACCGACCTGCTGCCGAGCGCGAACTTCAAGTTCGACCTGAACAAGGATCTCGTCGCCCGCGTGGCGGTCGCGCGCACCATGGCGCGTGCCGACTACAGCGCGCTCGCGACCGCGGTATCGCTCGACGACACGCTGCATACCGGCAGCGGCGGCAACCCCGACCTGAAGCCGGTGCGCTCCACGAACTACGACGGCACGCTCGAGTGGTATTTCGCGCCGAAGTCGCTGCTGTCGGTCGGCCTGTTCTACATGGACATCACGTCCTACGTCGACTACGGCACCGCGCCGGTCGACTTCTACGACCAGACGCACCACGTGCTGGCGACCTACCAGATCACCTCGCCGGTCAACGTCTCGGCGCGCAACAAGGGCCTCGAGTTCGGCTACCAGCAGGCGTTGTGGGGCAACTTCGGCGCGCTGGCCAACTACACGTATACCGACGGCAAGACCTCGACGGGCGCGGAGATGGTCGGCAACTCGAAGAACACCTACAACCTCGAGGCGTACTACGACAACGACACGTTCAGCACGCGCATCGCCTACACCTACCGCTCCAGCTTCCTAGCGGGCCTGAACTCCAGCTTTGCGCAGCACGAGGACGGCGTGGGCAATCTCGCGCTGTCGGCCGAATACAAGGTCAACCAGCAACTCACGCTGACCTTCGATGCGTTGAACCTCAACAACCCGACCTTGAAGTACTACGGCGAGAACAGGAACCAGCCCGAGGCGCTGTACACCAACGGCCGCCAGTTCTACGCGGGCGTGCGCTTCTCGCTGTGATGCCGGACTGACCGCCTGACGTCCCCTTCGAGGGGCGCGGTGCCGCGAGGTGCCGCGCCCCTCGCGCTTTCCGTGGAGCAGACCAATGCGATCCGGACGCACCCTGCTGCAAACGGGTTTCCACTAATAACCAGCCGACCTACTGGTAGTACATTGGTGCCATGTCGCGCGGAGAGCGGGTTGGAAAGTCCTGAGGGCCCGCTCGCGACATCTGGAACCTCGGTGGACGAGTGGGTCCGCCCACCCGAAGTCGATAGCGGGTGGTGTTCCAGTCCGGTGGGTGGAGGTGGGCCGTGTGTCTCTCGGCTCACCTCTTTTTTTGTCCGCGGGCGCGGCGACGCGCGTTGCGCAGCGGGACAAAAAAATCCGGTCGGCACCCCGAAGCGCCGACCGGTTCGCAATGCCCAATGAAATTGGACTAGCCCGAAATCGATACCCCAAAAAGAACGAGTTCACCCATGCGCGTCCGCCTTCAGCAGCACGCCGAGGTTGGGATTGAGCTCGTCGAAGATCGGCAGCGCGGCCGCGCCCAGGGCGGCCGTGTCGTGACCGGCGAGCCCCGCGATCACCCGCGGCGTCTGCCGGTTGCGGCGTGCCGCCACCGAGGTGTGCAAGGGCTCGAGCCGCTCGATCAGCAAGGCCAGCACCGACGACGGCAGGAAGCCGCCGATCACCACGGCCTCGGCATCGAGCATGGACTCGAGGATGTTGACGGCCTGGCGCAGCCGCTGCGCGGCCTCGTCCAGCCACTTGTCCAGGCGCGCGCGCGCCGCGGGACTCGGATCGAGCAGCATCTGCGGCGTGGCGTGGGCCAGGTCGCCGATCTCCAGCGCCTCGTAGGCCGCCTGCAGCGACACGTAGCGCTCGAGGCAGCCGCGGTTGCCGCACGGGCAGGCGCGGCCGTCGGGCACCACGATCATGTGGCCGATCTCGCCGGCGTTGTGGCCCGAGCCCTTGTACAGGTGCCCGTCATGGAACATGCCGGCCCCCAGGCCGGTGCCGATGAACAGGTAGGTGAAGCTGCGGAACGTGCGCGCCACGCCGTGCAGCCGCTCGCCGATGGCCGCGGCCGTGGCGTCGTTCTCCATGATCACCGGCATGCCGATGGCGGCGCCGATCTGCTGCGCGATCGACAGGTCCTGCCAGCCCGGCAAGGCCGTCGGGCCGACGGCGCTGAGGCCCTCGACGTCGAACGGGCCCGGCACCGCCAGCCCCAGCCCCAGCACGCGGCTCCAGTCCACGTCGGACGACTTGCGCAGCGTCTCCACCACGTCGCGCACCAGCGGGAGCGCCTGCTCCGGCGTGGGATGGTCGACGGCCAGCGTGCAGCGGCCGCGGATGCGGCCCGACAGGTCCACCACCACGGCGACCATCATGTTCTGGTCGATCTGCAACCCGATGGAATACGCGCCGTCCGGGTTGATCACGAACGGGGTCGCGGGCTGGCCGCGCGTGCCGCGCTCCGGCGTCAACGCGTTCAGGAAGCCGAGTTTCTGCAGTTCGCTGGCGATGTTGGAGATGGTCTGCGGGGTCAGTGCCGTCAGGCGCGCGATGTCCGCGCGCGTGAGCCGGCCGTGCAGGCGGATGGCCTCCATCACGACGCGCCGGTTGTGCGACCGGGCGAATTCGAGATTGGTGCCGGACAGGCTGGCAACGGGAGGCTTGTTCACCGGAGACATGATGGATGGGCAGGGTTCGAGTGTATTAACATAATCAAATTGAAGTAATGCTCGACAACCCTCATCAAGCGGCCCGCAGCCGAATTGGCAGGCCCGGGGCATTTCGGTGGCCACCGCCGAACAACTCACCGTCTGCGGAGGCTGTCAGCGTCGATCCCGCACGATCTCCTGCGGCGTTGCACCCTGCCGAAACCAGGGCCCTGAGCATGCGAATCGAGCAGGCGTCGGACTCGGATGTACGTCTGCTCAATGGGTCGCTACCCATGAACGGCGCCGCATGTCCTGGTGACGCCCGGGCCGCGACGCGACCCCCCAGGCATGCCGCCGCGCGCCACGACGCAGCGCGCATTCTGGCCCGAGAACGCGGGGCCGTGCGCCCTGCGTTCCGCGACACCGCCCTCGGGGCAAGGTGTAAACCCTCAGCGACGCGCGCTTGACCTCGAGCCAAGCCCGACCAGATAATGCAAACAAATTGATTTAAAAGAGAAGCCGCTTGCATCCCATCCCGTTACCGACTGCCGGCAAAGCCCGCGTGCCCCTGGCCCGCCGGGTGGCACTCGCTCTGCGGTGTGCGGCCGGGTTGATGCTGGGGGCGTTCGGCACCGGCGCTGCCGCTGTGGAGTTGACGATGTGGGTGATGCCCGTCACCACCAATGCGCAGCATGACATCCCCGACCTGATCGCGCCGTGGCTGGCGCAGCATCCGGGCATCACGGTGCGGGTGACGGTGCTGGATTGGGAATCGGGCTGGAACAAGATCACCGCCGCCGCGGCCTCGCGCCGCGGTCCGGACCTGCTCGAGCTCGGCACCACCTGGATGCCGGCCATCGCCGCGATGGGCGGCCTCGAGCCCTTGTCCGCGACCCAACTGGCGCAGGTCGACAACGGCGCGCCGTACTACGCGCAGCTGTGGAAGACGACGCAGGTGTTCGGGCAAAAGGGCGTCTACGGCCTGCCCTGGTACGCCGACGTGCGCGCGGCGTTCTACCGCACCGACGTGTTCCGCCAGGCGGGCGTCGACCCGGCGCAGGCGTTCTCGAGCTGGGACGCGTTCCACGCCGCGCTGCGCAAGATCAACGGCCAGGTGGTGGCGGGCAAGCGGGTCGCCGCGCTGGCCTACGCGGGCAAGAACGACTGGAACGTCGTGCACAACCTGGCGCCGTGGATCTGGAACGCGGGCGGCGACGTGTTGAGCGCCGACGCGAAGCACTCCGCGCTGAACTCGCCGCAGGCCTTGCGGGCGATAGCCTTCTACTCATCGCTCGCGGTCGAGGGCCTGGTGCCGTCGAACGCGCTGGAGAAGGACTCGGACATCCTCGAAGGCGCCTGGGTCGGCGGCGACTACGGCGTGATCTTCTCGGGCCCGTGGCTGATGCGGCGCATCTTCGAGGCGCCCAAGGGATCCGTGGTGCAGACGAACTTCGACGTCGCGCCCTATCCGGCCGGCACCCACGGCCATGCGACGTTCTTCGGCGGCTCGAACCTCGCGATCTTCAAGGGCTCGCGCCACAAGGCCGAGGCCTGGGAGCTGGTGAAGTACCTCGGCGGCAAGACGGCGCAGGTGCAACTGGCCCTCGTGTCGTCGATGATGCCCGCGCGCGTCGACGCGGCCAACGACCCGGCCTGGACCTCGCGCCACCCGGTCTACGCGAAGCTCACCGCCATCGCCGCCGACGGGCGCGCCTATCCGCCGATCCCGGCCTGGGGTCCGCTGGAAACCGTGTACACCAAGCACCTGGGCCAGCTCGCCGAGCTGTCGTCGGGCGTCGGCGAGCCGTACAGCGTGCCGGCGATGAAGGCCCTGGTCGCCAAGACGGTGATCGAGGCCGACAAGGTGCTGGAGGAGGCCAATTGAGCGCGCTCTCCGAACACGGCCCGGGCCTCGCCGTGAGCACCGACTACGGCCCGCGCACGAAACGCCGCCGCCGCAAGTTCGACGCCTTCCCCTACCTGCTGCTGGCGCCGGCCGCACTGATGATGCTGATCGTCAACCTGGTGCCGATCGTGCAGGGCTTTCGCATGTCCTTGCTCAAGCTGAACCAGTACACGCTGAGCCAGTTCATGGACGCGCCCTACATCGGGCTCGGGAACTACCGCGGCGTGCTGTTCGACGCCGACAACCCGGTGCACTCGGGCATGCTGGGCGCGCTGCGCAACACGGCGCTGTACTCGCTGCTGGTCACCGTGTGCTCGGTGGCGATCGGCCTGGCCGTGGCGCTGCTGCTCAATCGCGACTTCCCCGGCAAGGCCGCCGCGCGCACGCTGCTGATGCTGCCGTGGGTCGTGCCCACCTACGTCGTCGGCACGCTGTGGGGCTTCATGTGGCAGCGCGACGAAGGCATCATCAACCACGTGCTGGTGGACGTGCTGCACCTGATGGATCACAAGCCGTTCTGGCTGATCGGCAGCAACACCTTCTTCGCGATCGTGATTCCCACCGTGTGGCGCGCGTGGCCGGTGCTGATGCTGATCTTCCTGGCGGCGCTGCAGGCGGTGCCCGAGGAACTGTACGAGGCGGCGCGCCTGGACGGCGCCAACGCGTGGCAGCGCTTTTGCAACATCACCTTGCCCATGCTCAAGCCGGTGATCGTGATCCAGGTGATGTTCCAGATCATCGACAACATCTACTCGTACAACATCGTCGCGATGATGTTCGGCAAGGGCGCGGGCTATCCCGGCGAGTGGGGCGACCTGCTGATGCCGCTGCTCACGCGCCAGAGCTTCAGCTACTGGCGTTTCGGCGAAGGCGCGGCGGTGTCGTTCGTGATGATGGCGGTGATGCTGGTCTTCGTGGCCGTGTGGATGCGCACGTTTCGCAGGAGCATGACCAGTGAAGCGTAAATGGAATCAACGCGCGCTGAATGCCCTGACGTGGGCCATCGTCGTGCTCACGTTGTCGCCCGTCGCGTTCATGGTCTACGCGTCGCTGTCCGACTACAACGACGTCGTCACCGGCAACCTGCTCAAGGCCAGCTTCACGCCGCACTGGTCCAACTACCGCGAGATGTGGGTCAACGTCGACTTCTTCGCGTTCCTGCGCAACAGCCTGATCATCTGCGGCTTCACGACGCTGTTCTCCACCGTGCTCGCCAGCCTCGCCGCCTATTCGCTGGCACGCTTCAAGTTCCGCGGCAACCATCCGTTCAGCGTCGCGGTGAGCACGACGCAGGTGATCCCCGGCATGCTGTTCTTCCTGCCGCTGTACATGCTCTACATCCAGATCGACGATGCCGGGCTGCCGATGATGAACACCTTCCACGGCATGATCTTCCTGTACACGGCGATGTTCACGCCGGCCAGCATCTGGATCATGCGCGGCTTCTTCGTCTCGATCCCGCGCGACCTGGAAGACGCCGCGGTGATCGACGGCTGCTCGCGCCTGGGCGCCTTCGTGCGCATCGTGCTGCCGATCAGCGCGCCCGGCCTCATCGCCACGGCGTCGTTCGTCTTCCTGCTGGCCTGGGACGAGGTGTTCTTCGCCTGGGTGCTGACGTCGTCGCCCGACGTGCAGACGGTGCCCGTGGGGCTGCGCCTGTACATGGGCCAGCACGCCACCCGCTACGACCTGATGATGGCCGCGGCCGTCGTCAGCGTGATCCCGGTGCTGCTCACCTTCTTCGCCTCGCAACGCTGGTTCATCAAGGGACTCGCCGCCGGCGCCGTCAAGGGATGACCGCGATGCCCCCCGCTCCGAAACTGATTGCAATGACTCCTGAGACCATTCCCGCCGCCACCCCAGGCCTGGCAGCGTCCACGGGCCCGCGCGTGCTCGCCTTCGACGTCGGCGGCACCTGGGTCAAGTACGGCATCGTCGACGCGCACGGCCGGCTGCTGTTCTCCGACCAGCTCGCGACGCAGAGCGAGCCGGACGGCAAGGCCTTGCTGGTGCGCCTGCTGGCGATCGCCGAACCGCTGATGACGCGTTACTCGCCGGCCGGCATCGCGTTCTCGACGCTGGGCATCATCGA
>FTKD01000078.1_pt5 | contig 36650 bp, 34 predicted proteins | sample 1658191 | NCBI WGS metagenome assembly FTKD01 (sample SAMEA3914808, study PRJEB12502) | metagenome | biome: forest; material: soil | place: Canada | collected 2011-08-03 | depth 0.3 m
GCGTCCCGTCGGGGCTGGCGTTGAGTGGCGGCGAGCACCGCAGGGGCGGGGGCGGCGCGCGCAGCGCGCTTCGTCAACTGACTCGCGCCAGCTGTCTGAGCGCAGCGCCGCAGGCGCGCAGCGAGTTCTGGCGCGCGCCCCCGCCCCGAGGAGCGCAGCGCAGTCGACCCGCAGGGGAGACCGCCACGATGCCAGCCCTGACGGGACGCAGCCGCCGCTCGCCAGCACGGTAGGCGCCTGAAACTCTGGACTCGCCACTCGGCGCGCCAATCGCCAATCGCCTGCTCCCCGCAGATCGGCGATGAACCTCTTTTTTCCCCTCCGAGGAACTGACCTCGAGCACCCTACCCCTCGGGGTATCGCCGCGTCGAGTCCGGCGTCTCGAACCGGGCGACGGTCCGTCGCTCGAATCAGCAGTTCGTCCCAGGCCCCTCGCCAGTCGTCGCAAGTCGTTTGGGGCGTGCGATCGTTGCTCCGATAGTCCATCCATCGGAACACGCAACAACGCACTTCAAGGAGCCCACCATGACCAAGACCACCCACCACTTCGCCGCCCTCGCCCTATCCGCCCTGATGGCGCTGGGCATCGTCGCCGGCATGAACGGCCTGGCCACCGCGCAGTACGCCGCCGCCGACAGCCAGGAGATGGCGCGCTACGGCCAGGCGCACGTCGCCGTGCAGCACGTGACCATCGTCGGCCACCGCGCCAACGCCTGAGCCTCAGTTCTTCAGGCGGTAGCCCGTCTTGAAGATCCAGGCGACGACGCCCATCGAGATCGCCAGGAACCCGAGCGTCATCGCGATGCTGAGCCCCACGCTCACGTCGCCCGCGCCGTAGAACGACCAGCGAAAGCCCGAGACCAGGTAGACCACCGGGTTGAACAGCGCCACGGTCTGCCAGAACGGCGGCAGCATCGAGATCGAATAGAAGCTGCCGCCCAGGAACGTGAGCGGCGTGACGATCAGCAGCGGGATCACCTGCAGCTTCTCGAAGCCGTCGGCCCAGATGCCGATGATGAAGCCCACCAGGCTGAACGTGACCGCCGTCAGCACCAGGAACACGAGCATCACGAACGGATGGTCGATGTGCAGCGGCACGAACAGCGCCGCGGTGGCCAGGATGATGAGCCCCAGGAGGATGGACTTCGACGCCGCCGCTCCCACGTAGGCGATCACGATCTCCACGAACGACACCGGCGCCGACAGCAGCTCGTAGATGGTGCCGGTGAACTTCGGGAAGTAGATGCCGAACGACGCGTTGGAGATGCTCTGGGTGAGCAGCGACAGCATGATCAGCCCCGGCACGATGAACGCCCCGTAGCTGATGCCGCCCACCTGCGGGATGCGCGAGCCGATGGCCGCGCCGAACACCACGAAGTACAGCGAGGTGGAGATCACCGGCGAGATGATGCTCTGCATCAGCGTGCGCCAGGTGCGCGCCATCTCGAAGTTGTAGATCGCCTTCACGGCGTGCCAGTTCGCGCTCACGGTTGGCCCCCTTCCACCAGGCTCACGAAGATCTCCTCCAGCGAGCTCTGCTTGGTGCGCAGGTCCTTGAACTGGATCCCGGCGTCGTTGACGTGCTTCATGAAGTCGACGATGCCGCGGGCCTCGTTTCGCGTGTCGTAGGTGTAGGTCAATTCGTGGCCGTCCGGCGAGAGCGCCAGTTCGTAGTCGCGCAGCGCCGCCGGCACCGCGGAAGCCGCGTCCTGCAGCAGCAGCGTCACCTGCTTCTTGCCGAGCTTGCGCATCAGCTCGGTCTTGTCCTCCACGAGCAGCAGCCGGCCCTTGGCGATGACGCCGATGCGGTCGGCCATCTCCTCGGCCTCCTCGATGTAGTGCGTGGTGAGGATGATGGTGACGCCGGTGGCGCGCAGCTCGCGCACCATCTCCCACATGTCGCGCCGCAGCTCCACGTCGACGCCGGCGGTGGGCTCGTCCAGGAACAGCACCTGCGGCTCGTGCGACAGCGCCTTGGCGATCATCACGCGGCGCTTCATGCCGCCCGACAGCGTGCGGATGCGGCTGTCCTTCTTGTCCCACAGCGACAGCGCCTTGAGGGTCTTCTCGATGTGCGCCGGGTTCGGCGGCCGGCCGAACAGCCCGCGGCTGAACGACACCGTGTCCCACACCGTCTCGAACGCGTCGGTGGTGAGCTCCTGCGGCACCAGCCCGATGATGGAGCGCGACAGGCGGTAGTCGTCGACGATGTCGTGGCCGTCCACCGTCACCTTGCCCGTGCTGGCGGTGACGATGCCGCAGATGATGCTGATCAGCGTGGTCTTGCCGGCGCCGTTGGGGCCCAGCAGCGCGAGGATCTCGCCCTTGCGGATCTCAAGGTCGATGTCCTCGAGCGCGCTGAACCCGGATGCGTAGGTCTTGGAGACGTTCTTGACGGAGAGGATGGGCTGCATGGCGCGCAGTATCCCGCGCCTGCCGCGATCGTGCTTGTCAGCCCTGAATCGTCCATTCGAGCTCGCGCCGTTGCGCCGCGCTCGCTATGCCCAGCTCGATCAGTCCCATCACGGCCAGCGCCTCCTCCGGCGGCACCGGGTTGGCACCCTCCTTGCGGATCGCCGCCGCGACGGCCACAAAGAAGGCCTGGTGCGCGCCGGGTGTCAGCGTCACGGACGTGGTCACCGCGCTGCCGTCGCCCGCGCGCGCGACGAGCGCGGCCGGGCCGGGGTCGATGCCCCAATCGGCCTGCGGCGGCCACTTGGGACGCACGCCGGCCTTGAGCGCGTCTTCCTGCGTGTCCAGCCCCTGCTTGACGAAGCTGGCCGCCGTGCCGTACACCGCGAAGCGCGGCGCGCTGGCGGCTACGAGCATGCCGGCCTGCAGGTGCACGTGCAGGCGGTCGTAGCGCAGGTGGGCGTGGAACCAGTCGTCGGCCAGCGCGCCGTCGCGCGTGAGGTCGCGCGCGAGCGTGATCGCGCTGGGCGGGCCGAACAGCCGCAGCGCCTGGTCGACCAGGTGCGGGCCGAGATCGAACCACAGCCCGGCGCCCGGGCCCGCGCTTTCGCGCCAGCGCTGGCGCACCTCGGGACGGAAGCGGTCGTGGCGCGACGTCATCTCGACGACGCGGCCCAGCGCGCCCTCGTCCACCAGGCGGCGCAGCGTGAGGAAGTCGCCGTCCCAGCGCCGGTTGTGGAACACCGACAGCACCAGCCCGCGCTTGTGGGCGAGCGCCACGAGTTCGCGCGCGTCGGCCAGCGCCACCGTGAACGGCTTGTCGATCACCACGTTGCAGCCGGCCAGCAGCGCGGCGCGGGCGAGCGGATGGTGGGTCTCGTTGGGCGTGGCGATCACGACGAGGTCGAGGTCGGCGCGCGCGACCAGCTCCGCCGGGGTGGCGTGCACCGCCACGTCGGGCCAGTCGGCGTGCACCTTGGCCGCGTCGGAGCTGGCCACGGCCACGAGCTGGAGGTCGGGCACCGCCGAGATCAGCGGCGCATGGAAGGTCTTGCCGGCATAGCCGTAGCCGATGAGTCCGACCTTCAGGCGTGGCTTGTTCATCGTGTCACTTCGTCACGGACAACAGCGCGAACAGGGCGCCCTGCGGAGCCGGCCACGTCGGGGGTCATCAGCTCGAACCAGATGAAACGTGAAGCGGACATCGCGGTCTCCTGTGGAACGAGAGGGGGAATCGAATTATGCGGCGCCGGCTGCGGGTGCGACCACGGGCTGTCAACCCCTCGCTTCCCCGCGCCCCAACTTGTTTTCCACAGCGTCTGGGGACAAGCCTGTGGAAAAGGGTTGGTCACTCTCTTGCAGCCCGCCAAATGCCGTCGTTTCCGCTGGATTGCACGCGGACTAGGCAGTGTCACGGATTTGCCATGATCGTCATGTGACGGTCACCGGAATGCCCCAACGCTGTGCGGCCCCCTGAATCATTCGCTTACAGCTCAGGCGCGCACCTTGCGGAAGGTGATGTTGATGCGCTGCGCGCCCGCGAACGGATGCTCGCCGTCCTTCAGCGGACGCACGCCATGGAAGCGCAGTCGCGAAGGGCCGCCCCACACCACCACGTCGCCGTGATGCAGCGCCACGGCCCGCGTCCTGTCGCCGCGCTCGCCGCCGCCCCACAGGAAGACGGCCGGCAGGCCCAGCGACACCGACACGATGGGCGCGCGCAGGTCCTTCTCGTCGCGATCCTGGTGCAGCGACAGCCGCGCCCCGGGCGCGTAGCGATTGACGAGGCAGGCGTCGGGCGCGAAGCCGGCATAACCGGCGCGTGCGGCGGCGTCGCGGGCGAGCGCGCGCATCGCGTCGGGCAGCGCGGGCCAGCGCCGGCCCGACTCAGGGTCGACCGGGTCGTAGCGGTAGCCGCGACGATCCGACACCCAGCCGAGCTCGCCGCAGTTGGTCATCGCCACCGACATCCGGAAGCCGCCCGGCGTCTCGAGGTGGCGGAACGGGGCGGCCGCGGCGACGCGGGCGATCTCGTCCTTCAACGCGCCGGCACGCGCGGTCGCGAAACCTCGAAGCACCATCGCGCCCTCGTCGAGGATCTCGTCCTCGAGTTCGGGGATATCCGCGGCGAACAGGTCCGGCGTCATGCTGACCGGTTCTCAGGATGCGGCGGCCTCTGCCCGCAGCGCGGCCAGCGTGCCCGTGGCCACCAGCACGCAGGTGCGCACGACGTCGCGCCGCGGCAGCCTGTAGCCGCCGGTCATCCACATCTTGGCCACCTGCAGGGCGGCGCCCACCAGCGCCCGGCCCAGCAGTTCGCGGCGCGCCTTCGACAGCTTCAGCGTGGGCTGCGTGGCGGCCAGCGGCGCGATGGTGAGCTCGGCCATCGCGCGCGCCGATTCCTCGTACAGCGCGTCGATGGCCGGGCTCACGCCCAGCACCTCCACCAGCACGATACGCGCGAAACGCGGGTCGCGCACGGTGTCGAACCACAGTGCGTAAGCCGCGGTGGCCTGGCGCTCGATCGCCGCGGCGTCGCCGCGCCAGGCCTCGGAGCGGATCGACTCGTCCGTCAGCCGCGCGGCGAAGTCGCGCGTCAGCGTGCGGTAGACCTCGGCCAGCAGGGCCTCCATCGATGCGAACGACTCGTAGAAGTAGCGGTCGGTGAGCCCGGCCTCGGCGCAGATGCCGCGCACCGTGGCGCCGCGAAAGCCCTGCGTGCCGAACAGCTCGACGCCGGCCTCGACGAAGCGCGCGCGCCGCGTGGCGACGCGCTCCTCCAGCGCCACGCCACCATAGGCGCGGGCGGGCGCGAGGGTCGGCTTGGCGGAGGCGGGCATGCCCTATTTGACACGAAACAGGCCGCCGCCTACGATTCCCTCGAATCTGACGACGATCGTCGTCACTTATGCGACACAACGACGTGCGACACACCAAGAACACGGAGACGGCATGGCCCTGAAACCCTGGACGCTGCGCGGCGGCGTCGCCGTGCTCACCGGCGCCGCCAGCGGCATCGGCGCGGCGCTGGCCGCCGACCTGGCGCGGCGCGGCATGCACCTGGCGCTCGTGGACCTGAACGCGACCGGCCTGGAGGCGACCGCCGCCCAGACGCGCGCCGCCGGCGTCACGGTGAGCACGCACGTGCTGGACGTGGCCGACCACGCGGCCGTCGCCGCCCTGCCCGCCGCCGTGCTCGCGCTGCACGGCCGCGTCACGGCGCTCGTCAACAATGCCGGCGTGGCGCTGGGCGGGATGTTCGAGCAGGTCGGCGCCGAGGACTTCGACTGGCTCATGGACATCAACTTCGGCGCCGCCGTGCGCCTGACGCGCGCGTTCCTGCCCGTGCTCGCACGCGAGGATGCGGCGCAGCTGGTCTACGTGTCCAGCATCTTCGGCATCATCGCGCCGCCCGGGCAGACGGCCTACGCGGCGTCGAAGTTCGCGGTGCGCGGCTTCTCCGAGTCGCTGCGCCACGAGCTCGAGACGAGCGGCTCGCCGGTGGGCGTCACCATCGTGCACCCCGGCGGCGTGCGCACCGCCATCTCCGAGAACGCGCGCCTGGCCAAGGGCCTGGACAGCGCCGAGGTGGCCCGCGAGCGCGCCAACTGGCGCAGCCTGCTCGCGCTGGATCCGGCCAAGGCGGCCGAGATCATCGCCGCCGCCATGGCCAGGCGCGCGCCGCGCGTGCTGGTGGGCAGCGACGCCAAGGGCGCGGCCCTCGTCCAGCGCCTGTTCCCGGTGACGTACTGGAAGCACGTGGCGCGCGACATCGCGCGCCGCATCAAGCGAAAGTAGGATCCACCATGGCAAGCTGGCAGGCCCGTGCGGCCCGATACGTGATCCGCAAGCGCGTGCGTCCGGCGCTTGGCGACATGAGCAACCTGATGCGCGTGCGCCGGGTCATGGGCGAGGCACTGCCGCCGCCCAAGGGCGTGCGCTACACGCCCGGCAGCCTGGGCGGCGTGGCGGGCGAATGGGTCGAGCGCGAAGGCGCCTCGGGCGCGTGCCCCACCCTCATGTACGTGCACGGCGGCGGCTTCGTCGGCTGTTCGCCGAGGACGCACCGGCCGATCACCGCCGGCTTCGCGCTGCAGGGCTTGCGCGTGTTCGCGCCCGACTACCGCCTCGCGCCGGAGCATCCGTTCCCCGCGCCGCTGGACGACGTCGTCGCGGCCTGGCGCGCGCTGCGCTCGCAGCACGACGCCGAGGCCTCGGGCCAGCGCCTCGTGCTCGCCGGCGAGAGCGCCGGCGGCAACCTGGCACTCGCGCTGATGCTCGTGCTGCGCGACGCCGGCGAACGCCTGCCCGCGGCCGCCGCGCTGTTCTCGCCGGCCACCGATCTCAGCGGCGGCAGCCCGTCCATCGCAGGCAACGGCGACCGCGACCCGATGTTCCACGGCCCGTCGCTCGCCAACCTCGGCAACGCCTACCTGGGCGCCACGGGCGACGCGGCGAACCCGCTGGCCTCGCCGATCTTCGGCGACCCGCACGGCCTGCCGCCGCTGCTGTTCCACGTGGCCGCCGAGGAGGCGCTGCGCGACGACGGCCTGCGGTTCGCGCAGAAGGCGCGCGCGGCGGGCGTGCACGTGGAGACCACCGTGTGGCCCGTGGTGCCGCACGCCTGGCAGCTGCTGGCCAAGGTGCCCGAGGCGCGCCAGTCGATCGCCCGCGCGAGCGAGTTCCTCAAGACCGCACAGCCTGAAGGCCTCGAGCACCTGGACGCGATCATCGTGGGCGCCGGCCTCTCGGGCATCGGCGCGGCCGTGCACCTGCAGCGCGACTTCCCCGGACGCCGCTTCACGATCCTGGAAGGCCGTGCCGCGATTGGCGGCACGTGGGACCTTTTCCGCTACCCCGGCGTGCGTTCCGACTCCGACATGTTCACCCTCGGCTACGCGTTCAAGCCGTGGACGGACGCGAAGTCGCTGGCCGACGGGCCGGCCATCCGGAACTACATCGTCGAGACCGCGGTGGAACACGGCCTCGACCACCAGGTGCGCTACGGCCACAAGGTCGTGCGCGCCGACTGGTCGTCGGCCGACGCGCGCTGGACGCTCGAAATCGAGCACGCGCCCGATGCCGCGGGCCACGTGCGACGCTCGCGGCTGGCGTGCAACTTCCTGCTCGCGTGCAGCGGCTACTACCGCTACTGCGAAGGCCACGCGCCAGAGTTCCCCGGCACGGCCGACTTCGCGGGCCGCCTCGTGCATCCGCAGTTCTGGCCCGAGGACCTGGACTACGCCGGCAAGCGCGTGGTGGTGATCGGCAGCGGCGCGACGGCCGTCACGCTGGTGCCCGAGATGGCGAAGACGGCGGCGCACGTGACGATGCTGCAACGCTCGCCCAGCTACGTGCTGTCGCTGCCGGCGCGCGATCCCATCGCGGCGTCGCTGCGGCGCCACCTGCCGCGCATGCTCGCGTACCGCCTCACGCGCACCAAGAACATCGGTGTGGCGATGCTGTTCTTCAAGCTCGCGCGGCGCTGGCCCGCGAAGGTGAAGAAGAACCTGATCGGCATGGTGCGCCAGGCGCTCGGCCCGTCGCACGACGTCGACACCCACTTCACGCCGCGCTACAACCCGTGGGACCAGCGCGTGTGCTTCGTGCCCGACGGCGACCTGTTCGACGCGATCAAGGGCGGCCGGGCCGAGGTGGTCACCGACCGGATAGCCACGTTCACGCCGGGCGGCATCCGCCTGGAGTCGGGCCGCGAGCTGCCCGCCGACATCGTCGTCTCGGCTACCGGCCTCACGCTGAACCTGCTGGGCGACGTGGCGTTCGCGATCGACAGCCACCCGGTCGATTTCTCGAAGACGCTGGGCTACAAGGGCATGATGTTCTCGGGCGTGCCCAACCTGGTCTACACCTTCGGCTACACCAACGCGTCGTGGACGCTGAAGGCCGACCTCACGGCCGACTACGCGTCGCGACTGTTCGCCTACATGGACAAGCACGGCTACTCGAGCGCGACACCGGCCAGCGGCGCGGGCGTCGAGACGAAGCCGTTCCTCGACTTCTCGTCCGGCTACGTGCGGCGCGCCGTCGACATGATGCCCAAGCAGGGCGTGAGGTCGCCCTGGCGGCTCTACCAGAACTACCTGCTGGACCTGCTCACGCTGCGCTACCGCCGCATCGCCGACGGAACGCTGCGCTTCGCGCGCAAGGGGTAGAGCTCAGTCCTTCTCGGGCTCGCGGAACTCCATCGGCCACGCCTCGCCCGGCTTGCGCGCGTTCTCGCGCTGCCGCAGCTCCACGCGGCGGATCTTGCCCGACAGCGTCTTGGGAAGCTCGCCGAACTCCACGATGCGGATGCGCTTGTATGAGGCCAGGCGCGCGCGGGCGAACGCGAGGATGGACTGCGCCAGCTCGGGGCTGGGGGCGAAGCCGGCGCGCAGGATCAGGATGGCCTTGGGCACCGCCAGCCGGATCGGGTCGGGCGACGGGATCACCGCGGCCTCGGCCACGGCCTCGTGCTCGATCAGCACGCTCTCCAGCTCGAACGGGCTGATGCGGTAGTCGGAGGCCTTGAACACGTCGTCGGCGCGGCCCACGTAGGTGATGTAGCCGTCCTCGTCGCGCGAGGCGACGTCGCCCGTGTGGTAGTGGCCGTCGCGCATCGCCTCCGAGGTCTTCTCGTCGTCGTCCTGGTAGCCCAGCATCAGCGCGATGGGGCGCGGCGACAGCGTCAGCGAGATCTCGCCCTCCTGCGCGGGCTGGCCGGCCATGTCCAGCAGCGCGACCTCGTAGCCCGGCAGCGGCCGGCCCATCGAACCCGGCTTCAGCGGCTGGCCCGGCGGGTTGCCGACCTGCGCCGTCGTCTCGGTCTGGCCGAAGCCGTCGCGGATCGTGATGCCCCAGGCCTTGCGCACGATGTCGATCACCTCGGGATTCAGCGGCTCGCCGGCGCCCACCAGCTCGCGCAGCGAGGTCTTGTACTTGCCGAGATCCTGCTGCATCAGCATGCGCCACACGGTGGGCGGCGCGCACAGCGAGGTCACCTTGTTCTTCACCAGCACGTCGAGCGCGGCGGGCGCGTTGAAGCGCGCGTAGTTGTAGATGAAGATGGTGGCGCCCGCGTTCCACGGCGCGAACAAGCAGCTCCACGCGTGCTTGGCCCAGCCGGGCGAGCTGATGTTCCAGTGCACGTCGCCGGGCTTCAGGCCGATCCAGTACAGGGTGGACAGGTGGCCCACCGGGTAGCTCTGGTGGCTGTGAAGCACCAGCTTGGGCCTGGACGTGGTGCCCGAGGTGAAGTACAGGAACAGCGGGTCGTTGGCGTTGGTCGGGCCGTCGGGCGTGAACGCGCCCGGCTGCTGGCGCGAGCCCGCGTAGTCCAGCCAGCCTGCCGGCGCGGCGCCCACCGCGATGCGCGTGTAGGCGCCCGGGAACGCGTCGAACTTGGCGGTGGCCGAGGCGGTGCAGATGACGTGCCTGACGGCGCCGCGGTCGAAGCGGTCGGTGAGGTCGTCGGCGCTCACCAGCGTGGTGGTTGGCACGATCACCGCGCCCAGCTTCATGCAGGCGAGCATGGACTCCCACAGCGCTACCTCGTTGGGCATCAGCAGCAGCACGCGGTCGCCGCGGGCCACGCCAAGCGAGCGCAGCCAGTTGGCGACCTGGTTCGAGCGCTCGGCCATGCGCGCGAAGCTGACCTTGTCCTCGCTGCCGTTCTCGTCGACGATCCACAGCGCCGGCGCATCGTTGCCGCGCGCGAGGGCGTCGAAGTAGTCGAGCGCCCAGTTGAATTCGGTGAGCCGGGGCCAGCGGAAGTCGCGGTACGCGGTGGCGTAGTCCTCGCGGTGCTGGAACAGGAAGTCGCGGGCGGCCAGGAAGGCGGCCAGGCCCTGGGCGGGGGATGCGGTCATGGGGGTCGTCTCCGTCGTGGTCGGACGCCGTCGTGCGGCGGTCTCTGGCGACCAGCATACGGGAGGCGGCCAACGCTCGCCTGACGACCTCAGGCGGCCAGCGTGGCGGGCGCGATCGGAGCGATGGGAATGACGCGGGCGACCTTGGCGGCCAGCGTCTCGGCGGCCGTGGGACGGCAGGCGCGGGCGGCATCGAAGGTGTCGCGAGCGCAGTCGCCGCAGCGGCCGCAGGCGGTGGCCACGCGCAACTCGTCCTGCAGTTCCTCGAAGGAGGCGCAACCGTGGCGCACCTCGCGCTCGATGTCGTGGTGGGACACCCGGTGGCAGACGCAGACGATCACGGCAGGCACTCCTGCGACGGGACGGTCTTCGTGGCGGCGGGCAACGACATGCGGGCGGATCCGGTTCGGTGGCGTTTGCGCAACTATAACGCGAATCGTTCGCATTTGCAAACCGCCAAAGAGCCCCTCTTTCATGCCCCAATTCTCGGCCGCCCAGAAGCAGAAAAGCGCGGACTCGCCGCGCTTTCCAGGGGTCAAGGCCGCTCGGGCCCTCAGCCGACCTCGCCCATCATCGACTGCAGGTAGTTCTGCTCGCCGACCTTGGCGGCCACGTCGAGCTGAGTCTCGAGGAAGTCGATGTGCTCCTCGGTGTCGTCGAGGATGTCCTGCAGCAGCCCGCGCGAGACGTAGGCGCGCACCGTCTCGCAGTACGCGATGCCTTCCTTGATGGTGGCCTGCGCGGCGTATTCCAGCTTCAGGTCGCAGTTCATGGCCTCGAGCAGCGTCTCGCCGATCATCAGCTTGCCGAGATCCTGCAGGTTGGGCAGGCCGTCGAGCATGAAGATGCGATCCATCAGGCGATCGGCGTGCTTCATCTCGCCGATCGACTCCTCGTATTCCTTCTTCGCGATCTTGTCGAAACCCCAGTGCTTGTACATCCGGTAGTGGACGAAGTACTGGTTGATCGCCGTCAGTTCGTTCTTCAGCTGGGCCTGAAGGTGCGCGATGACCTGGGGATCGCCTTTCATGGGAACTCCTCGTTTTCAATGTTCGGTGGATGGCGCCCATCCTAGCGCGGGAAGCGCTCCCGACGGACGCGCCACCCGCGGCGCCTCAATGACCGCCGGTATCGGCGTTGCGGCTCGCCTCGAACAGGAACCACGCGCGCCGCTCGGTCTCGTCGATCCAGTTCTCGATGAGGCTGGCGGTGGCGATGTCCTTGTGCTCGTCGCACACGTCGTGCGCCGCGCGCAGGCTGGCCGCCAGTTGCTGGCTGTCCTGGTGCAGCTCGGCCAGCATGTCCAGCGGCGTCACGAAGTCGGCATCGTTGTCCGACACGCGCTGCAGCCGCGCGATGTGCCCGATGGAACGCAGCGTGGTGCCGCCCACCTTGCGCACGCGCTCGGCGAGCGGGTCGGTCATCGCGTAGATCTGGTCGCCCTGGTCGTCGAGCAGCAGGTGGTAGTCGCGGAAGTGCGGCCCGCTCATGTGCCAGTGGAAGTTCTTGGTCTTCAGGTAGAGGGCGAACACGTCGGCCAGGATGGCGTTGAGCGCGCCGCTCAGGTCCTTCGTGGCCTTGGCGCCCAGGTCGGTGGGCGTGGCGATGGGGGCGCCGCGGCGGGCCTTGGCGGCCGTGGCCTTCTTCGGGGACAACGTCTTCATGGGTCAGCTCCTGCAGGGTTTGGAAGGGGCCGTCGAGGCGCGACGGCGGCACGCCGCAGGTTACCCGCGTGTCGGCCGCCCCTGCGCCGACGGGGACTCGACTGCAGGGAAATAGGGGCCCGCCGGCTAGCTTTTCCAGAGTTTGCGCAACTGTGTCCGAGTTGATATAGCGGGGGGTTTCCGGCGCTCATCGGGGATTCCATCGATGCTCGAGCAAATAGTATTCAGGCATCGAAACCGGAGTTAGACCATGACTCAAGTCCACTCTTCGGGTGGCGCGCAGGCCCCCTTCGCCACCCCCGTGTCGAGCGGCAAGGCCAAGGCGGCCAGCCAGCCAGAGAAGAAGATCGCCGTGCCCAGTACCGCCGACGCCAAGCCCGTCGCGGGCTCGGCCGCGGCCAAGTCCGGGACAACGGTCAGCTTCGGCGAGGAGGCGCTCCATGCGCTCGAGGCCACCGGCGCCTTCGTGGGCAAGGCGCTGCTGGCTGGTGTGGAAGACGTGGGCGAAGCGGCGTACTACACCGTCAAGACGCTGGGCACGGGCGTCGTCGACGTCGCCAAGGGCCTGGGCACGGCGGTCTCCGACGGCGTCCATGGCGTGATCACCGGCGTCGATGACACGGCCAAGGCCGTGGGCCGCGGCGTCGTGCACGTGGAGAACGCCACAGGCGACCTCTGGTCCCTGGCGACCCAGGGCGCCAGCGCCGCGACGAACCTGGCCACGGCGGTGGGCACCGACGCCACGACGCTGGTGACCAACGTGGGCACGGCCGCCACCGACGTGGGCGTGGGCGCCGAGGCCCTGCTGTCGGGCATGGGCAGCGTGGCCAGGACGGCGGCCAACTACGGCACCCTCGTCGTGCAGCAGACGGGCAAGGCGATCAGCGAGCTGACCTGAGACGTCGGGCGATCACGCGCGGGATGCGCGCGAACTCAGTACCGGCGGCGCACCGTCCGCCGCCAGCGGCTGCCCCACACGATCAGCCACAACAGCACCAATTGCAGCGGCAGGCGCAGCCACAGCAGCCACACCGGCACCGACGGGAACTGGTCGTGCACGTACAGCATGTAGACGTTGGCCGGCGTGACCGCCAGCGTCAGCGCGAACAGGCACCAGCCCGCCAGGCGGCGCGTCCACGGCAGCATCAGCCCCAAGGCGCCCGCCAGCTCGAGCACGCCGGTGCCCAGCACCACATCGGTCGCGTCGGGGATCTGCGGCGGCACGATGCTCGCCTCGAGCTCGGTGAACGCGAAGTGCGCGAGCCCGCCGAAGAAGAACCAGGCGATCACGAACCACAGCGCGACCCGTTGCCAGCGCGTGCCTTGCTGCAACGGCTCCGACAGCTCGGCGGAAACGAAGGGCAGGTAGTTCACGCGCGGCGCCCTCCGCGGCGGCGAGGGGCGGGGCGGTGCGAACGGGGCGGCAGGAATCTCGTCACGGGTCTCTTCGGGCCGCGCTCACGAGGCGCGGCGGGGATCGGGGGCCTAAAGATGCATGATCGCCCACGTCCTGCCCGACCTTGGCTCTCGCGACGAAATAAACGTAAACGTTCCTAACGATCAACGGCCAGAATCGTCGAGCTGCCTGCGGCGGACTTCGCCCTGGCGCTCGAACATCCAGCCGGGATACTCGGCTGGCAGCGCGCTCGCGTCGTCCAGCGCCTTCAGCTCGCCGGCCGTGAGCGACACCTTCGTGGCCAAGAGGTTGTCGGCCAGCTGGTCGGGCCGCTTGGCGCCCACGATGACGCTGGTCACCTGCGGCTGGTGCAGCAGCCAGGCGAGCGCGATCTGCGCCACCGACACGCCGCGCGCCTCGGCCAGCGGCCGCATCGCGTCGATGACGACGTCGGCGCGCTCGCGGTCCACCGGCGGGAAGTCGAAGCTCTGGCGGCGGCTGCCGGCCTCGGTGCTCGTTCCGGCCTTGTACTTGCCGCTGAGCAGGCCGCCGGCGAGCGGGCTCCACACCATCAGGCCGACGCCCTCGCTCTTGAGCATCGGCACGATCTCGCGCTCGAGGTCGCGTCCCGCCAGCGTGTAGTACGCCTGCAGCGACTCGAAGCGCGACAGCCCCAGCCGCTCGGCCACGCCCAGCGCCTTCACGATCTGCCACGCGGCCCAGTTGGAGACGCCCACGTAGCGCACCTGGCCCTGGCGCACCAGCTGGTCCAGCGCGCGCACGGTCTCCTCGATGGGCGTGGCGGGGTCGAAGCCGTGGATCTGGTACAGGTCGATGTGCTCCAGCTGCAGACGCTTCAGGCTCGCCTTGACGCCGTCCATGATGTGGCCGCGCGAGCTGCCGCGGCCGTTGGCGCCCGGGCCGGTCTCGCCGAACACCTTGGTGGCGACGACGACGTTCTCGCGCGGCACCTTCAGGTTCTTCAGCGCCTGCCCGGTGAGCTGCTCCGACAGGCCGCCCGCGTACACGTCGGCCGTGTCGATGAAGTTGATGCCGGCGTCGAGCGCCTGGCCCACGAGCCGGTCGGCGTCGCCCTGCCCCAGGTTGCCGATCTGTCCCCAGATGCCGCCGGAACCGCCGAAGGTCATGGTGCCCAGGCACAGCTCGGAGACGAACAGGCCGGTGCGGCCGAGGCGATGGTTGCGCATGGAAGAGGCTCCGTCAGCTGGGTTGCGAGTCGCGTGCAAGGATAGGGGCGCGGGCAAAGCCATGCGGGCCGGCGGGGTCATGCGCCGGCCCTCGGTGTTTCCACTCATGTATCGCCCTGCCCCGGCCGACAGAATCGCGCCACTGGAACCGATTCCACACCCGATGAGCACCTCCATTGCGCCCATTCTTCCGCCCGCCGGCTCGGCCATGCACGGCCGCGGCTTCGTGTTCGGCGCGGCCACCGCGTCGTACCAGATCGAGGGCGCCGCCCACGCCGACGGCCGCGTGCCGTCGATCTGGGACACCTTCAGCGCCACCCCCGGCAAGACCCACCTGGGCGACACCGGCGACGTCGCCTGCGACCACTACCACCGCTACGAGCAGGACATCGCGCTGCTGGCCGGCCTCGGCTTCGACGCCTACCGCTTCTCCATCGCCTGGCCGCGCGTGATGGACGCGAACGGCCTCCTCAACGAGCGCGGCATCGACTTCTACAGGCGCCTGCTCGATCGCCTCGACGCGCACGGCATCTCGGCCTGGGCCACGCTGTACCACTGGGACCTGCCGCAATACCTGCAGGATCGCGGCGGATGGCTCAACCGCGACACGGCGTATCGCTTCGCCGACTACGCCGAGGCCATGGGCCGCATCTTCAAGGGCCGCATGGCCGGATGGATGACGCTCAACGAGCCGTTCTGCTCGGCCTACATCGGCCACAGCGAGGGCCGGCACGCGCCGGGCCTCACCGACGTGCGCTACGGCGTCGAGGCGATGCACCACCTGCTGCTGGCCCACGGCCTGGGCACCATCGCGCTGCGCGCCAACGATGAGGCGCCGGTGGGCCTCGTGGCCAACGTCTGCGCGGTGACGCCGGCCAGCCACTCCGACGCCGACCGCATCGCCACCGAACGCGCCGCCGCCAGCTCCAACCACTGGCCGCTGGACGCGCTGTTCCTGGGCCGCTATCCCGCCGCGCTGCGCGACCTGTGGCCCGACGCCCACGCGCCCGTCCGCGACGGCGACATGGCGGCCATCGGCGTGCCGCTCGACTTCCTCGGCATCAACTACTACTTCCGCCAGGTGATCGCCAGCGACGGCGCGCACGGCTTCGTCGTCAAGCCGCAGCCGGGCGTCGAACGCACGCAGATGGGCTGGGAGGTCTACCCCGACGGGTTCCGCGACCTGCTGCTGGAATTCAAGCGGCGCTACCCGAAGCTCCCGCCGATCTACATCACCGAGAACGGCATGGCCAGCGACGACGCGGTGCAGGCCGGACGCGTGCATGATGTGCAGCGCGCGCGCTACTTCAACAGCCATCTCGCGGCCGTCGACGCGGCGATGCGCCAGGGCGTGGACGTGCGCGGATACTTCGCCTGGTCGCTGATGGACAACTTCGAATGGAGCTACGGCTACGAGAAGCGCTTCGGCCTCGTGCACGTGGACTACCGCACGCAGGCGCGCACGACCAAGGACTCGGCGCTGGCGTTCAAGCAGTTCCTGGAGGCGCGCCGCACGGCCGCCTGATGACGACAACCAAGCAAGGAGACGACACATGACGATGAACGCTTCCCGCCTGGGCCTGGCCCTCGCCATCGGGCTCGCGCTCGGCGGCTCGGCACACGCGCAGGCCAACCGCGCCGAGGTGCTGCACTGGTGGACGTCGGGCGGCGAGTCCGCGGCCGTCAAGGAGCTGGCCAACGCCTACAGGCAAGCCGGCGGCACCTGGGTGGACGCGGCCATCGCCGGCGGCGAGCAGGCGCGCGCGGCGGCCGTCAACCGCATGGTCGGCGGCACGCCGCCCACCGCGGCGCAGTTCAACACGTCCAAGCAGTTCCTCGACCTGGTCGACCAGGGCATGCTCAACAACGTGGACGTGGTGGCGGCCCAGAACAACTGGGACAAGATCCTGCCCGCGCCGATCCTGAACTCCATCAGGATCAAGGGCCACTTCTACGCGGTGCCGGTCGACATCCACATGCCCGCCTGGTTCTGGTACTCCAAGCCCGCGTTCGCCAAGGCCGGCATCGCGGCCGAGCCGAAGACGCCCGACGAGTTCTTCGCCGACCTCGACAAGCTGAAGGCCGCCGGCATCGTGCCGCTCGCGTTCGGCGGCCAGCCCTGGCAGGAGAAGATCACGTTCTACGCGTGGCTCGCGCACGTCGGCGGTCCCGACATGTACATGAAGCTGTACCGCGACAAGGACGCCGCCATGGTGGCCTCGCCGCAGTTCAAGGCGCTGCTCACGTCGTTCAAGCGCCTGCACAACTACGTCGACGCGGGCTCGCCCAACCGCAACTGGAACGACGCCACCGCGATGGTGATCTCCGGCAAGGCCGGCGTGCAGATCATGGGCGACTGGGCCAAGGGCGAGTTCGCCTCCGCGCACCAGACCGCCGGCAAGGAGTTCGGCTGCTTCCCCGGCTTCGGCCCGAGGAGCCCGTACCTCGTGGCGGGCGACGTGTTCGTGTTCCCGAAGATCACCGACCCGGCGCAGGTCAAGTCGCAGCAGCTGCTGGCCACCGTGTTCACGTCGCCGGCCACGCAGGTGGCGTTCTCCAACAAGAAGGGCTCGATCCCGATCCGCACCGACGTCGACGTGAAGGCGCTCGACCTCTGCGCGCAGCAGGGCGTGGCGATCATGAAGGACGTCTCGCGCCAGCTGCCCTCGCCCGAGATGCTGATCTCGCCCGACCTGGAAGGCTCGCTGCAGGACATCATCACGAAGTTCTGGAACACCAACGAGTCGGCCGACGACGCCGCCAAGGCGATCGCCGCCGCGCTGAAGAACGGCTAAGTGACGTCGCGCCGGCCGCTCGTTCGCCACCTCGTCGCCTGGCTCGCCCTGGCGCCGATGGTGGCCACCGTGCTGTGGGTGTACGTGGGCAGCGTGCTGTGGTCGATGCGCATCTCGGTGAGCAGCTCCCGCACGCTGCCCAGCGACGACTTCGTGGGCATGAGGCAGTACGCGCGCCTGTTCGACAGCGAGCGCTGGACGCTGTCGCTGCAGAACATGGCGCTGTTCGGCGTGCTGTTCATCGTGGCGTGCCTCGCCATCGGCTTCCTGCTGGCGGTGTTCATCGACCAGCGCGTGCGCGGCGAGGGCGTGCTGCGCACGATCTTCCTGTATCCCTACGCCATGTCGTTCGTGGCCACCGGCCTCGTGTGGCAGTGGATGCTCAACCCCGAGCTGGGGCTGCAGTCCACCGTGCGCAGCTGGGGCTTTCCGAGCTTCACATTCGACTGGATCGTGCGCCAGGACGCGGTGATGTACGCGATCGTCATCGCCGCCGTCTGGCAGGCCTGCGGCCTCGTGATGGCGCTGATGCTGGCCGGCCTGCGCGGCATCGACGAGAGCCTGTGGATGGCCGCGCGCATCGACGGCATCCCGGCGTGGCGCGTGTACGCCGGCATCGTGCTGCCCATGCTGGGCCCGTCGTTCGGCACCGCGTTCGTGCTGCTGTCGGTGAGCGTGGTGAAGGTGTTCGACGTGGTGGTGGCCATGACGCAGGGCGGCCCCGGGCTGGCCAGCGAGGTGCCGGCCAAGTTCATCATCGACAACCTGCTGGTGCGAGCCAACATCGGACTCGCCTCGGCCGCGTCCACCGTGCTGTTGCTGACCGCGCTCGCGCTGCTGGCGCCGTGGTTCTATGCCCGCGCGCATGCGTCACGCCGCGCCGAGCGCGTGGCGCGCGCGCTGCGCGCGAGCGAGCCGCAAGGCACCGCATCATGAGCGCCGCGATGGCCCCGCGCCGCCGGATGCCGCGGCCGGCACGCATCGGCCTGTACGTGTTCCTCTTCACCGCGGCGCTGGCCTTCCTGCTGCCGCTGTACGTGATGATCGCCACCTCCGTCAAGCCGATGGAGGAGATCCGCCTGGGCAACCTGTTCTCGCTGCCGGTGAAGATCACGCTGGCGTCGTGGGCGCAGGCGTGGATGTCGGCCTGCACCGGGCTGGAGTGCGGCGGCATCCGCGCCGGCTTCATGAACTCGGTGGCCATCGTGGTGCCCAGCACGCTGCTGTCCATCCTGCTGGGCGCGCTCAACGGCTACGCGCTGTCGTTCTGGCGTCCCCGCGGGGCGCAAACCTTCTTCGTCATTCTCGTCACGGGCGCCTTCATCCCATACCAGGTGATGCTCTTCCCGCTGATCCGCGCGCTCGCCGCGATGGGGCTGTTCGGCACGCTGCCCGGCATCGTGCTGATCCACACGCTGTTCGGCATGCCGGTGATGACGCTGCTGTTCCGCAACTACTACGCCGGCGTGCCGCACGAGCTGTTCATGGCGGCGCGCATCGACGGCGGCGGGTTCTGGCGCATCTTCGTGCAGCTGATGCTGCCGATGTCGCTGCCCATCGTGGTGGTGGCCGTGATCATGCAGGTGACCGCGATCTGGAACGACTTCCTGCTGGGCCTCGTGTTCGCCGGCCGCGACTGGCTGCCGATGACCGTGCAGCTGAACAACATCATCAACACCACCACCGGCGAGCGCCTGTACAACGTCAACATGGCGGCCACGCTGCTGACGTCGCTGGTGCCGCTGACCGTCTATCTCGTCTCGGGCCGGTGGTTCGTGCGCGGCATCGCGGCCGGTGCAGTGAAAGGTTAGCTTGAACGTCTCCATCAAGAAGCTGGACGTGCGCATGGGCGCCAACGCCATCCTCGCCGGCCTCGACCTCGACGTGGTCGCCGGCGAGTTCCTGGTGCTGCTGGGGCCGTCGGGCTGCGGCAAGTCCACGCTGCTGCACGCCGTCGCCGGCCTGATCGACGTGGAGGCCGGCAGCGTGGAGATCGGCGGCAAGGACGTCACCTGGGCCGACCCGAAGGATCGCGGCATCGGCATGGTGTTCCAGTCGTACGCGCTCTATCCGACGATGAACGTCGAGCGCAACATGTCGTTCGGCCTGCGCGTGGCGGGGGTGGCCAGGGCGGAGATCGCACGGCGCGTCGAGCGGGCGTCGAAGATGCTGCAGCTGGACGCCCTGCTCTCGCGCAAGCCGGCGCAGCTCTCGGGCGGCCAGCGCCAGCGCGTGGCCATCGGGCGCGCGCTGGTGCGCGAGGCCCAGGTGTTCCTGTTCGACGAGCCGCTGTCCAACCTCGACGCCAAGCTGCGCACCGAGCTGCGGCGCGAGCTGAAGGCGCTGCACCGCGACCTGGGCGCCACGATGATCTACGTCACCCACGACCAGGTGGAGGCGATGACGCTGGCCACCCGCGTGGCGGTGATGCGCGGCGGCCGCATCCAGCAGATCGGCACGCCAGGCGAGGTGTACGCCCGCCCGGCCAACATGTTCGTGGCCGGCTTCCTGGGCTCGCCCAGCATCAACTTCATCGAGGGCGAGGCCGCGGGCGCCCCGGCGGTGCTGGGCGTGCGGCCCGAGCACCTGGCGCTCCATCCCGCCGGCGCCGGCCACCCCGAGGCCGAGGTGACGCTCGTGGAGGCGATGGGGGCCCACGAGGTGGTGTGGCTGGAGCTGCAGGGCCAGAGGCTGGCCGCCATCGCGCCCTCCACCGGGCAGCACCAGATGGGCGACCGCGTGGGCGTCCGGATGGCCCTGGATCGCGCCGTGCTGTTCGATCCGGTGTCGCAGGAACGCATCGAAGCGGCCGCCGGCGCGTTCCAACCGCGTGCGCGCTGATATCGTCCCCCAATGGCAACGATCAAGGACGTCGCAAAGCTCGCCGGCGTTGGCGTGGGCACGGCCTCGCGCGTGATCAGCGGCAAGGGCTCGTTCTCCGAGGCCGCCGCCGCGCGCGTGGAGGCGGCCGCGCGCCAGCTCGGGTTCCGCCCGAGCGCGATCGCGCGCGCGCTGTCGTTGCAGAGCACCGGCACCATCGGCGTGTTCGTGCCCGATTTCAAGGGCCCGTTCTACGGCCCGCTGCTCGACGCGATCGACGCCGAGCTGCGCCTGCACGACCGCCACATGGTCGCCGCCAACGGCTGCGGCCACGAGGACAGCCGCCAGCAGTCGCTGGACGGCGTGCGCTTCCTGATCGAGCGCGAGTGCGACGGCATCATCATGTGCAGCAACGCCCTGCGCGACGCCGACTTCGCCGCGCTGCGCGACGACTTCGCCAACCTGGCCATCGTCAACCGCGACGTCAAGGGCATGAAGACGCACTGCTTCACCGTCGACCACCGCGCCGCCGGCCGCGCGGCCGCCGACGCCCTGCTCGCCCACGGCCATCGCCGCATCGCGGTCATCACCGGTCCGGCCATCGCCGGCGACAACAAGCAGCGCCTGCAGGGCCTGTTCGACCGCCTCTCGGAAGCCGGCGTCGCGGCGAACTCGGTGCTCGTGGAGGAAGGCGACTTCAGCGCCCCCTCCGGTTGGGCCGCCTGTGAACGCGTGGTGGCGCGCGTGGCCGTAGGCAACGCCGCGCAAAGCGGCAAGCCGAAGATCACGGCGCTGTTCTGCGCCAACGACCAGATGGCCATGGGCGCCATCAGCTACCTCGGCCACCACGGCATCCGCGTGCCGCAGCAGTGGTCGGTGATGGGCTACGACGACTCCGACGTGGCCGCCTTCCTGTCGCCGCGACTGACCAGCGTGCGCATTCCGATCGCGGAGATGGCGCTGAACGCGTGTCGCCAACTCCTCAACACGCGATTCGGCACCGAACTGGCGGTGTCGCGCAAGTTCGTGCCGACGGTGGTGATGCGGGATTCGTTGGCGAAGGCGGCGGAATAGGCGCCGGCTGGGCGCGCTGCCCGCGCGGCGCAGGATGGCGAAGGCCTGTCGCCCGGGCTCATGGTTCGCTTGGCGATGGTTGCCGACATGGGCGATCGCGCGCTGCCGGTGGCCGACGGCTCTTCACGTCGTGTGGCCCATTTTCCAAAACCGACCCACGCGGCGCTCGGCTCGAGTACATGCGGCGCAGCCTCAGGCGACGTCGCCCCGCGCCCGTGAAGGCGATCGACGAGGCGGAAAAATTCGTTCACTTTCAGGCAGCGGTTCCGATAACGGTCGTAGGCCGATCCAAGCCTTGCAACCCGGGACGCCCCCTCGTGGACACCTCGATCTCCAGCACGCCCCCTTCCGCCGCTCAGCCCCCTGTCACTTCGCCCAGCGACGGAGCCCCCAAGCCCGAGGCGACCCCCGATCGCGCGGTGGCAACGCCGACAGCGCAGTTGCCTTCGACGACCGTCACTTTGAGCCCTGCCGCGCAGGCTGCTCAAGAAGCGTCCGAGACACCCGAGCAGACAGCGCGCGAGGCACGCGGCAACGACCGCCAGGCACAACAGTTGGTCGCCAAGCAGGCCGCAGTGGCAAAGATGTACGCCGTCGGCTGAGCAGCGTTGTCGAAACCGGGGCGCCGAGGCGCCGCCGACCTGGCAGCGGCGCGGTCTCCGGCCGGTGCATGGATCCGGGCGGAGCGCGCCGTCAATGGCCGTTCAGTGGGTCACGGCGCGGTCATCGCGCCGGAGGTCCAGCAGCCTGAGTGTCACGCCGTTCGTCCAGCCGAAGCCATCCTGCAGCGGATATTCGCCGCCGCCGCCGCCAACCCCGCTACCGTCGACGAGGTACTTCTCGACGAGCTTGTGCTTCTGCGCGTAGAGCGCCTCGACGTCGCCCAGGAAGCGCTCCCTGATGATCCGGGCGAAATCGGGCCTGCCGTAGTGCAGCGCCGCCTGCACGGCGATCCATTGCGACGGCGCCCAGCCGTTGGGGGCGTCCCATTGCTGGCCGGTGCGAACCGTGGTGGTCGCCAGGCCGCCCACCTGCAGCAGCGTCGCCTCGGCCACCCGCAGCGTGCTGCGCGCGCGATGCGTCGGCGCGAGCTCGACGAACAGCGGCAGCAGCATCGCCGCCGTGCGGTCGTCGCGCACGCGGTGCAACTGCCAATCGTAGTCGGCGTAGTAGCCGTCCGGTTGCCAGAGGACACGGTCGATCGCGAGCGCGCGGCGCTCCGCACGTGCAGAGAACGTGGCCGTGCAGGCGGCCTCGCGCTCCACGGCGCAGCCCTTGGCGATGGTCTTCTCGAGCTCGTACAACAGGCTGTTCAGGTCGACCGGGATGATCGCGGTCGTGCGGATGGTCGTCAGCGTCGCGCCATCGCCGAGCCAGCGCGAGCTGAAGTCCCAGCCGCTCTCGGCGGCGGCGCGCAGGTCGCGCCACACCTCGGCGTTCGCGCGGCCCGCGGCCTGGCGCGCCGTCGTGACGTCCTGCAGCCACGATTCCGGGCGCGGCGTGTCCTCCGCGTCCCAGTAGCGATTCAGCACGGTGCCGTCGGCCAGCACGACGACATGGCCGCTGGCCTGGCCGGGCGGCGTGGACTCGGCGCCGCGCATCCAGTACGCGTACTCCTTGCGCAGGGCCGGCAGGTAGCGCCTGTAGGGTGCGTCGCCCTCCACCTGCGCCGCAAGCGCCACCATCAGCGCGAAGAACGGTGGCTGCGAGCGGCTGAGGTAGTAGGTCCGGTTGCCGTTCGGCACGTGGCCGTAGGCCTCGATCTCATAGGCGAAGTTCTCGAGCATGTCGTCGACCAGGCGCTCGTGCCCCGATTCCTGCAGGCCCAGCATCGTGAAGTAGCTGTCCCAGTAGTAGCCCTCGCGGAAGCGCCCGCCCGGCACGACGTAGGGCCGAGGCAACGGCAGCAGCGAGCTGTTGGTCGGCGCTCCGGGCGTGGTGCGCGTCAGCACGGGCCACAGCCCGTCGATGTGCTCGCGCAGGCCGGCTGCCGGCAACGGCCCGGCAGGTGCATCGGCCGGTGCGGTGAAATTCCGCGCGATGAAGGCGGCCAGCGAGAAGCCCGGTTGATCCTTGCCGGCCTCGTAAGCCCGGACGATGGCCGCCGAGTCGCCGTGCGCGATTGCGTCGACGAACGTCTTCTGGTCGGGGTAGATCTGGGCCGACTGCACCGCGACGAACAGCGTACCGTAGAGCTTGTCTGGCGACGGCGGCGGCGCGGCCGGCGCGCCCAAGGCGCGTGCCGGCGCCGACAGCAGCGCGATGACGAGCAGCAGCAGCTCGAACCCCATCCGGTACCCGATGGGACAGATCAGAATTGCCCATTTCGAGTGTTTCATGACTGTGGAGGCTAACTCGAAGCTGACGTTCGCGATCCGGCCTTGCTCGTCCCTCAGGCAGTTGCCGAACTGGAATATGTCCCCGTCAGAAGAGGGAGGCCTGTGCACCGGCACTGACTGCTGTCGAGAGCAGGGCAGCCATCAGCGCGGCTGCGAAGAATCGATTTGGCATGCTTACTCCCCGCGTACCTGTTGCGGGGAATTTTGCCCCCCGGCTGGCGTACCGTCCATCCGTCGAATTGGGGTTCTCTTGCAATCCGTGCCCTAAGTCGGTGGTACCAATACCTACCCAGGCCATTCGTCAACGGAGTGTCGTCGCTATGATCCAGCGTCGATCGCCCGCCGATTCGACGAACGTCATACCCGACATGAGGAAATCCCCTTGAGACGCATCCTTCGAATCGCCTCTGTTCTCTTGTGCGGAATCGCGCTTGGGGTTGCTGTCTCTGCGCAGACCGTCTACAAGTCTGTCGGCCCCAACGGACAGATCGTCTACAGCGATCGCGCTCCTACTGTCGGGCATCTCGAGAAGACCATGAAGTTTGCCGACTTGCCCAGCAGCGCGCTGGCGGCGTCGGCCGCGTCATTCATGGAGCAGTTCCGGCGAACGCATCCAACGGACAGCGGTGCTGCCGCGCCTGCGTCCGGCAGTGTGGCAACCCTGTATTCCGCAGCATGGTGCGGCTATTGCAAGAAGGCCAAGGCGTGGTTGGCCGCCAGGGGCGTGGCGTACCAGGATATCGACGTCGATACACCGAGCGGGATGGCCGCGCTTGCCCAGGCCACAGGAGGCAACGGAGGCATTCCGGTACTGGTGGCCAAAGGGCAAAAAATCAAGGGTTTTTCGACCGCCGCCTACGACGCGGTCTTTCCGGTAGCCCAGTCGGGGTCATCGGGTGTTCCCCAGCCCTGAAGTGCTGGCAACCGGCGCATCGACCGGGCCACCCAGAAATTCGCGCACCCTGGCGTCGATGTAGAGACGTTCCATGGCGACCGCGTCGCGTGGCTCGAGCGGCGACAGCCGAACAGGACTGGCGAGGCGGTGCGCACGACGAAGTTGCCCAGCATGCGCGTCGGAGGGATGGATCCGACGAACTGCGGATTGCGGGGGGCCGAACCGCCGGACGCCCCCGCAGCCGCAATGCGATGATCGCCGACTTCGTCTCAAGCCCAGGACCACCATGACGCGTCTTCCCCTGACCGCAATCGCCACGTCCATCGCCCTGCTGGCAGCCGGCCCCGTGCTGGCGCAAGGCAGCGGCTCCGGAGCCGCGGCCGCCGTGCCGGCTCCGGCCGCCCCCGCCGCCGACGATCCGTACATCTGGCTGGAGAAGGTCGACAGCCCCGAGGCGATGACCTGGGTGCGTTCCGAGAACAAGAAGACGCTGACGGCGCTGGAGGCCGATCCGCGCTTCCCGGGCTACAACGCGCAGGCGCTGGCCCTGGCCCAGGCGAAGGATCGCATCCCGTTCGCGCACCAGATCGACGGCGGCCTGTGGAACTTCTGGCAAGACGCCGAGCACGTGCGCGGCATCTGGCGCGTGGCGACGACCAAGGACTACGACGCGGGCGGCGCCCCGACGTGGAAGACCGTGCTGGATCTCGACAAGGTGGCCAAGTCCGAGCATGGCAACTGGGTCTGGGAAGGCGCCCAGTGCGAGACGGCGCACGAGAACCGCTGCCTGCTCTCGCTGTCCGACGGCGGCGAGGACGCGGTCACCGTGCGCGAGTTCGACCTGCGCAAGGGCGCCTTCGTCAAAGGCGGCTTCGAGCTGCCCAAGAGCAAGCAGAGCGCGGCCTGGGACGGCGTCGACGCGCTCGTCGTGGCCCGCGAATGGACGCCGGGAGAACTGACCGAGTCCGGCTACCCCTTCGTCGTCAAGCGCCTGAAGCGCGGCCAGCCCCTCTCGGCGGCGGTGGAGGTCTTCCGCGGCAAGAAGACCGACGTGTCGGCGGAGGTCAGCTCGCTCGCCGACGCGCAGGGCCACAAGGCGGTGGTCATCCAGCGCGGCGTCACGTTCTTCGAATCCGAGACGAACCTGCTGACGCCCTCCGGCATCCGCACGCTGGGCCTGCCCAAGAAGGCCAGCGTCGAGGAGCTGTTCGACGGCCAGCTGATCGTCCAGATCAAGGAAGACTGGCCCGCCGCCGGCCCGCAGTTCAAGCAAGGCATGCTCGTGTCCATCGACCTGGCGCAGGCCATCGCGAAGCCCGACGCGCTGCAGCCCACCGTCCTCTTCGCGCCCACCGCGCGCCAGTCCGTCGAGACGGTGGCCGGCACGAAGACGGGCCTGGTCGTGACCGTGCTGGACAACGTGCGCGGCCGCGCGCAGGTCTTCACGCACGCGCAGGACGGCACCTGGACGGGCACGCCCGTCGCGTTGCCCGACAACACCTCGGTCAGGATCGCCGCCGCGTCGGAGCACTCGTCGACGGCCTGGCTGTCGGTGGCCGGCTACCTGCAGCCGCAGGGCCAGTGGCGCCTCGAGGGCACGCAGGCCAAGCTGCTGCGCTCGCTGCCGTCGAAGTTCGACGCCTCGCGCGACGAGGTGGAGCAGTTCGAGGCCACGGCCAAGGACGGCACGAAGATCCCGTACTTCATCGTGCACCCGAAGGGCATGGCGCTCGATGGCTCCAACCCGACCATCCTCTACGCGTACGGCGGCTTCGCGGTCTCCGAGTCGCCCTACTACAGCCCGACGATGGGCAAGCTGTGGCTGGAGCACGGCGGCGTCTGGGTGGACGCCAGCATCCGCGGCGGCGGCGAATTCGGCCCGGCCTGGCACGAGGCCGGCCTGAAGACGAAGCGCCAGACCACGTTCGACGACTTCGCCTCCGTGGGCCGCGACCTCATCGCCCGCGGCGTCACCACGCCGCGCCGCCTGGGCATCATGGGCGGCTCCAACGGCGGCCTGCTGATGGGCGTGGAGATGACGCAGCGCCCCGACCTGTGGAACGCCGTCGACATCCAGGTGCCGCTGCTGGACATGCTGCGCTTCGAGCAGATCGCCGCCGGCGCCTCCTGGGTGGGCGAGTACGGCTCGGTGTCCGTCCCCGAAGAGCGCGACTTCCTCGCGAAGATCTCGCCGTACCACAACCTCCGGCGCGACACGAAGTACCCGCAGGCCCTCGTCTGGACGACCACCAAGGACGACCGCGTCGGCCCGCAGCATGCCCGCAAGTTCGCGGCGCGGCTGGCGGAGTACGGCATCCCGTACTACTACTACGAGGTCATCGAGGGCGGCCACGGCTCGGGCGCGAACCTGAAGGAACGCGCCCACACCAACGCGGTGGAATACACCTACTTCACGCGCCAGCTGATGGACAAGTGAGGCCGGGCGGGGGCGCCTGACCGCGCTCCTCCCTCGATTCGCGGCATTGCGGCCGGGGGCGAAAAGCGGGATTCTGTCCCGTCGAGACACGACGACTCGACAGGAGCCAGCGCATGGACGACTCGACCGACACCTTCGAACTGCCCGCCGCGATGGTGGCCGACATGCGCGCCGCGGCGCCGCTGCTCTCCGCGGCGATGTCGCGCGCGGCCGGCAGGCCCGTCGAGGTCGACGTCATCGAGGCCGAAGTGGAAGGCCTGGTCGTCTCCGAGGCCGCCATGGCGCTGCTGTCGGTGCCGGTGGCGGGCATCGCGATCCTGTCCAAGAAGTGGATCGAGGACGTGGTCTGGCCGGAGCTCAAGCCGCGGCTCGTCGGGCCGACGCAGCAGATGCTGGACTACCTGTTCTCGCTGGTGCCGGCGGGCCCGAAGGACGCGGGCCATGGCTAGCCTGGCCAGCCTCAACCTGCAGCACCGGCGCAAGCAGCACCTGTTCACGCAGGCGCACATCGACAAGCTGGTCGACGCGGGCGTGGCCGACCACGTCACGGCCGCAATCCCCGCGTGGACCGGCGTGGCCGATCCCGGCAAGGCCGCGGAGATGGTGGAGGCCCGCCAGCGCGCGGCCGTGCTGCGCCACATCGCCGAGGTGGCCACCGCCTTCCCCGCTGCCGGCCTGCAGGGCGTCGACTTCCAGTTCGTCCCCACCTACACGCCCAACGCGTTCACCGCGCGCGTGGCCAAGGACGACAGCTATGCGATCGGCCTGGACTACGCCGTCCCGAACCTGCTGCATACGCTCTTCGTGGCCGCGATGCTGGCCAACCAGACCGGCAACTTCGATTTCTTCGGCACCGGCTGCGCCCGCCTGGTGAGCCTGTTCCACGTGGGCCGGCCCGCGCCGGGGCTCGAGGAAGACCTGCTGATGCTGCACGAGGTCTACCGGAACACGCCGGAGTCGACCCGCGCCATCATCGACGGCTTCGGTCAGTCGGTGGTCGAGTTCGTGATCACGCACGAGCTGGGCCACATCGCGCTGGGCCACTTCCTGCGCGCGAAGGCCCCCAGCCTGTCCACGCCGCAGGCCGGCCCCATCGACGTCTCCGCCTTCGACCACCAGCGCGAGTTCGACGCGGACGCGTGGGCCATGGAGGCGCTGCTGCGGGTCGCGGGCGACGACCCGCGCCGGCTCACCTTCGCGGCGGCGGTGCCGTTCCTGTCGATGACGATGATGTCGTTCGCGTCGCGGCTGCACAAGCCGGCGACGGACATCGGGCGGCTGCTGCGCGACACGCATCCGCCCGAGGCCGAGCGCGCCGCGCGGCTGCGCGCGCTGGCGGCGAAGCAGACCGAGCGCGTGCCGGTGACGAACGCGCTGGCGCTGCTGGTGAAGATCGATCGCTTCCTGTACGACCACATCGGGCACTGAAATAAGATCGGATCTTCCCCCTTTCCGCCGAACCGCGCGCTGCAGCGGCCCACCGGCGTCATTCGCCCCATGACCCTGCCCGCCGACGCCCCCGCCGAAGTCCCTCGCACGCGCCTGGAACGCGCACGTGCGCGCCTGGCCACCAACGTCGGGCACGGGCTGCCGATCAGCATCGGCCTGATCCTGGTCATCAGCATCGTCGCCGGCGCGCTGGCCTTCGTCTTCCTGAACTCCGCGCCGCCCACGACGCTGACGATGGTCAGCGGGCCCGAGGGCAGCGCGTTCCGCCTGGTCGCCGAGCAGTACCGCAAGATCCTCGCGCGCGAGGGCGTCACGGTGAAGATCGTGCCGTCGCAGGGCTCGCGCGACAACCTCGCGCAACTGGCCAACCCGAAGGCCAGGGTCGACGTGGGCTTCGTGGTGGGCGGCGAGACGGTCTCCGGCGACGTGCCGCGGCTGGTGTCGCTGGGCAGCGTGTCGTACCAGCCGCTGATGATCTTCTACCGCGGCAAGACCAAGACGCTGCTGTCGGAGTTCAAGGGCCATCGGCTGGACGTCGGCCTGGAGGGCAGCGGCGCGTCGGCGCTGTCGCAGCGGCTGTTCGAGGTCAACGGCATCAAGCCGGGCGACGGCACGCAGATCGGCCACGCGCCGTCCGAGGTGTCGGTCAAGGCGCTGCTCGACGGCCGCATCGACGCGCTGTTCGCGATGAGCGATTCCACGCCCACGTCAATCATGCGCCAGCTGCTGCGCGACGAGAACATCCACCTGTTCGACTTCGTGCAGGCGGAGGGCTACTCGCATCGCATCACGTTCCTGAACCGCCTGGTGCTGCCGCGCGGGGCGATCGACTTCGGCGAGGACATCCCCGCGCAGGATGTGGCGCTGATCGCGCCGACGGTGGAACTCATCGCGCGCGACAGCCTGCATCCGGCGCTGTCCGACCTGCTGCTGGAGGCCGCGCGCGAGGTGCACGGCCGCGCCGGGCTCTACAAGAAGGCCGGCGAGTTTCCCGCCCCGGTGCAGCACGACTTCGCCATCAGCGCCGATGCGTCGCGCTACTACGCCTCCGGACGCGGCTTCTTCTACCGGACGTTCCCGTTCTGGATCGCAAGCCTGATCGAGCGCATCCTGGCCATCGTCGTGCCGATGACCATCATCCTCGTCCCCGGCATCAAGATCGCGCCGGCAGTGTTCCGCTGGCGCACCGAGTCGCGCATCTACCGCTGGTACGCGGTGCTGCAGCACATCGACCGCGACTCGCACCAGGGCCCGCTGAACCAGGCCGGCTTCGACGGGCTGCTGCACCGCCTCTCGCACATGGAATCGGCGGTGATGAAGCTGGCGGTGCCGCCGGCGTACGGCGACCTCCTGTACGACCTGCGCGGCCACATCGCCGTCGTGCGCAAGAGCCTGCTCGCGCGCCGGCCGGCTGATTGATCTCTCAGCGCTGGACCGTCTTGTAGATCCCGCAGCCCAGCACCAGGTCGTCGCGTACCGGCACGACGAACGAGGTCTTGGGCGCGACCTGGCCCGTGGTCGGATTCAGGAAGTCGTAGTCGACCCAGCCGCCGCCCTTCGCGGCCGCGGCCCAGACGTCGTGCGTCAGCCGCGAGACGTCGGTGCCCAGGATCTGCGCGGCGGTCTTGCGCACGTTGTGCGGCTTGCCCGCGAACGCGTGGTAGACGAGCGAGCGATCCCACGCGAACACGTACATGTCGCGGTCGGCAAAGCCGTTGGCCGCGTCGGTGATCTCGGGCAGGCAGGCCGCACCGCGCCGCTTCCACAGCGCCACGGCCTTGGTCACCAGCGCATGCGCCTCGTCGGCGGTGCCCTGGCGCAGGCGAAACGTGCTCACCGTGCGCGCCAGCCTGCGTGCACGCTCGCCCAGGCCCGCGGACGCGGACGAGGTCTGCTCCACCATGGTCGCGTTCTCCTGGGTGATGTCGTCGAGGCCGCGGATGGCCTCCGACATCTGGCCGAGGCTCGTGCTCTGCATCTCGGCGGCCGACGTGATGGCGCGCACGTTGCCCGCCACCTCGCCGATGCCCGAGACGACGCTGGCCAGCAGTTGGCCCACCTCGTCGATGCGCGTCGCGCCCGAGGCCACCTGCTCGCCGGACGTGGCGATGAGCGACTTGATCTCCCGCGCCGCGGCGCCGCTGCGCAATGCCAGCGTGCGCACCTCGGCGGCCACCACCGCGAAGCCGCGGCCGTTCTCGCCGGCGCGCGCCGCTTCCACGGCGGCGTTCAGCGCGAGGATGTTGGTCTGGAAGGCGATGCCGTCGATCACGCCGATGATGTCGTGCACGCGTTGCGAGCTGGCGCGGATCGCGCGCATGGTCTCGACGGCCTCGCGCATGCGGGTGCCGCCCGACTCGGCCATCGCGTGGACGCGGCTCGCGAGCTGCTCCACGGCGCGCGCGTCGAGCGCGTTCTGGCGCACGGAGCCGCTCAGGTCCTGCACGCTGGCCGAGGTCTGCTCCAGGCTCGCGGCCTGGCGCTCGGTGCGTTGCGCCAGCTCGCCGGTACCGGCGGCCAGCGACTCGCTGGCCTGCGAGACGAAGGTCGCCTCGCTGCGGATGTCGGCCACAAGGGCGGACAAGTTGGCGTTCATGTCGTCCAGCGACGCGGCGATGGCGCCGAACTCGCCGCCCGCCTTCAGGCCGATCGGACGCGCCAGGTCGCCCGCCTTCATCGCATGCACGCTGGCCTGCAACGGCCGCAGCGAGCGCGCCAGGTGGCGCTGCAGCGACACGCACAACGCCACCGCGGCGGCGCCCAGCGCGAGGCACGCGGCCGCCGCCACCGAGACGCCTTCGAGCCACGCGAGGCGCCCGGCCGCGAACAGCGCCAGCACGATGCAAACGCCGCCCAGCAGGGCCACCCGACGGCGCACGGACGCGCCGGCGGCGGCTTTGACTTGATCCATGCGCAGACTCCTTGATCGGGCCGCACGCGCGGCTCGCAGCACGAATGCTAGGGATTTCACCGAGGAGGCATGCGATCAACAGCGGCGGCAACCGGCCGCATTTCCCCGCTGAAACCAGCAGCTCGACCGTGGGGCCCGCCCGGGAATGCACCGGGATCCCGGCACTGATCGGACGCTCGGATTTCACGGTCGCTCCTAGACTCGGCCGGACGCGAAGTTCCTGCGCCAAAGGATTACCCCATGCCCATGGTCACCCCCACCCTCAACCTGCCCGTGTCGACGACGCCGGCCAAGACGAGCGCCGCGGCGCCCGCGCCTGCTCCCGCGCCGGCCGCCGCGACGCCCGCTCCGACGCTGCCGCCGCCGCCCGCCCCGAGCACCACGGTGACGCTGAGCCCGCAGGCCCTGAGCGCGATGGCCGCCGCCAGCCATCCGGCGTCGCCCGCGCCGGCGCCGGTGTCGTCCACCGCCGGCCCGTCCGCGACGCCGGCGCCGGCGGCCGCGCACGACGGCTCGGTCTACGAGGCGCTCAAGAACGGCATCTCCTCGGCGGTCACCGCCGTCGAGGACGCGGTCTCCAACGGCGCGCACGCGGTGGTCGACGGCGTCGAGACCGCGCTGTCCACCGCCAACAAGGTGGCGAAGGGCGCCGTCGAGCTGCCGTTCGCCGTCGCGTCGCGCGCCTGCGACGCGGCCGGCGCGCTCATCGACGAGCTCTGATGGCAAGCGCGGCTAGCGGCACCGCCGCGCACGCCTACGTCAGCGCGCGAGCGTGACGCGCGCCGCGACGCGGGCACGCGCGGTGGCGGCCGCGGCCAGCCAGGCGCTCTGGATCACCTCGAGCTCGGCCAGTTGCGTCACCAGGCGCTTGGGGCCCGCGTAGGCCTCGAACACGGCGCGGTGCCCGGCCAGCGACATCGAGCCGTCCAGGTCGTAGTACGAGCGCACCCAGCCGAGCAGGTGCTCGAGGTGCTCGTCCTGTTCCTTCTTGCTGCGATACTTGTGCGGCTCCCACGGCCGCGCGCGGCAGTTGGCGATGCACTGGGCCTCGCCCGGTTCCAGGAAGATGAGAAGCGGGCGATTGGGCAGCACGGCCTCGACGAGGTCGCCGTAGCAGCCGTCGATGACCCAGTCGTCGGATTCGCGGCAGAACTGCGCCAGGTCGGCGAACACCAGCTCGTCGGGCCGCTGCACGGCCACGCGATCGGGCTCCCAAACCAGCGTGTCGAGATCCAGCGCAGGCATGCCCTGCGTGCGCGCGAGCGAGCGCGCGAGGGTGGACTTGCCTGATCCCGCGTTGCCGAGAATGACGATGCGCATCCGGAGGATGTGTGGTGGCGACTTGACGATTGTCCTCGACCGCAGCGCGGAAGTCATCCCGTACACCCCCGGGTTTTGCCTGACGCGGAGGCAGGCTTCGTGACTTGCGGCTGTCGGCACGCTGTCACCCCCGTGTCACGGACGGCCTCCACGATCCGTCGGTCATCACAAGAAGAGGCATTCTCACCATGAATTCGATCGTCGGCTCAGCGCCGCTTCCGGGCGGCCAGGCCGCCCCCAGCCGGCCGCGCCTCGACCACAAGGCGGGCAAGGGCACCTGGGCGGTGTTCGCGCTGCTGCTGCTGGCCGGGCTCGGCTACACGGCCTGGAGCATCGCCACCGACTACGCCGGCAGCGGCGAGAACGCCACCGCCATCTGGCCGTTCGTGCTGCTGGGCCTGGCGCTTCTGATCGCGCTGGGCTTCGAGTTCGTCAACGGCTTCCACGACACCGCCAACGCGGTGGCCACCGTGATCTACACCAACTCGCTGCCGCCGCAGGTGGCCGTGGTGTGGTCGGGCCTGTTCAACTTCCTGGGCGTGCTCGTGTCGAGCGGCGCCGTGGCCTTCGGCATCATCTCGCTGCTGCCGGTGGAACTGATCCTGCAGGTGGGCTCCAGCGCCGGCTTCGCGATGGTGTTCGCGCTGCTGATCGCCGCCATCGTGTGGAACCTGGGCACCTGGGCGCTGGGCCTGCCGGCCTCGTCGTCCCACACGCTCATCGGCTCCATCATCGGCGTGGGCGTGGCCAACGCGCTGATGCACGGCCGCGACGGCACCAGCGGCGTGGACTGGTCGCAGGCAATCAAGATCGGCTACTCGCTGCTGCTGTCGCCGCTGGTCGGGTTCATCTTCGCCGCCCTGCTGCTGCTGGCGCTTCGCACCTTCGTGAAGAACAAGGCGCTGTACGATGCGCCCAAGGGCTCCACGCCGCCGCCGCTGTGGATCCGCGCGCTGCTGATCCTCACCTGCACGGGCGTGTCGTTCTCGCACGGCTCCAACGACGGCCAGAAGGGCATGGGCCTGATCATGCTGATCCTCGTCGGCACGGTGCCCATCTCGTACGCGCTGAACCGCGCGATGCCCGCCGACCAGACCGCGCAGTTCGCGACCATCGCCCACGTGGCGCAGGCCTCGCTTGAGCGCACGGCGCCGGGTACCGCGCCCGCCGACGCCCGCGCGACGCTGTCGCAATACGTCCGCACCAAGGTGGTCGAACCAACCACCCTGCCCGCGCTGGCCGCCATCGCCGGCTCCATCGGCGACCAGGTGCGCCAGCACGACACGCTGGCCAAGGTGCCCGCGGCCACGGTGGCCAACGTGCGCAACGACATGTACCTGGCCTCGGAGACGATCCGCCTGATCGACAAGGACGCGCACGTCACGCTCGACGCCGAGACCCACACGCACCTGATGGCGTTCAAGAAGCAGATCGACGCCGCCACCAAGTTCATCCCGCTGTGGGTGAAGGTGGCCGTGGCGATCGCCCTCGGCCTGGGCACGATGATCGGCTGGAAGCGCATCGTCATCACCGTGGGCGAGAAGATCGGAAAGTCGCACCTCACGTACGCGCAAGGCATGTCGGCCGAACTCGTGGCCATGTTCACCATCGGCGCGGCCGACAACTTCGGACTGCCGGTGTCCACCACGCACGTGCTGTCGTCGGGCGTCGCCGGCACCATGGCCGCGAACAAGTCGGGCCTGCAGTGGTCGACGATCCGCAACCTGGCCATGGCCTGGGTGCTGACGCTGCCCGCCGCGGTGCTGCTGTCGGGTTCGCTGTACTGGCTGTTCACCAAGATCTTCTGAGCGGAGCGAGAAGCATGAATGCGTTGTTCGACCAGGACGCGATGCGCCGCCGCATCGAGCGCGAGCTCATCGACGGCTACGACGAAGAGATCGAGATGGAGATGGAAGACCGGCTCGTGGCCGACCCGCTTGACGCCAGCGGCGAGGACGCGGCGCAACGCGTGCGCTACTTCCGCGAGCTGTTCCGGCTGCAGGGCGAGCTCGTGAAGCTGCAGGACTGGGTTGCCGCCACGCGCCAGAAGGTGGTGATCCTGTTCGAGGGCCGCGACGCCGCCGGCAAGGGCGGCGTGATCAAGCGCATCACGCAGCGCCTGAATCCGCGTGTGTGCCGCACCGTCGCCCTGCCCGCCCCCAACGACCGCGAACGCACCCAGTGGTACTTCCAGCGCTACGCGTCCCACCTGCCGGCCGCCGGCGAGATCGTGCTGTTCGACCGCAGCTGGTACAACCGCGCCGGCGTCGAGCGCGTGATGGGATTCTGCACCGACGACGAGTACGAGGAGTTCTTCCGCTCGGTGCCGGCCTTCGAGAGCATGCTGCAGCGCTCGGGCATCAAGCTGATCAAGTACTGGTTCTCGATCACCGACGACGAGCAGGAACTGCGCTTCCTGGGCCGCATCCACGACCCGCTCAAGCAGTGGAAGCTGAGCCCGATGGACCTCGAGAGCCGGCGCCGCTGGGAGGAGTACACCAAGGCCAAGGAAGTGATGCTCGAGCGCACCCACAGCGCCGAGTCGCCGTGGTGGGTGGTGCAGGCCGTCGACAAGAAGCTGGCGCGCCTGAACTGCATCCACCACCTGCTGGGCCAGTTCGACTACACCGAGGTCGAGCACCCGGCGGTGCACCTGCCGGAACGCCTGCGCCACGAGCACTACTCGCGGCAGGCGGTGCCGGAGGAGATGATGGTGCCGGACGTGTACGGCGAATAGGCCGGACACCCCGCGCGGGACGCGGCCGGTGGAACCCGAGTGGCGACAGGCGAGTTCTCAATCCCGGCGCCGGAACGCGATCCAGCCGGCCAGCGCCGTGAAGCCCACCACCAGAGCGGCCACCCAGTGGAACCCGTGCGGGTCCTGCGCCAGCGGGATGCCGCCCACGTTCATGCCCAGCAGGCCGGCGACGAGGTTGATCGGTAGCGCCAGCACCGTCACCACCGTCAGCGTGAACACGCTCGAGTTCGTGTGCTCGCCCACCTGCGCGGCGATCTCGTCCTGCAGCAGCTTGATGCGCTCCTGCAGCGCGGCCAGGTCGCGCAGCACCAGCGAGAACTCCTCGGTCGCCTGGCGCAGCGCGTCGAGGTCGGCCTCGCCGGTCCACGGCGGCGGCTGGCGCAGCAGCCGGAACAGCGCGCCGGGCTCGGGGGCCAGCAGGCGCTGCAGGCGCACGAGCACGCGGCGCAGCCTGCCGAGATCCTCGCGCTTGTCGCCCAGGCGCCCCACCAGCAGCTTGTCCTCCACCTCGTCCACCTGCAGCGTGGCCTGGCGCACGATGCGCACGAGCACGTCGCCCTGGTCGCGCAGCAGGCGGTCCAGGAACAGCAGCGACGAGCGGAACGAGATGCCCTGGCGCACCGCGTGGCGCAGGCGGTCGATGGAACGCAGCGGATGCACGCGGGCCGTGATGGCCATGCGCGGCCCCACGTTGACCCACAGCGTCTCGATCTGCGACGGATCGAACGAGAACTCGAACGACACGTCGTTGACGACGGCTACCAGCGTGTCGCGCGCGTCCTCGATGCGCGTGGAGCGCGAGCCCTCGTGCAGCGCCTCGAAGAACTCGGGCGCCACCGCCAGGTTCTGCTCGATCCAGGGTTCGGCGCCGGCGTCGGCGAGGTTGAAGTGGAGCCAGATGAAGTCGCCGGCGTCGCCCGGCTCGCGGCCCAGCCAGGCGAGCGCGCCCGCGAGGTCGATGGCCGTGCCCGGCGCGCCGCCCGCGAACAGGTAGCCGCAGATCAGGCCGTTGGGATCGGAGCCGTAGGGGATGTCCATGAAGGCGGGGGGCGGCGCTCGTCTCGTGCCGGCAGGTTCGGCAAACCTCCCATCGTCGCGCATGACTGTGACCTTCCCGTGACGACGGGCCTGACGGCGGTGCGTGCTTACACGCGCATGGCAAGATCGGCCACATCGGAACTTCGATGTCCGCCGACGATCCCATCCGCATGAATCTTCTCCTCCGGGGCGCCAGCGCCCTCGTCACTGCGGCCTGGTCGCTGTCCGCCGCCGCGGTCGACGCACCCGCCGCCCCCGCCCCCGCC
>FTKD01000016.1_pt1 | contig 36368 bp, 24 predicted proteins | sample 1658191 | NCBI WGS metagenome assembly FTKD01 (sample SAMEA3914808, study PRJEB12502) | metagenome | biome: forest; material: soil | place: Canada | collected 2011-08-03 | depth 0.3 m
GATCGGGGTCAGGCATTGCCTGCGAGTACGCAGGAGATGCCAGACCCCTTCGATCAGCCCTTGACCACGTGCCAGACGTTGCCCTTGCCGTCACCCGTGGTGTCGCCGGCCTTGGCGTCCTTGGCGAAGGTGTAGAGCGGCCAGCCCTTGTAGGCCCATTGCTTCGAGCCGTCGTCGCGCGTGACGATGGACCAGTCGCCGGATGCGGTGTCCGATGCCTGCGCCGCCAGTGGCGGCCAGTTCGCGGCGCACGGTCCGTTGCAGACGCTCTTGCCGCTGTTGACGGCGTCCTTGTCGTAGGTGTAGAGCGTGGCGCCGGCGGACGTGGCCAGCACGCCGTTGGCGGTCGCGGCGGGGGGCGCGCTCGTGGCGGCGACGGCGACGAGCGTGATCAGGGTCAGGGCGGCCGCGGCGGCCGTGGCTTTGAGCATCAGGTTCTCCTTGAGGGTTGGTGAGGAACAGGTCATCGTTGGTCGGACAATCAGGCGTGCGGCGGCAGCGCGGTCTCCGTGTGCGGCGTGCCGGCGGGCACCCAGGCTAGCGGCACCGGCTGCGCCCGATAGAGCTGGCGGTTGACGGTCGCCTTGCCCGACACCGGATCCTTGCCGAGGCGCGGGAACGGGTTGACGTACTCCCAGACGATGTCGCCCTCGCGCGTGACCTGGAACAGCCGCCCGCTCTGACCTTCGTCGATGAACGTGTTGCCGTTGGGCAGGCGGCGAGCGGCGCTGATGTGCGTGCTGCGGAAGGCCCAGCCCGGTTGTCCCGAGTCCTCCGCCGTGTACTGCCAGACCACCTGCCGGGTCACCGGATCGATCTCCAGGACGCGCGAGCCGCCGGTGAGCTGCAGCTCGGCGGCCGGATAGCCCGCCTGCCCCTGGTTGTCGAACACGAGCAGGTTGCCGGCGCCGGGCAGGCCCTTGGGGATGATCTGGGCGTCGTGCTGGCCGCTGATCTGGTCGACCGGCCGCGGCACGCGCCGGGCCGCCGCGCCGCGCGGGATCGCGGGGTAGTTCGGGCCCAGCGTCCACACGATGTGGCCGCTCCTGCGGTCGATGATCGCGATGACGTTGGCGTTGCGCGAATCGAGGATCAGGTTGTCCGGCGCGAAGCGCGTGTCGCCGGCGTCGAACCAGCGATTCGGGCCCACCACCTTCAGGTTGTTCACGTGCAGGTAGTCGGCGCTGTCGGCGGCGTGGATCAGCGCCAGCTGCGCCGGCGTGAAGCCCAGCTCGTCGAGGTGTTCCGCGGCCACCCAGCGCCAGACGATCGTGCCGGCGGGATCGACCTCGTAGGCCACGTCGTCCAGCACCGGCCGCTTGAAGCCGGGCGCGTCGTGCGTGAGGTTGGCCAGCACGAGCGTGTTGCCGTTGGCCAGCCGCGCCCAGTCGTGATGCTGGCGCGCCCGGCCGCCGGGCGCCTTGGCGCCGAACTGCCACACCGGCTTGCCGTCCCAATCGAGCTCCGCGATCGTCTTGGACACCTGCGCCGCGACGCGCCCCGGCACGAGATCGACGCCGCTGCCGCCGTCGGTCTCCGTGGTCACGAGCACGTGGCCCGGCTGGCCGTGCGCCAGCGCGGGATCGATCAGGGTGCTGAAGCCGCCGGCGTCGTTCCAGGTGCGCACGGTGTGGCCGTCGAGGTCGACCAGGCGCGCCACGTTGTCGCCGCCGGTGAACAGCACGAACGTGGGCCACGCGCGCGCGGGGTCGAGCCGCGTGGTGCCGTCGGGAAAGACGCTGGGGCCGGCGGTGGCCGCCGTGCAGGCGAGGGCCGCCGCGGCGGCCAGCGCGAGTCGGGTCGAATGCTTCATGCTCAATACAGCCGGCTCTTGACCTTCTCGAGGCCCGCGATCGCGCAGGCCTCGTCCTTCTCGCTGCCGCGCGCGCCGCCCACGCCGATGGCGCCGATCACGGTGCCGCCCACGCTCACCGGGATGGCGCCGGCGCGCGCCAGCCAGGTCGGGTTGGCCGCGAGGCGGTCGGCCGCGTCCTTGTCGGTCTTCACGCGTTCGGCCACCTGGCCGCTGGGGATGTTGAAGGCGAGGGCGGCCTTGGCCTTCAGCGCGCTGTTCTGCACGCCGCGGGTGGCCGCGCCGTCGGCGGCGAGCAGCAGGCGCAGCTCGCCGGCGGAGTCGAGCACGCTGACGCCCACCTTCTGGTCCAGGCCCTTGCAGGTGTCGACGGCCACCCGCGCGGCCTCCAGCGCCAGGTCCAGCGGCAGGCCGCGCGCGGGCGGCGGAGGCGGGGTCTGCGGCGTGCTGGCGGCGGTCTGCGCCGATGCGGCCGCGGCGAACAGGGCGAGTGCGAGGGCGAACGAGGTCTTCTTCATGGCGTATCCGGATGCGTTTCTGCGAATATGGCCTGGTGCTTGGGCAGCAGGTCGCTTGAATATTCAGCAGGGTGGTGGATGAATATCAACAGCGAGGCATGCCGCGGCGGTATTCGCAACGCCAGCCCGAAGCAAAGATACCGGTTGCGCTATCGGAACTCAACCGCGATCGACGGATATCCATCCTCGATTCGAATATGAGTCCAGGCGCGGCATTTGAATATCATCACAGCCCGCCAGATCAATATGGACTCGTCGCGTGACATGAAGAATTCGAGTATCTCCAGCGTCGGTGCACGGCCATGAGCCTGTCGTCCAGCGCCATCGAGCAGCCAACGCGACGCTCGGCTCGTGTGACTTGACCAAAAGGTTGCCGAGCGGTTAACCCATAGGTTGGCCGAAACGTGCCCTGCGCGAGGCGTTTCGGGGCAATTTGGGGGCGGCGCCGACCCCGTTTCGACCTCCGCGCCGACCACTTTGAAGCGAAGTTTGGCCGATAGTTGCTTTGTGACGTAAAGGCTGGCCGAGAATTTATCATTGCGAATCAATGGCTTAGGGGTCGACCTCGCCAAGCGCGTGATCCAGGTTCATGCGGTCGATGCCGCTGGGCGAGTCGTCGTCGCGAACGCGTTGCCGCGTGACGGCTTCATGCCCTGGTGTGCGCAGTTGCCGCCGGGAACGCTGGTCGCCATGGAGGCTTGCGGCGGCGCCCACCATTGGGCGCGCAAGTTGAGGGCTCTGGGGCTCGACGCACGGATGATGGCGGCCCACTTCGTGACGCCGTACCGCATGCAAGGCAAGGGCGGCAAGAACGACGCCAACGACGCGGCCGCGGTCTGCGAAGCGGCCTCGCGGGCGCCATCTGCCGCGCCCGTTTGACGTCGTCGGAGTGCAGAAAGATCGAGCCGGTCGCGATGGAGTCAGCCGGCGGCTACTGCCACCCCTTGCTCGTTGCCCGGTCCTCGCAGTTCCTCACCAGCGTGTCCGGATCCAGTTCGTAGAAGCCCGGCACAAATCGCTGCGTCATGCCCGCGCGATTGCACAGCGTGTGCATGGCTTTCGAGACGACGTTGTCGATCGCGAGCAGCTCCACGCCGAGTCTCTTCGCCTCTTTCGCCGCGGCGGCCAGGTACATGGTGCCCAAGCCCTTGCCCTGCATCTCCTTGGGCAGCTCGATGTCCCCGAAGCTGAGGGACGAATGGCCGCCGTGGGCCGGGTCGCTCGGGGAGTAATTCATGTAATGCTGGGTCTCGACCCGCTGACCCGTTGGCGTCTCCAGCGCCAAATCGAAGCGCATCTCGCCCGAGCCGGGGGCGATGGGGTTCGCCTGCACATTGAACTGGCCGATCGACGGATGGCTATGGACGCTGTGGCCTTCGCGGGACGAATGGGCTGCGCGCACCCGCGGCGTCAATGCGGTGCGCGGCGCGCCGTCCCCGGCAGAAGCCTGCCGCCGCGCCGAATTTGGTTCGAGGCCCGGCACCGATGCGCGCACGACAGAGGCGCTGGTCGGCGCGCGCGGCGGCCCGTCCGCATGCCATTGGGGTGTCGACGGAGGCGTCCCCCCGCCAGATTTGCTGACACGTCCGCCCATCATTCATCTTTGGAATTGAGATAGGAGCATGGTGCGTCAGCACTCGCTCGTTGATCGCTCAAAGAGCGAAGGCAGGCACATGGAAGTGAAGAGCGCAACGTGGTTGGTGATTTGAGGGAAACGCTGAGGAATGGACACTTCCCGGTCATTCTCGAACGCCGAGTGGGCGTTACTGCGCATAGTCGCCGACGGGCTGGGATGGTCATACGGGTGGACGCCAGCAGCCGCACAGCGGCTGCGCTTCGTGTTGGACTTCGCCTATGGAACCGGCCTGCGAGCCAGCGAGTTGGTTCACGCAACCCTCGGCGCCATCGAGGTCGACCACGAAAAGCGCTGGCTGCACGTCGTCGGCAGGGGCATCCAGGCAGACCCTCGTAGCGACGGAGCCCGATGGATGGCGGCAGCTGCCTCGAAGCTGGCCGTGCCCGGCGCCAAGTATTCACCGACGCCTGCGTATGTCACGGGCTAGAACTCCAACCAGGGGATGCGCCAGCAGGCGCTTCCATCGTCGGTGGGATTCGCACTCGACACTCCGGTGACCGTTCTGTGCGACGGGGGTGAGGATATCGCCTTTGCCTGCCAACTTCCCTCAGCCACCAAGCGTGTACTCGACTGGTTTCATATCGGCATGCGCTTCGAGCACCTGGTGACCGCGGTACGCGGAATGAGGGGTCTGTCTGGCGAGACCAAGGATGGACTGGTTCGGCGCGCCGAGGGGGCGAAGTGGCTGCTTTGGTATGGGCGCCAGCAGCGTTGTCTCGAGTGACTGGAGGCTCTGCGCCGCGACACCGGATGGGTCGGCTCCACCAAACCGTTGCGCCGGCTGATTCAGTACCTGACCGGCTGCTCGAAATGGCTGATCCACCATGCGAAACGGTATGCACAGGGCCGACCGATCTCTTCTGCTGGGACCGAGTCTGCCATTGACTATGTCGTCGGCCAGCGCATGAAACGCAACGGCCATATGCAGTGGAGTCAAGGAGGTGCCAATACCCTCCTGCAGGTGCGTTGTCCGTGCTCAACGGCCACGACGTTTGCCACTTCGAGCGCTGGTTTCCCGCCCGGCCAGCGGATCGAAGGACTGGGTCCGCTGGCCGCTGCCGGGTAGTCATGCCCCCGTTTTTGGCCGTTCTCTGTCAGCGCGCCAGTCCTCGACTCAACCTTCCAACTCCTCAGTGAAGTTGCTCAACAACAAAGAGCGCCGCTACCTGGCGCTTGGCAATTTCATTTGCATGAGAGACCAGGTTGTGCGCGCCGCCGACGTCTCCGCGAACGAGCCGAACCCGGGCTTGCCATGCCCAGGCCTCGGCCGTCATGAGGCTGTCTTCTGCGGGGGGCGGTGCCAACTTGGCCGCTTGCTCAAAATGAGCTGCGGCCGAGTCGGCCTTGCCGGTGGCCAGCGCGATCCTGCCGAGGACGATTTCAAGGGGCTGTGACCATCGCGCGAAGGCTCCCGGCTTGGATTGCGAATCGATGCGGCGCCGCAGTTCCATGGCGAATGACTGCGCCTCCTGTACCGCCCCCCGAGCGAGTGCCAGCTGCGCGCGGAGCAGCAGCGGATCGAGTTCGAGGAACGACATCGGGTGGGCAGGCTCGTCGATCGGCCATCGTTCGGCATCGGCCAAGTCTTGCATTGCCGACTCTGCAGCCATCAGGTTGCCGAGTCCGATTTGCGCCCGGACGACCGTAGCCCGCATCTCTTGAGTGGCTTGCTCTTTGGAGAAGTTGCGCATCATCGCGATGGCAATGCCCTTGTTCGCGATCGCTAGAGCCGCGTCGAAACGGCCTTGGGTCAGCGCAGCCAGTGCTTCCGAAGCCTCCGGCAAGATTACGATGGCCCCTCCTTCCGACTTCCCCGTGTCGAGATGCAGGTTCTCCAATTCTCGGAGCCAATGCCGGGCGGCGACGGGTCGCCCCAAATGGATCTCGGCAGAGGCGAGCATTTCGTAGACTGAGCCCACGTTGCGCTTCGTCACTCCTGCGGGCAGGTCGTGCAATGCCGGCAGCAGCCCCCGCATGAACTCACGAGCTTGCTCCGCCTGACCCGCATCAATCAATGCGTCAGCCAGGATGCGCGCAAAGGCTGAGGTGCCGCCATTCGCATCGCCGAGCTGGCGCCTCATGACATCGTAAGCTTGACGGCAAAATGGAATTCCAGTTTCGGCCTCACCGATCGCGACATGGACCTGGCAAAGCTGCGACAAGATCTGAACCCGTTGCATGCCAGCGGGATCCGAAGCTCGAAGCGCTTCGTTGAGTGTGTCGGTCGCGCGCGCGAAGCGCATATTGTCTAGTTGATGGCCGGCGAGGAACGACAGCGCGACTTCATAGCTGTCCGAATGCCCGAGCGGCTTTAGAAGAGCGACTGCGAGTTCCGTATGGCGCTCCGCTGCGGGGGGATCCGTCTGAGACAGCAAGTAGGCGTATTCGAGTTCGAGGCGGCCTCGCAATTCGTCGTCGCCAGGCTTCGCCGGCGTGATCCGGGCCAGAACCGAACGTGCCTCCTCCAAGGTCTCGCGCGGCGACGTTGTGCCTTCGCCATTCAACAGTGCAAGGCCGTAGTCGAGCAGGCAGTCGACCAGAAGGCGACCGCTCGATGCCTTCAGCGTTCTTGCCGCGGCGACCCGCTCGCGCAGCATCTTCTCGGCCTTGTCCTGTAGGTTCATCTGGCTGTACAGATCGCCTATCACTCCCAACAGCAGCACTCTGGACTCCGGCGCATCTTTGAGGGACTTGTCGATACGCGCGGCACCTAGGTCCAGAAGCTCTCGCGCAGTCAGATCGCCAGATTTTCGCGAACGCTCGAACTCCAAGGCGTTGTTGTTGAACAGATCTACGAGGAATTTCTGGATCTCCGAAGCCGCTCGCGCGTTTTCTTTTGCGAGCTTCTCCTGCTCTTGCGCGATGAGCTGCTGCTGACGAGCCTCCTGCGCCGAACGCCAGGCAACCGCCAAACCTACGCCGAGGCTCGTCACCACTAGCGCTGTCGTGGCCACTGCAATGCGGTACCGGCGCACGAAGGTGCCAATGATGTATCCCAGGCTGTCAGGCCGCGATAGCACGCGCTCGCCGGAGAGGTAGCGGCGTAGATCGTCGGCGAACGCGCGCGCGCTTACGAAGCGACGCTGCGGCTCGCGCCGCATCGCGGTCATCACGATCGCGTCGAGGCCACCTCGCAATCTCTTCGCGTCGTGCGGAGCTACTTCACTAGGTAGTGGAATCGCTCCGGTCAGCAGCGCGGCCTTGATCGCGGCGCGGGTCGGCAAGTCGGCTGCGTAGGGAAGGTGCCCGGTCAGTAGCTTGAACAGGAGTACGCCCAGCGCGTAGACGTCCGCCAGCGGTCCTGCGGGTAAGCCATCTAGCTGTTCGGGGGCGGCGTAGGCGGGCGTCAGTGCGCCGTCGGCCAACTGAGTCGCAACAATGTCTTCCTCTCCTTCAACTAGCAGCTTCGCGATGCCAAAGTCGAGCAGGTGCGCGGTACCGTCGCTGGAGACGAGGACGTTCGAGGGCTTCAGGTCGCGGTGCACGACGTGGTGATCGTGCGCGAACTGCACGGCGTCCAGTACCTGGAGAAACAGGGTGAGTCGTTCGCGCACCGACAGCTTCGAGCGGTCAGCGTAGTCCGTGAGCGATTGCCCGTCCACGTATTCGAGCACGAGATACGGACGGCCGCGAGTCGTCAGTCCGGCGTCATAGAGGCGGGCGATGTTCGGGTGCGTGAGCGAGGCGAGGATCTGGCGTTCCTGACTGAAGCGCTCGATGAAGCGTGCACCGAGCCACGCATGCGGCAATTTCATGGCCACTCGCCGCTGCATCAATCCATCTGCGCGCTCCGCCAGCCAGACAGTGGCCATGCCGCCGGAGCCCAGTTCGCGCACCAGATGGTACGGCCCGACGCGCGAATCGGTATCGCCTTCCTCGGCGAGATCGCGAAGGTCGGCGTGCAAGCGTTCGAGTCCCGCGAACGGAGCGCCGCGCGGATCCGGACTTGCCTCCTCAGGCGCGCAGCCTCCCTCCAAGGCAGGCTTTAGCATCTCCTTCAGGGCCGCGCGCAAAGGCGGGCAGGAGACCTGCACGCAATCCAGCCACGCTGCCCGCCTTGGTAGGTCGATCTCCCGGGCCTCGTCCCACAGGCGCGACAACTCCCTCATTTGTTCCGCAGACAGCGACAACTTTGTCAATCCGGTTCCTCGTATTGCCGTTTGGCGCACCAACTGCCAGCTAGTTTGCCCTGTGGCAGGAGAGACGGTGCCCATCTTGGGTCGCAGCAGATGGTCTGGGCGTGAATTCGCCAAATTTCGCACAAGTCCAAGCGCTCTTGTCGCCCAAACGGGCCGCTCGGAGCCCCTACGGCAACCCGTCAGGTAACGCGCAAGGGTGCTTGCCTGACGCCGCTGGATCGTTCACACGGACGTTGGCGTCGCCAGGGCCGCCCGACTCTTGAGGGCGGGTTCCAGCGGCAGATCGATATCGCACTGCTGGGGTATTTCCAGTCGTCCTGGAGTCGGAGTCATGCCTGCGGGTTCGAAGAATTCGCCGCGACCGGTCCCGGATCGTTGACTCAGCTTATGTTGCCACCAAATGTTTTTTATGAGCATGTGGTGATCAAGTTATGACCATTTGGCGTAGTTCAGACGGACGTGAGTCAGGCTTCACATGACGCTGACAAGCGCTGGCGCCGTTTTGAGCCGCTACTCCAGTGCACCTAGGGCTGACGAAGGCATGTACTCAGAGGTGGTTGGAGCCTTGGCTGGACGGTGCAGCGATGGCGCCGTGATTCGCGATTGCTCGACCGCGAGGTGCATGGCCCCGACCTCGTCCCGCACCGATTTCAGCGGCCGAGGGCGACCCGCAACAGTTCGCGAGCCTTTTCCCAGTCGCGTCGCACCGTTCGCTCCGTCACGCCCAGGCTTTCGGCGATCTCGATTTCATTGAAGCCACCGAAATATTTCATTTCGACGACCTGGGCAAGGCGTGGCTCCGCCTGCGCGAGAACCTGAACCGCCTCGTCGACCTCGAGGATCTCCTCCTCACAAGGCAGGATGGCAACGATGTCGAGTCCGTCCAGGCTCGTGTGCTCCAGGTCGCCGCCACGGCATTGAGCATGTCGGCGCCGGATGAAGTCGACCACCACCGAACGCATGACGCGCGCGGAATAGCCCAGCATCTCGGATGGCGAGCCGAATTTTGGCAGTTCGGCATTCGACAACCGCAGATAGCACTCGTGTACGAGCGAAGTGGTGTCGAGGAGCGTGAGGCGCTCGTTTCGATAGAGCCTGGAATGGGCGATGCGCCGAAGCTCGAAATACGTCTCCTGGAAGACCTTGTTGATCTCCGTCGACGCTCTACTTTCCAGACGACCGTTCAATTTGGGCTCCTGTGCGGGCTGGTGTCCGAGTGGGGGCTGATCCAGTGTATGCGCGAGGCCGCCGGATGGCGGATCGGCGTTCGGACATCCGGCGACATTCCGTGACAAATTGGTTGCTGATATTTCAACCGTCAGGCCTGCGAAGCGGTGAACGAATCCGGCTGCCTTCCAGGAAGGACAAATGGGCTCGTCGCAATTCGAAATCTCGTCCGACACGCGGTGGCGTGTCCGGATTCGCCGGTCGCTTGCGTTTAAACCTGGACTGGGCGCCGAGCCCTTCATTGCTCCTCACTCAAAGCACTTAAAGGTTTACATGCGAATCGCCTGCCTCATGCCGGACGACGCGGTCTACGCTTCGGCCAGCCGCAATCTCGCCAGATTCGGCTTTGAATGCTGCCGTCATACCGACGACGCCTCTCTTCTACGCATGATGCATCGCAGTCCGATCGACATCGTGTTGGGCGACGTGGGATTCGACGACGCCATGGAGAACCGGCTCCTGCTATGGCTGGAGGGCAGCCATACGTCCCAGTTGCCGATCGTCCTGCAGACGCCGGACCTGCGTGCCGAGCGCGTCGCCCGCGCCTTGTCGGCAGGTGTGGACGACGTCGTCATGCGCTCCGCCGATGTGGTCGAGTTGGTGGCTCGCCTTCGGGCCAGCATTCGGCGCCGCGGGCGACGGGGCGGCGCCACCCGGGTCAACATTGGTGGCTATCACCTCGACCAGGCGAACGGCCAGGCCTTTAACCACGGCACACCCATCGAACTCACTGCGCGTGAATTCGCGCTGGCGTGGCTGTTGTTCTCGCATGCTGGAACCTGCCTGTCGCGCAAGACCATTAGCGTCGTCGTGTGGGGCCTGGATGAGGACCTATCGAGCCGATCGATGGAGCAGCATATCCACAGCCTTCGGCGCAAGCTGGGTCTTCACGATGCGCGTGGCGTGACGATAAGGGCGATCTACGGCAAGGGCTACCAGGTCATCGTGAACTCGCCCGGACTCCAGGAAATGCATGGCCGGATCGCGCCCGTGCATCTGGCCGCGATCGACGGGACACACGACATTCAAGGGGCGCGGCCGGGCCCGTACCCGATGACCTACCGCCGGGAGGATGCCGACGGCCAGGCCCGGCCCCTGGCACCGACGTTGCCGAATGACCCCATCCTCTGGGCCATGCCTGGCAGGTGACTTGTTCACGGCGTGATCCCGGGCTCCGTGCGCACGCACGTACGTACGACCCTGGCCGCGACCACGCTGGTGATTGCATCTGGATGCCCGACCTTCGCCGTTCGCGGTGCAGGTTCGCTTTCATGGACTGTCGACTACCCGTCGTCCGGGAGAATCGCTGCCGCAGACCAGCGCACGACAAGTCTAGGAGACAGCAACTTGAAGGTCTATGTCGACTCGGCAGCGAGTCCCCTGCCGAACGAACCCGACCTTGTCGCCCGGTGCCTGGAACTGGGTTACGCCGACTCCGAGTACACCTTCGCCTGGATCGCCATCCGCAACCCGCGCAATGAAACACGCCTGTTCATCGCCACCTCTTCCGAGAGCCAGGAACGAGGACTCGTCGATCTGCTGCGCACGATACCGTCGCTATGCGAGCTGCCCTGGAACGACCTGGCGGCCGGAGCGCTGACGGAAGACATCGCGGCCTCGCATCTGTTTCTCGTGACGCATTGAACAGTTGGGCAGGCCTACCAGCGACGAACTCATGACCGATTCATGACCATCCGTTGATCTGCTGCAAACGTGTTTTGCCGCCCGATCGAGCGCTCATTGCAATGCCTCAAGCAATTGTGGAGAAGCGCACATCCGTCATCGAACCGCGACGCTGCCCATGCTGATATTCGCTGGCATGATCGTCAACGCCGCGACGCACGCTGGTGCGGCGCCGACGCAGCAAGCCGCCATCTCCTGAAGCGAAGAATGACACCGTTGCAACTGAACCCGAGCGAACTCAAGGAACTCTCCAACCTCTGGGACGAAGCACTTGCCGTCCCCTCTAACGACCTGGCGCGATGGTTGGAGCAATTGCAGGTGTCATCGCAGGCCGTGTGTTCGGCGATCGAATCCATGCTCGCGCGCAGGGACGCGGCGCAGGACAGTTTCCTTCAGAAAGGAAGCGCGCCGGAAGCCATCGAGTTCATGGGCAGCGGGCAGGCTGCGCAGCAGCCGGGCACGCAGGTTGGCAACTATCGCCTCGTGAGGGAACTCGGTCGCGGCGGCATGGGCATCGTGTGGCTTGCAGAGCGCGCGGACGGCCTGATGCAGCGCACCGTCGCCGTGAAGATTCCCCACCCATGGCTTGGCGCGCGCTTCATGGATCGGTTCGCGACGGAGCGCGAGATCCTCGCGAGCCTGGTCCATCCGCACATTGCACGCCTCTATGAGGCCGGCCGAACCTCCGAAGGCCAGCCCTACCTCGTGCTGGAATACATCGACGGCCAATCCCTCATGGCCTACTGTGACGCCCGGACGCTGACACTGAGGCAGCGTCTGGAGATCTTCCTGCAAATCCTCGACGCGGTGCAGTTCGCGCATGAGCGGCAGGTGGTTCACCGCGACCTGAAGCCGACCAATATCATCGTCTCCGCAGATGGCCATGCGCATCTTCTGGATTTCGGTATCGCCAAGCTCCTGCACGAGCAAGGCGACGACAGGGACACCACGCAGTTCGGCGATGCGGCCCTCACGCCGAACTATGCTTCACCGGAACAGGTCGCGGGCGGCAGCGTGGATCGCAGGTCGGACATCTACACGCTCGGCGTCCTGCTGTATGAACTGCTGACAGGATGCCTTCCCTATTCGCTCGAGCGCGCAACGCGGGCATCGATGCAGGAGGCGCTGTTCGCCACCCCGCCGCAGCGTCCGAGCGAAGCGCTCGCGACACGGACGACGGGACAGGCGCGCGACACGCCGGAGTTGCGCAAGCGGGCGCGACAGTTGCGGGGCGACGTCGACACCATCGTCCTGACCGCGATGCAGCGGGACGCGCAGCGACGCTTCGTCAGCGCGAAGGCGTTCGCCGACGACATTCGGCGCCATCTCGCCGGACAGCCTGTTCTTTCTCGGCCCGACAGCGCTGTCTATCGCACGGCGCGCTTCGTGACACGGTACAAGTTCGCCGTGGCCTCGACCGCTGTCGTCTTTGCTTCGCTGGGCGGCGGCATGGCGGCCGCCATTCGTTCGGCCCACGAGGCCCGCGAGCAGGCCCGCATTGCGCAGGAACAGCACGCCATCGCGGACAAGCAATCCCGCATCGCCTCGGAGAACGAGCGCACGGCCACTGCGGTGGTGGAATTCATGGAAGGCCTGTTCGGCAGTACGCAAACCATCGTCCCCGACCGCAAGGTGGCTGCGATGACGGTGCGCGACCTCATCGATGCCGGTGCCGCCCGCATCGATACGTCCCTGCGCGACGCTCCCCAAGCCAAGGTGCGCCTGCTCACGCTCATGGGCGGCATGTATGAAGGCATGGACATGCCGGATCAAGCTGCGCAGATGTTCTCCAAGCGGTTGGAACTTGCACGCAAGGCGAAGAATGCTGATCCCCGGCCCCTGGTGGATGCCCTTGTTCAATATGGCGCGTTCCTGCTGAACCACCCGAACCAGGGCTCGGCGGCCCCCCTGCTGAAGGAAGCCGCCACGCTCTTCGACGGCGTGGACAGACACGGTGGCGACGACATCGATCGGCGCGGCATGCTCGAGCTATGCCTGGCGCAGATGCTCTATCGCGCGAATCCGGAGGAGGCGGCAGGCCACATCGAGCGTTCCGTCGCCGCGTTCAGGATCACGAAGGATCCCATCTATTACCCCCAGGCGCTGGCCGGCCTGTCGCACTTCCAGACGTCAAGCGGCCATCTCGCCGGCGCCATCACCACCTTGCAGGAGGCCAAACGTGTCGGGGAACAGGACGACCTCGGGCATTTCGCGGCGGTGAAGATGCTGTGCGACGCACAGCGCGACACAGGAGAGCTGGCGGCAGCTATCCAGGAATGTCGGCAGGCCTATGACAAGGTCCTGGGCACCTACGGCGCCGACGACGGCGAGACGCCTGCCCTGGCCCGACGACTTGCCAAGACCCTGCTGACAGCCGGTCGTGGCAAGGAGGCGCAGGAAGTGCTCGAGAACGAGGTGTCGGCGCTGCGCGCGCGACCGTCGCCATCGAGCAAGCGCGAGCTTGCGCAAACCTATGTCCTGCTGGCGGAGGCGCAAGTACGCGACGGCAAGCCTGTCGAAGCCGGCCGGTGGCTGGGTGCACTCGCGGAGCTCGGCATCTCCGACGGCAAATCACCGGACCAAAGGTCTTTCGTGCTCCCCGACGGGGTCCGCGCCAACGTCCTGGCGATGCAAGGGCAACTGGCGGCGGCATCGGCCGCCGTCGACTCCGAACTCGCGATGCTGCAGGCGAACAGGGCCCTCACCCATTCTCCCTACGCCGCGGCCTTGTTCGAGACGGCGGCTCGAGTCGCACTCGCCCGCGGAGACCTGCCGGCGGCCGATGAGTCGCTCGGCAGGATGCGCCAGGCCTACGCCTGGCCGGCGGACGAGCCGAAGCATCTCTTGTCGCCCCTCGACCTGAACGCGCGCATCCTGGGGGCGCGGGTGGCATTGGCGACGAAGAAGTACGACGACGCCGCGGCTCTTGCGGCCGGCACGTGCAGCCTCATCGACAACCAGCCAGACGCCGCCGACTATCGCCTTTGGTCACTACCGGCAGAGCTCGTGCTCGGGCGCGTGGATCTCCAGGCCGGACGGGCGGACGGCGCCGCACGGCACTTCGATCGTGCCGTGGCGCTGGCCCGCGCGTCGGGCGACACAAGCCTGGACCTGGCCGAAGCGCTCGCGTGGCAGGCCCGAGCGCGCCTGGCCGTCGGGGCCATCGAACAGGCCGGGGCCTCGGCCAAGGCAGCTCGCGTCATCGTCCAGAGGCAGAAGACCTCATCGCCCGTCTTCCTCGAGCCGCTGCGCGCATACGACGAAGCCATGCTTCGATTGAAGTCCGCCGCGGCGGGCTCCTCGACCTGACCCCTTGCACGTTCAGGGGCCGAGGCGGTGCGATACCTTCTTCGACCCCTCCAGGTGCGGCGCGCCGCGTCGGCGGCCGGCCCGGGCAAGCGCCGGCGGGGCGCTCCTCAGGCAAGAGGCCACCGGCGCCGTTCAGTCAAGTTCCGTCAGCGTCACGTTGTGCGTCGGTGTCTGCGGCTCAGGCGACGCGCCCGCCGCGAAACGGCTGAGCGCGTTGATGGCATTCGCGGCGAGGTTCTGCGCGAAATTGATCATGTCGGCCCCGGACATGTCGTGCAGCGACTGCATGATCGCCGCCGGATGGAACCCGCCCATGTTCTCCGACATCCGACCGAGGAATTCCTTCGTGGCCGTGATGCCGTCGCCCACGGTCTGGCGGCCCATGTCGATGCCTTCCTTCACGGCTTCCGCGCCCTTGCCGATGCCCGTCTTCAGGCCCTCGGTGCCCGCGATCGCCAACGAGGAAGCCGGCCCGGTCAGCGTCATGCAAAGCGCCGCCATGGCAAGTGCCGTCATGGCGTTGTTGAGGGGTTCGGCGTTGATGAATCCCGGCTCTCCGCCTCCGGCGGGGGCGGGCGAAGGCGCGAGCCCGTGCCCGGCGCCGCCGCTTTCCAGCCCCGCGAAGCCCGCAATCTTGTTGGCGCCCATGACGAGGATGACCATCAGGTTCAGGCCGACGAAGGCCTGCAACTCGGCGCGGGCGTGGCCGTAGTCCTCGTGCTTGCTCAGGGCCATCTTGGTCATGTAGGCGAGGTTGAACGCGCCGTCGACAGCCATGTCCGCCATCCCGGCCTTCGACGGGATCATGACGGCGGTCGACAGGGCACCGATGAGGCCCGTCACGACAACGAGGGCCATCTTCTTCCCGCGGTCGGCGCTGTGGTCGGCGACCTGCACTTCCTGGTGCGCCGAGCCCGAGGCCCCGTCGTCCTCGGGCAGCAGGTGACCCAGGTCGTTGGCCATGCCCATGATTGACTCCGACAGCAGTCCGACCTGGGCCGCAAGCGTGTCGCTGAGCTCCAGCCCGTGCTCCTCGAAGGCATGCGCCGCGTGGCTCGCCGACTCGCCCTGCACGAGCAAGCCGTTCCTGAACGCGGCGATCGCGTGCAGCGTGGGCTCCGACAGCGACTGGCCGAGGGACTGGAGCGACGGCGCCGGATGACCGTGCAGGAGCTTGTTTCGCTTCTCGTTGATCTCCTTCCCGAAGAACAGGCCCGCCATCGCGACGGCGGAGAACGCGGCCGCACCGCCCATCCAGCTGTTGCCTTTGCCGACCTTCTCGAGCGACTTGAGCGCCGTCGGCAGCCACGCCGCGGCGTCGAGCACGGGGATCGCGATGCGATCGCGGAGCTGGCGGTTCATCAACGCGGATGAGCCCGACGTCGGCGTGCGGATCTGGCCTGCGAGCTTGACCATGGTCTGCGCGAAGAAGCCCGTGTTCAGGGCCGTGTATTCGGCGTCCTTGATCAGCACGGGCACTGCGATGCCCATCGCCGCGCCCATGAGGTTCGCGAAGATCGGCCCGGCCGCCCGGTTGGTCAGCGACTGGTCGACCATCAAATCATGGAGCTGCGTCTTGATGTCGCCCAGTTGCTGGGACGTCAACTGATGCAGCTTCTTGGCCGAATTTGCGCTGCCCTCGGCTTCATGCGACGGATCCTCTCGCAGCGCGTCCATGAACGCGCGCTCGAGCTCGACGATCGCCTGCTGCATCGCGGGTACCGACATCGTGACGTGCGACTCATGCGTCTGCGCTTCGACGTCGTGACCGTGCCCGGCCGCGGGCGTGGCGCGCATCATCTCGAGTACCGCCGCATCGTCGCGAGAAGTGATCTGCTGGTAGATGTCGAGCGACTTGCCCGCGTTCTTGGCCATGCCGACCGCGCGCGCCCACCGGCCTTGCGCCGACGCGGAGGAACTGGCCGAGCTGGACGACGAGGAGTGGTGGCTGCTGTTGGGCCCCCCGGCCCCATCGTCCTCCGGCCGGCGTACGGGATCGGGTTCTTCTTTCTCGATCTCCGACTTGGGGTTTCCGCCGATCTTGACAATCGCGTCCGACGTCGATCCATGGTTGCCGTTGCCGTGCGGCTTCTTGTCTTCTTCCACGATCTCCTTCTCATGGAAGCTGCCGCCCGACGTCGTAGCGGCGTCGTCGAACTCGTGACGGTCCGATCGACTACCGCCCGGCGGCAGGAATGACATCTCCTGCTCATTCGTCTTGCTCGACCCCTGCGAGGGCGGCTTGAGCTCGTTCAATCGGCGCGATTCCTGGCGCGGCCGCATTGACTGCGTGCCCGACGCTCCCGAGCGACTCTTCAGCACGTCGTGCTGGCGCGTGTGGGTGAGGTCGCTCTGCGTGCGCCCGACCTTTGCGTGCTCGATCCCGGGGCCGGTCGTCACCAGAGACGAGGGGCGGGACGAGGTGATCTTGGTGTCAACAGGCATGATCGTTCGAGGTTGAGGTGACGGATGGGAGCCGACCCACCTTCCGGGGTGTCGTCGTCGCGGTTCACCTGCAGCGATGTCGTCCGAAAGTATCCGGAGCGGCATTCCTGCAGGTGACGCCAAGTATTCGCCTCCGCCCGACACGGATCTCCTCGAAAACGCCGGCGTGTCGCGAAATGCGAAGGAGCGGATCTCTCTGAAAGGACAGCCGCCGCCGCAAGGAAAGACGCATATCGCGGAAGGGCTCGCTGTCCAATGGGCCACGCCGTCCCTGCTGTCACGCCGTGGCGAGGCCTTCGTGCGTGCGCCGCAAGCACTCGAGGAACGCCGCGCCGATGCGCGTGGGCGCCGGCGAGCGGCGCTGGATCGCGACGAAGTGCACGTCGTACGTCGATCCGGTGGCGACGACGCGCCGGATCTGTCCGGTGCGCAGGAAGGACTCGGCGTAGTGGTCCGGCAGGAAGCCCGTGTAGCAACCGGACAGGATCAGCGTGGCGATCGCCTCCTGGTCGTTGACGGTGGCCTGGCGGCGCAATCCCAGGCGGTGCGTGGCCTCCATGTTGGGCGAGTGGAAGCCGAAGCCCGCGTGGTCGTAGTCGCGCAGCTCGTCCCACGACAGCGGCTCGTCGCGCGGCTCGAACAGCGGGTGCTGGCGGCCGCAGTACAGCAGCATCTCCTCGTCGAACAGCGGCGTGTAGGCCAGGCTGTCGGAGCGCCGGTGGTCGGGAACGACGCCGACGTCGAGGCGGCCGTCGATGACCGCCGATTCGATGTCGCCCAGCGTCCCCACCGTCATGTCCAGGGCCACGCCCGGCGCCTCGCGCCGGAACTCGCGCACGGCCGCGCCGATGCGCGCGCGCGGGTTGGTCACCGTCTTGTCGAACAGGCCGACGGCCAGCGTGCCGGTGAGCTCGGCGTGCATGTCGCGCACGTCGGCGCGGAAGCTGTCCATCGCGTCGAGCAGGCGCAGGGCGTCGTCGAACACGCGCTGGCCCTCGGGGGTCAGGGCAAAGCCCGCGCGGCCGCGCCGGCACAGCACCAGGCCCAGCCGCTCCTCCAGGTCGCGCAGGTGGCGGCTGATGGTGGAACGGCCGATGTTGAGCTCCAGTTCCGCCGCCGCCAGGCCGCCGCAGGCCACCACGGCCTTGAAGATGCGCAGCAGCCGGATCTCGGTGTCGCCGATCTGTCCCAGCAGCGCCTTCTTCACCATCAGTTTCAATCCTGTGCGCGTTACGAGCGATACGGCGCAGTTTATTCGAACTGATTCCGTCTCCAGAATCCATCCATCCTCGCTCTCCCCAAGCAGACGCCATGCACCCCAACGACCTGCCGCACGCGGCCCAGCGTCTCACGCCCGCCCAGCTCGACGCGCACTGGATGCCGTTCACCGCCAACCGCCAGTTCAAGGCCGATCCGCGCCTGCTGGTCGAGGCGCAGGGCTGCTACTACCGCGACGACGCGGGGCGGAGGATCTTCGACGGGCTTTCGGGCCTGTGGACCTGCGGCCTGGGCCACGGCCGCCAGGAGATCGTCGACGCGGTGTCGCGCCAGGTGGCGGCGCTGGACTACGCGCCGCCGTTCCAGTTCGCCCACCCGCTGTCGTTCCAGCTCGCCGAGCGCATCGTCGCGCTGATGCCCGAAGGCCTGGACCATGTGTTCTTCTGCGGCTCCGGCTCCGAGGCGGCCGACACCGCGCTGAAGATGGCGCGGGCCTACTGGCGCCTGAAGGGCCAGCCCGGCAAGAACCTGTTCATCGGACGTGCCAAGGGCTACCACGGCGTGAACTTCGGCGGCATCAGCGTCGGCGGCATCGTGGGCAACCGCAAGCTGTACGGCCAGGGCATCGCGGCCGACCACCTGCCGCACACGCTGCTGCCCGGCAACGAATTCAGCCGCGGCATGCCGGACGACGGCGCGCACCTGGCCGACGGCCTGCTCGATCTGATCGCGCTGCACGATGCGTCCAACATCGCGGCCGTGATCGTCGAGCCGTTCTCCGGCTCGGCCGGCGTCATCGTGCCGCCGCGCGGCTACCTGCAGCGCCTGCGCGAGATCTGCACGCAGCACGACATCCTGCTGGTGTTCGACGAGGTGATCACCGCGTTCGGCCGCGCCGGCGCGTGGACGGGCGCCGAAGCCTTCGGCGTCACGCCCGACATCCTCAACTTCGCCAAGCAGATCACCAACGGCGTGATCCCGATGGGCGGCGTCGTCGCCAGCCGCGCGATCCACGACGCCTTCATGGCCGCCGGCGGCTCGCTGAACAACATCGAGTTCCCGCACGGCTACACCTACTCCGCCCACCCGGTGGCCTGCGCAGCGGCGCTCGGCACGCTGGACGCGCTGCAGAAGGAGGATGCCCCGGTGAGGGTGCGCGCGCTGGCGCCGCACTTCGAGGCTGCCGTGCACGGGCTCAAGGGCTCGCGGCACGTCACCGACATCCGCAACTTCGGCCTCGCCGCCGGCCTCACCATCGCCGCGCTGCCGGGCGAGCCCGCGCGCCGTCCGTTCGAGATCGCGATGCGTTGCTGGCAGGCGGGCGTCTACGTGCGCTTCGGCGGCGACACGATCCAGCTCGCGCCGCCGTTCGTGGCTACGCCGGCCGAGATCGACCGCCTCGTCGAGGTGCTCGCCGACGCGCTGGCGGAGCAGGCATGAGCGCCGCCCGGCCACTCGAAGGCGCTCGCACCGCAGCCGCCAGGCGGAGGGTAGCCTCATGAGCATGGCGCAGACCGTCTTCGAACGCCAGGCGCCGCCGCGCGCCGCCGTCCTCGCCTCGCTGCAGGCCAGCGTCAACCGCCCGTTCTGGCTCGACGACGTGGGCCCGCGCCAGCGCTTGGCCCCGCTGGCCGGCGATGCGGCCACCGACCTGGCTATCGTCGGCGGCGGCTTCCTGGGCCTGTGGAGCGCCATCCTCGCCAAGGAGCGCGACCCGCAACGCCGCGTGACGCTGCTCGAAGGCCACACCATCGGCTGGGCGGCGTCGGGCCGCAACGGCGGCTTCTGCGAGGCCAGCCTGACGCACGGCGAGGACAACGGCGAGCGCCGCTGGGCCGAGGAGTTCGGGCAGCTGGAGGCGTTGGGTCTGCAAAACCTCGAGGAGATCGCCGAGGCGGTGCAGCGCTATGGCATCGATTGCGACTTCGAACGCACCGGCGTGATGGCGGTGGCGGTGGAGCCGTACCAGGACGCGGCGCTGCGCGGCGACGGCTACCTCGACACGCAGCAGGTGCGCGCCGAGGTGGCCTCGCCCACCTTCCTCGCCGGCCAGTGGGACCGCCACGGCACCGCGATGCTGCACCCCGGCAAGCTGGTGACGGGCCTCGCGCGCGTGGCGCGCGAACTGGGCGTGCAGCTCCACGAGCAGTCGCGCGTGACGGGGCTCAAGGCGCTCCAGGCCGGCGTCCGGCTGCAGACCGCGGCGGGCAGCCTGACGGCGTCGCGCGTGGTGCTCGCCACCAACGCGTTCCCGTCGCTGCTCAGGCGTTATCGCTCGCACACCATCCCCGTCTACGACTACGCGCTGATGACCGAGCCGCTGACGGCCCGGCAGATGCAGGCGATCGGCTGGAAGAACCGCATGGGCCTGGCCGACCTCGGCAACCAGTTCCACTACTACCGCATCACGCGCGACAACCGCATCCTGTTCGGCGGCTACGACGCGATCTACAACTTCGCCGGGCGTGTGGACGACCGGCACGACGACCGCCCCGAGTCGTTCGAGCGCCTGGCCAGCCACTTCTTCACCACCTTCCCGCAACTCGAAGGCCTGCGCTTCACGCATCGTTGGGGCGGCGCCATCGACACCTGCTCGCGGTTCTGCGCGTTCTACGCCGACGCTCACCAGGGCCGCGTGGTCTACGCCGCGGGCTTCACCGGCCTGGGCGTGGGCGCCACGCGCTTCGCTGCCAACGTACTGCTGGACAAGGCCGACGGCCTCGACACCGAGCGCACGCGGCTGCGCATGGTGCGCGAGAAGCCGATGGCGTTCCCGCCCGAGCCGCTCACCTGGGCGACGGTGCAGGCCACGCGCTGGTCGCTGAACCGCGCCGACCACAACCACGGCAGGCGCAACCTCTTCCTGCGGGCCATGGATGCGATGGGCCTGGGCTTCGACTCGTGAACGCCATGACACTTCTCCTCGCCAACCAATGCGTCGCCGCGGCGGCCGTCCCGCTCGAATACAGCGACCTCCCGGCCGCGCAGGTCGTCGCCGGCGCGCCGCGCGTCGGCAGCGGCGAACTCGGCACGCTCGGCGACAACCGCATCGGCGTGTGGGAGCATTCGCCGGGCACCAGCACCGACGTCGAGGCCGACGAGTTCTTCGTCGTCCTGTCCGGCGCCGCCACCGTGGCCTTCGACGACGGCACGCCCAGCCTGCAGCTGAGCGCCGGCACGGTGGGTCGCCTTGCCGCCGGCACCGCCACCACGTGGGCCGTCACCGAAACCCTGCGCAAGATCTACATCCTCCTCTGAGAAACTCGCTGCCATGGACATCCGCCCGAACTACATCAACGGCCGATGGCAACCCGCCCTCGGCGGCGCCACGCGCGAGGTCGTCAACCCGGCCAACGGCGAAGTGATCGCCCTCGTCACCGACAGCCAGGCCGAGGACACCCGCCTGGCCATCGCCGCCGCGAAGGAGGCGTTCTACGGCAAGGGCGAGTGGCGCCGCATGAGCGGCCCGCGCCGCGCCGACATGCTGCTGGCCGTCGCCGACCGCATCAAGGCGCGCACCGAGGAGCTGGCGTTGATCGACATGCGCGACAACGGCAAGCCGCTGCGCGAGGCGCGCGCCGACGTCGAGGACGCGGTGGCGTGCTTTCGCTACTACGCCGGCCTGATCACCAAGCCGCAGGGCGGCGTCTACGAGGTCGGCGACGGCTTCGGCGCGATGCATTCGTACGCGATGCACGAGCCCGTGGGCGTGTGCGCGCTGGTGACGCCGTGGAACTACCCGCTGCTGATGGCCACCTGGAAGCTCGCGCCCGCGCTGGCCGCCGGCAACTGCGTCGTCTTCAAGCCCAGCGAGGTCACGCCGCTGTCGGCGGTGGAGCTGTTCAGGATCTTCGACGAGGTGGGCCTGCCCGCCGGCACCGCCAACCTGGTGCTGGGGACCGGCCCCGACGCCGGCCACGAACTGGCGCTGAGCCACGACGTCGACATGATCACGTTCACCGGCAGCACGCGCACCGGCCAGGTCATCGCGAGCGCCGCCGTGGGCAACCTCAAGAAGGTGGGCCTGGAGCTGGGCGGCAAGTCCCCCAACGTGATCTTCGCCGACGCCGACCTCGAGGGCGCGGTGGAGTGGGCCATGATCGGCGTGTTCTTCAACCAGGGCGAGGTGTGCTCCGCCGGCTCGCGCATCCTGATCGAGGAAAGCCTGAAGGACAGGTTCGTCGCGCGGCTCGCGGAGCGTGCCAACGCGATGACCATCGGCGACCCCGCGCAGGATCCCGACATGGGCGCCATCGTGTCGCAGGCCCAGCTGGACAAGATCCTCGGCCACATCGAGCGCGCCAAGGCACAGGGCGCGCGCCTCGTGTGCGGAGGCGAGCGCTACACGGCGGGCGAGTGCGCTAGGGGCTTCTTCGTGCGGCCCACGATCTTCGACCAGTGCACGCGCGACATGGACATCGTGCGCGAGGAAGTGTTCGGGCCGGTGGTGGCCGTTCAGACCTTCCGCACCGAAGCCGAGGCCGTCGCCATGGCCAACGACACGTCCTACGGCCTGGCCGGCGGCGTCTTCACCAGTGACGGCGCGCGCGCCCTGCGCGTGATGAAGGAGATCCGCGCCGGCGTCACCTGGATCAACTGCTACAACCCGACCTTCAACGAGGCGCCCTGGGGCGGCTACAAGATGAGCGGCTACGGGCGCGACCTGGGTGTCAACGGGATGCTGGAGTACCAGCAGGTCAAGCAGGTCAACATCAACCTGCAGCCGGGTGTCGTGGGCTGGTACCGGCGGTGACGGGATGCGGCTGACTGCGGCAACGCCATGAAGGTCCGCGCATTTCGCACGCGAAAGGCTTCGGCTCCGCCTGTGTCGTGAGTTCGCCCGGCGATGCGACGATTCCGGTCGGCCAGCGCCTGCCTTCAGAGGAGCACCGCCGATGGCCTCTTGACGACGGTACGCAGTACCAGCATCGAATTCAGGCGCACGACGCCAGGCAGCTGTGCCAGTACCCCGGAATGGAACAGCTCCAAGTCGTCCGGATCGCTGTAGGCGAAGCGGATTACATAGTCGCTCGAACCCGCCACGTAGAAGCAATCAGTGATTCGAGGTTCGGCGCGTACGGCGCTCTCGAACTCCGTTACCCCCTCCGCCGTCAACCTGGCAATGCTCGCGATCGTGACGCTGATGCCGTTCTGGCCGATGGCTCTCGGATTGACTACGGCGCCATAGTGCGAGATGACCCCGGCGTCTTCCATCTGCTTGCGGCGATCGGCACAGGTCTCGACCGACGCCTTCACACGTTCCGACAACTCGGCGTCGCTCAGCCTGCCGTCGCTCTGCAATTCGACAAGGATCGACTTGTCCGTGTCGTCGAGCTCGACGCGCATGGCGGGTCGCAGCGATGCGAGGCCTTGCGCCCGCCGGCCTGCGGTTCGTGCGACATCGCGTTCAGGCGGATCTCTCCGTCGCTCGAACATCGGACCCATTTCAGCTGCGATTGACTGCATCATCGATTCCGCGACTCAGGACGGCCGCAACTCCTGAAACGAACATGCAAACTCCATGCCGCGCGAGGCAGGCGCCGAATGCCACTTGCAAGGGCGCGGCACGCCCTTGTCCGCACCGCAGTCGTGCGCGACCGAACGGCGCGCCCCTTCGGGGGAGCACCATCCGTAGCCATTGGCGTTCCGCGGCCTTCAGCCGGACCTCACTGCGCCGATATAGCCGAAGTCCATGCACTCCCCTCGAATGTCGATCGGCCAGTGGCCTTCCATGAACATCGAGTTCTATTCCTCCACGCTCAGCGACAGCATCCTGGCATCCGTCCTGCTAGGCCTGTTTCTCTATGCGAGCCGGATATCGCATGAGCGTTGGGGGATCAAGGCCTGGGGTTGGGGGCATCTCGCCTATACGGTCGGCGCGGCCATGCTGGACGCGGCCGCGAACCGATGGAGCGAGGGGACTCGTGACGACTACCTGGTCGCGACCGCCGGCGCGGGGTGCCTGCTGTCGTGCGTCGGACTGGCCGGACTCGCCTGGTCGGGGATCCTGTTCGCGCATCAGCGAGCGCTGACCGGACGGGAGATTTTGCTGATGCCCCTGGCGATCGCCGCGGCGCTGATCGCCTGGCTCTCCACCGCCGGCAAGGCCGGAGCGGACAACTTCGGCGCGCCTGGCCTGGCAATGACCGTGTTCGAACTTGTCGCCCTGGCCACGATCGTCTGGAACTTCCGCGCACTGAAGCTGGTGCCGTATCGCTTGCCGGCAAGGCTGATGCAGGCCGGCTGCATCCTGCTGCTGGGCCTGTACGCGGTGGATCTGCTGCGCATCGTGGCGCGCGACGCGATGGCTCTCTACGCGCCGCCTACAGCTTGGGTCAAGGCCGACCTGAGCCTGTGGTTCCTGCTCAATTTCTGCATGCTGATGCTGGTGAGTTTCCGTGCCGTGGAGAGTCATCGGCGCAAGGCGCACGTCGATCCACTGACCGACGTGCTCAACCGCCGGGGATTGCAGGCAGAGCTTCGTCCGCACCTGAACGCCCAGGCTGTCGGCGCACGCATGGGCGTGCTGATGCTCGATCTCGATTTCTTCAAGTCGATCAACGATCGCTTTGGCCACGACGGCGGCGACTTCGTGCTGCAGCAACTCGCCCTGACGCTTGAACAGTGCGTCCGCAGCAGCGACCTCGTGGCTCGCCTGGGCGGAGAGGAATTCATCGTCGTGCTGCCCGGGAGCAGCCTGGAGGCCTCGGCCGCGCAGGCCGAGCGCATCCGATTGCGTATCGCAGACATGTCTCTTGATCAGTTGCTGCCCGGTCTCCGTATCACGGCAAGCATCGGCGTCAGTTGCGCAAGCCTGGACGACATGCCGATCGCCGAGCTCATTCATGTCGCCGACCTGGCTCTCTACGACGCGAAACACCAGGGCCGCAACCGGGTCTGCTGCCGGTCGCGGAGCGCTTGAACCAGTCCTCGTGGCCCGCTCGCGCAGGAAGGGCCTTGCGACACTTCAGCCTCGAGAAAGATTGAGCGCAGCGAAAGGGCTCGCGCCATTTTTTCCGGAAACACGCCGTCAAATTCGCAGGAAGTTGTGCGTTCGGGTGCTTACCCTCAATCACTGCGCCCGCACATTGCGTAACAGCATCGATACAGTGAAGGCAGAAATGGACAGCGCTTCCACCCGAAGCGAACGATGTCCAGGACGTGGGAATCGGTCATGCGGCCGAATGCCTGGCGAATCACGCTGGCCCCCACGCACGCAATCCCCGGAGGGCGCCGTCGATCTCGCGCTCCACGAAATCGCGGCCGAACCCTTCGCATGAGATGACGCGGACACCCCGCGGCCCGAAGCCTCGCCGGCGATTCACCAGGGCGCGCTCGCGCCTTTCAACAGCATCTTTCATTCCTGCGCCATGGGAGGTATTTCGATGAAGTCGCCGCTCCGTCTTCTGTTGTCGATTGCGGCCGCATGCGGGTTCGTTTTCGCCGCAGCGACCGTTCGCGCACAGGACGAGGAGAAGATCCTCAATATCTACAACTGGTCCGACTACATCGGCGAGAACACGATCCGGAATTTCGAGAGGGAAACCGGGATCAAGGTCAACTACGACAACTTCGACAGCAACGAGATCCTGCATGCCAAGCTCGTGGCGGGCAAGACCGGCTACGACATCGTCGTGCCGTCGTCGAACTGGGCACGCATGCAGATTCAGGGTGACCTGTTCGCCAAGCTCGACAAGTCCGCAATCCCGAATCTCGGGAACGTCGATCCAGCCATCGCCGCGCAACTCGCGAAGATCGATCCGGGCAACGAGCACCTCGTCGATTGGTTGTGGGGGTACACGACGGTCGGTATCAACGTCGACAAGGTCAGGGCCGCGCTCGGCGGCGCACCACTGCCTGACAACGTTTGGGACCTGGTCTTCAAACCGGAGTACATGGCGAAATTGAAGTCGTGCGGTATCTCATTTCTCGACTCCAGCGACGATGTGATCCCGGCCGCCTTGCGCTATGTCGGCAAGCCCACACTGACGACGAACGCGGCCGACTACAAGCAGGCCCTGACATTACTCAAGGCGATCCGGCCATACGTGACGTTGTTCAACTCGTCGGGCTACATCAACGACATGGCTAACGGCTCGGTGTGCCTCGCTCTCGGCTGGTCTGGGGATATCAACATCACCCGCCACCGCGCCATCGAGAACAAGACCGGTCAGAACATCCAGGTGCTGTTGCCCAGGAACGGCGGCCTCCTGTTCTTCGACGTGATGGCGATTCCAAAGGATGCACCGCATCCCCGTAACGCCCTCAAGTGGATCAACTACATCCTTCGGCCCGAGGTCGACGCGGGCCTGACGAACAAGGTGTTCTACGCGAATCCGAACAGGGAATCGAAGAAGTTCATCCGGCCGGAAATCGCGAATAACCCGACAGTTTTCCTTTCCGCCGATGAACTCGAGAGGATGGCCGGCACCGGCGACATGTTGACCAACGACATCCGCCGCATGCGAAGCCGCACATACACCTCGTTTAAGACAGGCAGTTGATCCAATGCCGCCACGCGGCGCTGCGAACGCGCAGCCCGCGTACCCGCGGGCAACAAGCGGGCCGCCTGGCCGCAGCGCTGATGGGCGGTTCCAGAACCCTGCCGTCGCGCTCGGTCGACGAATAGTTCTTGCTTCCAAATATCCACAACCTGAAGGATCGTTCAATGTCTCGTCAACCCAGAACTCCGCCGCGTCGCCGGTCTCTTGCGGTAGTCGCCACGCTGCCCATGTGGTGCGCGCATGTCTATGCCCAGGATGCGCCATCGATGGCCGAGCCGCAGCAAGTCGTGATCACGGGCTCGAACGTGAGACGCACCGACAGCGAGACACCCAGCCCGGTGCAGGTGCTGACTGCGGCCGACATGAAGCGCTCAGGCTACACCAACGTCGCCGACGTGCTGCACAACATCACCGCCAACAACATGGGCTCGCTGTCGCAGGCTGCACCGAGCGCGTTCGCTGCGGGCGGCAGCGGCGTCGCGTTGCGTGGCCTGACGGTCGGCGCGACGCTCGTGCTGATCGACGGCCACCGCATGGCCTCGTACCCGATGCCCGACGACGGCGAGCGCGACTTCGTCGACATCTCGTCGATCCCGATGGATGCGATCGAACGCATCGAGGTGCTCAAGGACGGAGCATCGGCGATCTACGGCTCCGACGCTATCGCCGGTGTCGTCAACGTCATCCTGAAGAAAGCCATCAACACCACCACGCTCAGCGCCGAGACGGGCATCACGTCCAAGGGCGACGGCGCCACGCAACATGCGAGCTTGGGCACCGGCTGGGGCAACCTGTCGACGGACAAGCAAAACGCCTACGTGGCCCTGGAAGCACGCCACCAGAATTCGATCCTGCTGCGCAATCGCCCCTACCTCGCGCGCACCGACTGGACGCCTTATGGGGGCGCCAACCTCACCCAAGGCACCGCATCGGGTTCGCTCACGGGCGCTTCCAGTGGCGCGGGAAGCGGCACGGGTTACCTCACCGATCCGAGCGATTCCACGGGCAATACGCCGCTGCACTACTACCGGGGTTGCACCGCCGCCCAGGCGGCGGCCGACACGTGCGGCTACAGCAACCCGTCGATGACGCTGTCGCCGGAAACGACCAACCTCGACCTGATGGCGCGCTACACGCGTGACTTTGGCGACGGCTGGCAGGGCAACGTGCAAGGCTCGGTGCTGAGCAGCGAGGCACGCCAGGTGGGCCTCTACAACAATGCGGCGGCCACCGGCGTGGGCAACGGCGGCAACGGCGGCGGCGTGAACCTGTTCAAGTTCGGGCCTGGCGCCGCACCGACACCCGCGTTCCCCAACCAGTTCCCGTTCGTGCTGACGGTGCCCGCCAACTATCCCGGCAATACCTCGGGCACCGACGCCCCGCTGGTGGATGACTTCCGCGACATAGGCCCGCTGACACAGAAGGTCGTCACGACCTCCTACCGCGCAGTCGCGGAACTGGCCGGCTCGCTCGGCGCGTGGGACGTCAACGGCTCGGTGGGCTTCACCCGCGTCGCCACCAGGGCCAGCTTCTATCACTACATCGACTTCCCGGCGCTGCAAGCCGCATTGAACGACGGCAGCTACCAGGTCGAAGGGCCGAACTCGGCATCGGTGCTGTCGGCGGTCGCGCCGTCGGCCAGTTCGACGTCGACCAACGAGCTGAGCTTCCTGAGCGTGCGCGGCTCGCGTGAACTGACCTCCCTGCCCGGCGGCCCGCTCTCGATGGGTCTGGGCGCCGACTTCACGCACCGCGACCTGCACGAACTGTTCCCGCCATCCTTCGTCAACGGCACGCAGAACATCGGCATCTACTCGTTCGCCGAAGGCAAGCAGACGGTCAGCGCGGCGTATGCGGAACTGGTCGCTCCGGTGACCAAGGAGCTCGAACTCGACGCCGCCGCGCGTGCCGACCACTACGACACCTACGGCAATTCGGTCACGCCGAAGGCGGGCTTCAAGTTCGCGCCAGTGCGCGAGTTCACGCTGCGCGGCACGTACAGCAAGGGCTTCCGCGCGCCAAACCCGGCTGAGACGGGTGACGCCGGCTCCACGTCCGGCTTCGTGGGCGGATTCCACGACCCGCTCTACTGCCCGGGCGGTACGCCAGCCGCGAACCTGCCGACGGGCCTGAACAACCCGTGCAGCATCGCGCTCCAGGAGCTCCAGCTTTCCGCGCCGCACCTCAAGCCCGAAAAGTCGAGTTCGTTCACGCTGGGCGCGATTTTCGAGCCAAATAAGACGTGGAACGCGACGCTCGACTATTACCACATCACGATCCGTAACCAGATCATCTCGGTCGGCCAGCTCGGCCAGCTGGGCCTGGACAACGCCGCGAGCGTGGGGACGACGATCTACCGTGACTCGATCGGCAACATCCTCTACGACACCTATCCATTCATCAATGCGAACACCACCACGACCTCGGGGCTGGACGCCGACGTGGTCGGCAAGTTCGATCTGAAGGAGGCCGGCAGCCTGAAGGCCGAGGTGCAGGTCAGCTACATGATGCAGTACGACCTCAAGACACAGGGCGTGACCTACCACCTGGCCGGCACGCACGGCCCGGCCTTCGTCTCGGAGGACACCGGCACGCCGCGCACGCGCGGCGCGTTCACGCTGACCTGGGACAAGGGCCCGTTCGAGCTCTCGGGCACGGTGAACTACATCTCGCACTACGGTGTCACCGATCCGAGTGAAGGCATTCCCGACTGCGCAACCGCGCTGTTGGCCGAATTCCCGAACCAGAACGCCCCGTCGCGGTTCTGCCACGTGGCGTCGTTCACCGAACTCAACGTCACCGGCCGCTACACCGTGAACGAGCATCTGCAACTCCACGCGGGCGTCGTCAACTTGCTGAACCGCCACGCGCCGTACGACCTGCAGACCTTCGGCTCGGCCGGCAACGGCGCCCAGCAAGGTGGCGCGCCATACAACCCGTCGTATCACCAGGACGGTGCCGTCGGCCCGATGATCACTGTGGGAGGTGTTTACACGTTCTGATGTGTCCGTCAACGCGTTGTTGCACTGATACCCCGGATCGGACAGCAGGAGCGGCTTTTCCAGATCGATCATGCCCGTTGTCCGGCATGCCGAAAACGTACGGTTGCAGATGGCCGCTTCACCCGGGGATCGAACGGTCATGGGCCGGCCTTCATGACCTTCGGGTACGGTCAGGGGCCGCCAGCCACAGACCGAGCGAGCACGTTGCGCTTGCGCATCCGACATCGATTCGGTCGATCAGTTCTCCGCAATCCAGTCCGCCGGGTACATCCAGAAGTCGCTGAGGAGCTAGGGCTTCGTACCGTCTTTGACGCCGACGTTGGTGCAGCGAGCAGCGCAGCATGCTTCGCTTTGACTGCGGGGAGTTCGTGCCACCGCGCGGCCGCCCGGGGCGGAATTGCTAGATTGTTCACCAATAGCAACCACCTGGGCGCCCTGCCCTGCGCCACCATGACCTTTGATCGCGTCGGCAAGTCCGTGACCGCGGCTGCGTCTTCTTCTTCGTCGGTCATGCAGCCTGAAACCCCGTCCAAGAAGAAGACGGGCAGCCTGCCGTCTTCCTCTTCACCCCTGCGCGATGCCGTGCCCACACGCACGTCCCCGGCATCGGGGACACGGCCGCCGCGCTCGCCGTCGTTGCAGCATGAGATCGACGTCGACGACCAGATGCCCCTGGAAGTGCTCCAGGAAGCAGCCAGCGTCGCGACCGCGCGCATTGTGGAGCATTTCGACGCCGAAGGCGCTGGGGCGCGTGAGCGCTACATCGAGGCCTGCGAGGGCCATGGCGCGACGAGCCAGCAGCTGGCGGATTTCGAGACCAAGTTCGGCGCGCACTTCATTCCTTCCGCGTCGGCCGGCAAGCAGCTCGCGTCCTTGAACGACCACGCGGGCATCCTGAAGATCCCGGCTTACGACGGGCCACCCGACCGGCTCGGCCGCCGCAGCGTTGTCGCCGAGCAGTTGACCGTCATCAAGGCGACGGTGCCTCACCGCGACCCGGCGCAAGCCGGCAGCGAGCGCTACTTCGTCAAGGGCTATGGCGACCGCCTGGTCGACTTCCGCGAACTCGCAACGGCCATGGCCGCCCATTCGCCCCTGACCGAGGGCCTGGACGAAGCGGCTGTCGCGGCCCACTTCGATGCGAACAAGCTCGGCGAACGCGAGAACGCGATGGAGACGCCGTTGCGCTCGGAGATCAAGCGCCTGTCCTTGAAGTCCGAGCTGATTGCGCGCCGCGACGGCAGGGAATCGGACCAGCCGGTCATGCCGCTGCCGTTCAATGCCACGGCCGTGGCCTCGCGCGAGAGCTGGGCCAACTCCGAGGCGGCGATGTGCCCGGGCGCCGGCCCGATGCTGCCCAATGGCACGCGCAAGTTCCAGGTCGACTACAACGCCACGGAAAACCGGCTCGTCATCTTCCGCAACGACCGGGGGGAAGACGCGCGCTCGGAAAGCATCCTCTCCGACAGCCTCCCGGGCGCACGAAAGAAGCTCGCGCCCGCCTTCTGCGAGGGGCCGACCCTGGCCGAGATCCACGGCATCCTGAGCTGGGAGGACATGGGCCCGGGTACCGACCACAAGGGCGTCAAGCAGGGCAATACGCAGCGCCTGCTTCACGCCGCCCACAACAAGATGTTCGGCCAGCGCGCTGGCGTGCTGGCCGAGCGCGACCTCGAGGCGGGACCGCGCGACCCGGCAGGCCTGCGCGAAGCCGTCGTGAGGGCAGAACCCGGCGCGCACATCCGCATCACCACCGAGGATGGCTCGGTGCACGACATGCACATGGATGAAAAGGGCATCCGGCTCTCGCTGTCCAACCCGCAGCCCGCCGGCGAGCACCACGAGTCGCTGGCGGCCTTCGGCGGCGCGGGCAAGGTGCAGGCCGAGGTGGACCTGTACACCTACCACGGGCGCGATACCGGCCTGCGTGGCAGCAAGACCGGCTTCGCCGATCCGAGGCTGGTGACCTCCACAGGTGAGTCGCTCAAGGCGGGGCCGCTGCTCAAGGACCACGGCCCCACGCTGGGCCAGACGATCTGGCGCGTGACGACCTTCCAGCCGCTGATCAATGGCCAGGATCGCAGCCGCGTCGTGGCTCGCCTCACGAACACCGCGGTCAACATGGTCGCCAAGTTCCTCGTCGTCTGGGGCACCAGCACCATGAACACCGCACTGAAGGGCGGTTCCCATGGCAGCTACCTGCCCGGCGTGAAGCCGATCAACTCTTCGGGCGCCGGCGCCGTCGGGAATAACCAGCTGGCGCTCGCCGCGGCCAGCATCGTGATGGCCCAGGAAGGCATCACCCTGGCGATGGACGCCGTCGGCCGCCTGCTGCCGGAGCCTTGGAGGCGCGCGCCTGAATCCCGTACCGGACGCCTGCTGAAGGAGACTGTCGCGCCGATGGCCGAGGAGATGCTGCGACTGGTCGCCAACCTGGGCATCCAGAAGCGTGTGGGCATCCACCGCGGCAGCCGCGCGGACCTGGTCTCCCTGGGCGCGACCTCCATGATCAAGGGCGGCATGGAAACCTGGCGCGAACACGCCGGACCCAACCGGGCCCATCATCCCGTGGCCAATGCGGTGGTCGACCTCGCGCAGGGCCTGCAATACAACGCGGCGCGCGCGGCCGGCAATGCCGGCAGCTCTGCGCAGGGGCTGAGCGCCAAGACCTTTGGCGAGGCGCTGATCAACCGGATGGTGACGCGCGCGCTCGACCAGATCGTGGCGCCTGCGGTACGCGACGTCCTGAACAGCCAGGGTGTCGTCGGCGCGAACGCGAGTGCATTCGACAGCCAGCTTGCGCACGAATACCGAATCGACCATCTCGCGGCCAAGGTCGGCTCGGCCATGGCGGCACTGGTCACGGAACTCGACGCGCAAGGCGTCAAGGACCTGCATGCACAGGACGGCAGCCTGGTGGCCACGTTGCACGCCGGCACCGAGAGCCTGCTCGCAGATACGATCCGCAACCACACCAATCCCGAGTTCTTCAGCAAGCGCATCTTGGTGGAAGAGCGCGTCAAGCAGAACCTGAACCGGGTCGACCTGTACGTCTCCAGCCTGCTGAACGGCATGCTGCCGGCGCTCGCGAAGATGGGCGAGGCGATCGACACCGAGTTGCACAACGATCCTTCGATCCGCGACAACGTGCAGAACGCCGGGGCGTTCACCGACGCGCCCACGGCCGAGAAGCTCGAGCAACTGCAGCGCAACGACCACATCTACCGCCAGCGCGTCGGCGAAGCGCGCGAAGGGCTGGGCCTTGCGGAAGAATCCCGTCCGCTCGGCGCCTACCTGAGCCCGGCAAGCCAGGCCTCGCCGTTCTCGCCGAACCAGGAATCGCAGCTGCTTGCGCACCGCAGCCCCGCCATGGACAACCCGCTCGACGGCCTGACCCCTCCCCAGCAGGCATTCGCCAAGGACCGCATCGAAGCCTTGGGTGAGCATGTCGCGAACCTGGAGGCGCACGGGCGGAACGAGGCGGACGATCACAGCCGCTTCGACGCCTCGAGCATGGTGCAGCGGCCTGTGCCCGCCGCCGCGAACGTCGACTATGGGCGCGTCGCGAGGCCGTTCGGCGCCGGGCCCAGCGCCCAGATCGGGCGCGACCACACCACCTTCAGCACGCTGCCGCAGTGGCGTGCCCTGCAGACGAAGAACCGCGCGATGATCCGGCAGCCCGGCATCGACTCGGTGCGGACGAAGTCCGACCTGCCGGCGAGCGTGGTCGACCGGATCGAGAAGGCCGTGCGCGACTACACGGTGGAATCGCAGTTGTTCCACTACCCCTTGCGTTGGCAGGTGACCGGTGAACTGCAGCACGAACGCATCGCGCCGGGCATCGACGTCGCCTACAACGTGATGCACAAGAAGGGGAACATGGCCGGCAGCAAGAAGGAGATGGTCGACCCGATCGAGGCCTTGTACATCAACCTCGGTGCGCAGGTGTCCGACAAGTTCCCCACCGAGATGTTCCGAGCGGTGGTCACCGAGGCCGCCTACAAGGCGCTCCTCGAGGCCGGCGAGTCCAGCGCCACTCCCGGCCTGATGACCGAGGGGAACAAGGGCGTGCTCACCGAGATCCTTTCGGCGACCATGTCCATGGACATGGCGGCCGGCTTCAACCTGCCGATCTCGAGCTACGGTAGCGCCCCGCGCGAAAACAGCCTGCGCATCGACCTGTCGCAGGAGAGCGGCGTCAACATCGCCGCGTGGGCGGACCTGGTGCAGGGCGAGGTGATCATGGTGCCGGGGGCGGTGCTGCAAGTCGACCTGATCGACAAGACCGCCGGCAAGGGCGGGAAGCTCGACCTCGATCCTGCGAAGTCGCAGGACATCGGCCAGGTGGTGTACATGAAGGCCGTCGATACCTATGCACTGGAACAGGCGCACGACCAGTACATGCTGTATCGGAACGAGGGCGACGCGAGTTTCAAGCCCAGGGACGGCGAGACCATGATCGACCCGGCATCGGGTCATTTCTACAAGTTCAACCAGGCCAAGGACGCGCTGGAGCCGGTCCCGGAGACCAAGAACTACTTCACCGGCCGCACGCTGGAGTGGACGGACGACGAGGGCCGGCACGCGGCCGGGCAGGCCCGCTGGCGCCGGCCCTACACCGCCGACGGCGCCACGCGCGCCACCAAGGACGCGATCCACATGGCGATGCTGCGCGGAGACCCCATCGTGCCCTACCTCGATCTCGCCACCGAGAACGTGCACCACGCCTGGTACCGCAAGAAGGCGCAGATGAAGATCGAGACCGGCCAGCAGGATCCGCGCGTGGTCCGCGCCAGCTACGAGCGCGAGCGCCGCGAGGAACTGCGCCACGCTGGCATTCGTGCCGAGGCAGGCGAGATTGCCCGGCAGATCGGCGGGATGAACGCCAACACGCGCCTGGGCGACAGCGGCGTGGCGTCCACCGAGATGATGGCCTGGCTGTGCGCCAGCATGCTGCGCAAGCCGATCCAGCTCGTGCCCGTGGACGACCGGGATACAGCGCCCAGGATGGGCGACCTGGGCGACGCGAGGAAGAACCGGCTGATCAGCCGCACCTATGACAAGGTCGACCTGGCGAGTCCGCGAGAATCCGTCACCGGCCGCAACCCGCAACCGGCCGTGCTGATCGGCGTCGGTGACAAGGGCTACTACGTCATCACCCATCAGGACGGCGAATTCAAGCCGACGGCCCGCGTCGGCGAGGGCGCTACGCTGGATAATCTGTTGCACGCGGTGGTGCGCGGCGGCTACGCCAAGCCGTCGCAGTACGTCACGTCGGAGCCCGACCACGTGCTGACGCCCGACACGCGCGCACAGGCAAGCGTGCAAGGCCTGATCGCCAAGATGAAGCAGTTCACGGGAACGGGCTACCTAGTGCTGCAGCAGGCCCTGGTGGACAAGGCCGCCGAACTGACTCCAGCTCCCGCGCCAATATGACCCGCTACACCCAACCATGGCTGCAGACTCCAGTAATGGACTGTCTACTTGACGGGTGAGCTTACGGGCCAGCCGGCGGGTGCCACCGTGCCACCAGCCTCTCGATCCACGTGTAGCCCGTTGTGAGTGGGCTTGGTCGGGCATGCGCAGAGGTCGGATGATCAGTCACCGCTGGTATGCGGATGCGAGCGTGGCCTCGAACACCTGGTCGAGTTGGTGGATCCAGTTCCTCTTCTGAGTTCCCGATGCAAAACTGGCCTCGAGGCTGTTGCGCGCCAGTCGATATGCGTGGGCAGGCCCGAGGCGTTCAAAGGCCTTGAATGCAGCCGCAAAGTTGCTGCCGACGTAGCCGCCGAAATAGGCTGGATCGTCCGAATTGATGGTCACGTTCAGGCCGGCATCGAGCAGCGCAGGCAAGTTGTGTTCGGCCATCGTCTCGAAAACGCACAGCACTACGTTCGACAGCGGGCAGACAGTCAGAGGGATTCGCGCCTGCGCAAGACGCCGGGTTACCGCCAGATCATCCAGGCAGCTCACGCCGTGGTCGATGCGCTCGACATGCAGAAGGTCCAGGGCCTCCAAGATGTACTCGGGCGGCCCCTCCTCGCCAGCGTGCGCCACCCGCCGCAGACCAAGAGCGCGGCAGCGTTCGAACAAACGCGCGAACTTCGACGGCGGGTGGCCGAGTTCGCTGCTGTCGAGGCCGACGCCGACGAAGTGGTCGCGAAACGGCAATGCTTGCTCCAGGGTGGCGAGCGCCGAGTCCTCGCTGAGGTGGCGCAGGAAACACATGATCAGCGCCGAAGTGATGCCATATCGGTCGCCGGCCTCGGCACAGGCCCGCGCCAGGCCGCCGATGACGGCGGCCATGGGAACGCCCCGGGCTATGTGGGCCTGCGGGTCGAAGAACAGTTCGGCGTGCACGACGTTATCTTCCGCCGCGCGCCCGAAATAGTGCATGCCCAGTTCGTGGAAGTCGCGCTCGGTGCGCAGCACTGCCGAAGCGGTGTAGTAGACGTCGAGAAAGCTTTGGAGGTCTGAGAACCGATACGCATGGCGCAGCGCCGCCACGTTGGCGTATGGCAGCGCAACATGGTTGCGATGCGCCAGATCCAACACCATCTCGGGCTCGAGGCAACCCTCGATGTGCACGTGGAGCTCGGCCTTGGGCATGCGGCGCAGCAGGTCGCTGAGCCGCGAGCGCGCAATGGCATCGAAGCGCGAAACGTCGTCGAGCGGGACGACGGAGTCTCGAAGCGGATCGAAGGCATTCATGACAAGACTTGTCCTTGGCGGAGGTAGAAGTTGGATCGGGTCGCGGGGAATGCCCCTTTGCGGCACCGATGCGAATTTGGTGAAACGGCCCACTATTGCGGAGTGACGCCGGCGATACCCCTGATACCCGGAGATCGCGACCAGGTTGGGGGGGGGGGGGGGG
>FTKD01000131.1_pt3 | contig 36340 bp, 30 predicted proteins | sample 1658191 | NCBI WGS metagenome assembly FTKD01 (sample SAMEA3914808, study PRJEB12502) | metagenome | biome: forest; material: soil | place: Canada | collected 2011-08-03 | depth 0.3 m
TCTTCGCGGACGATGTCCATGTCGGGGCGGCAGCCGTCGAACACCGTCGGCCGCACGAAGAAGCCCTTCGCGCATTCGCCGTCGGTGTAGCGCTCGCCGCCGCACACGAGCCGCGCGCCCTGCGCCCTGGCGCGCTCGATGTGGCCCAGCACCTTGTCGAGTTGCGCCTGCGAGACGATCGCGCCCATGTCCGGGTCGCCCATCCCGTCGCCGATCGTCATGGCGTTCGCGCGTTCGGCCAGGCGCGCGACGAAGCGGTCCTTCAGGCTCTCCTCGACCAGGAGGCGCGAGCCCGCCGAGCACACCTCGCCCTGGTTGAAGAACACGCCGATCATGGCCCACTCCACCGCGCCTTCGAGGTCGGCGTCGGCGAAGACGATGTTGGGCGACTTGCCGCCCAGCTCCAGCCCGACCTTCTTCAGGTTGCCCACGGCCGCGCTGGCGATGAGCTGGCCGGTGCGCGTGCTGCCGGTGAAGGTGATCATGTCGATGTCGTGGCTCAGCGCCAGCTCGTGGCCGGCCGCCGGACCGGTGCCCAGGATCAGGTTGGCGGTGCCCGCCGGCAGCCCCACTTCGTCGAAGATCCTGAACAGTTCCACGGCCGACAACGGCGTGAGCTCGCTGGGCTTGAAGACGACGCAGTTGCCCGCGGCCAGCGCGGGCGCGAGCTTCCAGGTCGCCATCAGCAGCGGATAGTTCCACGGCGTGATCAGCGCGCACACGCCCACCGATTCGTGCATCGCGTAGGAATGCATGGCGCCGAAGCCGTCGCTGACCTCGTAGACACCGCCCTGCGGCTTCGTGACCAGTCCCGCGTAGTAGCGCCAGCACGCCACGGCGTCGTCGACGTCGGCGCGCGCCTCGCGCAAGGGCTTGCCGTTGTCGCGTGTGTCGAGCACGGCGAGTTCGTCCGCGCGCGCCTTGATGGCGTCGGCGATCGCCAGCAGCAGGTCGGCGCGGCGCGGGCCGCTCGTGCGACGCCACTCGCCCCGGCCGTAGAACGCCTTCTTCGCGACGGCGATGGCCAGGCGGGTGTCCTCGGCCTGGCTGTCGGCGACGAGCGCGATGACGTCGCCGTTGGCGGGGTTGACGATCTCGCGGGTGGCGCCGCCCAGCGCGGGCTGCCATCGGCCGTCGATGTAGTTGTTGCGGATGTCCATGGCGAGGTCCTCGGTCGGTGGCGCCAGGTTCACCTCAGGCGACGTAGATCTTGCACAGCGTGGCCGTCACCGTCCAGCGGGTCGCGCTGCCGGCGACCAGGCGGCCGACGCTGCCGGCGCGCAGTTGCAGGCTGGGCGAGCCGTCGTCGAAGTCCACGGTGGCCGCGCCGGACAGCACGATGAAGAACTCGTCGGCTTCGACGTCGTTGCTGATGCTCGGAGACAGTTCCCAGACACCCACCATGCGGTCGCCGAGCCGGCCCAGTTCCGCGCTGCCGACGCGCGGTCGACCGGAGACGACCTGTTCGGCGGGCAGGTCGCGATACGCCAACACCACGGCGGCGGCGTCGATGCAGTGATTGGCCAGCAGGGCAAGCGCGTGTGTCATGTGGACGAGTTCAGGAGTCGAAGCCCAGGCCCAGCGCATCCAGCGTGCGCAGCAGCAGGTTGCGCTTGCCATGGTTGTGGTCGGCCCGGTCCAGCGACCAGCGCGTCGCCTGCACCGCCGCCCAGGTCAGCGGCTCGGGCGGGAACGGCATCGGCGTCTCGCGCACCATGCGCAGGCGGGTGCGTTCGGTGTCCAGGCCGTCGACCTTGTCCAGCAGCACGTTGGCGGCGAAGCGCGTGGCGCCGACGCCCAGGCCGGTGAAGCCGGCAGCGTGCGCCACGCGGCCGTCGTGCGCGTCGGCGAAGAAGGCGCAGAAGCGCGAACAGGTGTCGATGGCGCCGCCCCAGCGGTGCGTGAAGCGCAACCCCTCGAGCTGCGGGAACGTGGTGAAGAAGTGGCTGGCGAGGCGCTCGAAGGACTCGGGCCGGTCGTCGTGCTTCGCATCCACCTTGCCGCCGAAGTTGTAGACGGCGTCATAGCCGCCGAACAGGATGCGGTTGTCGCGCGTGATGCGGTAGTAGTGGAACTGGTTGCCGAGGTCGGCCAGGCCCTGGCGGTGCTTCCAGCCGACGGCGGCCAGCTGCCCGGCGTCCAGCGGCTCGGTCATCAGCACGTAGTCGTAGACGGGAATCGTGTGCGAGCGATAGCGCGGGAGCAGCGACGGAAACACGTTGGTGGCCAGTACCGCGCGCGCCGCTGTCACGCTGCCGCCCGCCGTCTGCAGGCGCACGCCGCTGCCGGCAGGCTTCAGCGAGCTCACGCGCGATTCTTCGTGGATCTGCACGCCGAGCTCCACGGCCACGCGCGCCAGCCCCGTCACCAGCTTGCCCGGGTGCAGCATGGCGGTGCCGGTCTTGTCCCACCGGGCGGAGAGAAACGTCGGCGACGCGACCTCGGCGCGGGCCTGTTGCGCGCTCATGGTGCCCGCGCCGCGCAGTGACTCGACCTGGTACGGCTCCACCGCGACCGCCATCACGCCGGTGCGTTCGAAATCGCAGTCGATCTGGTAGCGCTCGACGGCCTGCGCGATCTCGTCGAGGTTGCGCATCCCGAGCGCGTGCAGCTGCTCGACCTCCTCGGCCCAGCGCCGCTGGCCGTTCTCCTCGCCGTGCGTGAGGCTGGCCTCGCAGAAGCCGCCGTTGCGGCCGGAGGCGGCCCAGCCGACCTGGTTGCCTTCGAGCAGGATGACGCGCCGCGCCGGGTCGCGCTCCTTGGCCAGGATGGCGCTCCACAGGCCCAGGAAGCCGCCGCCGACGATCGCGAGATCGGTCGTCGCGTCGCCGCGCAAGGGCGCGAAGCGGGTGCGCGGCCCGACGTCGTCGAGCCAGAACGGCCGGTTGACGCTGCCTTGCAGCGCGGCGGCGACGACCGCCGGCCGCGGCACGAGTCGTTCGAAGACGGTCGGGTTCATACGTGCAGCAGCAGGTGCTCGCGCTCCCACGGCGAGATGACCTTCATGAATTCCGCCTGCTCCAGCTCCTTGATCTCGGTGTAGACCGTGACGAAGGACTCGCCGAGCACCGCGGCGAGATCGCGGTCGTTGCGCAGCAGCTCCACCGCTTCGCCCAGGCTGCGCGGCAACTGGTGCTCGCCGAGGTAGGCGTCGCCCAGGCATTCGGGGCCGGGCTCGATGCGGTTCTTCATGCCCAGCCAGCCGCAGGCCAGCGTGGCGGCGAGCGCCGCGTACGGGTTGGCGTCGGCACCGATCACGCGGTTCTCGACGCGGCGCGCCTGCGGCGTCGCCACCGGCGAGCGGATGCCGACGGTGCGGTTGTCGCTGCCCCATTCGATGTTGATCGGCGCCGCCATGAAGCGCGACAGCCGCCGGTAGCTGTTGACGTAAGGGGCGAACAAGGCCATCGCCGACGGGATGTACTTCTGCAGCCCGCCGATGTACCAGTAGAACTCCTTCGAGGGCGAACCATCCGCGTTGCTGAAGATGTTCTTGCCGGTGGCCGCGCTCACCACGCTCTGGTGGATGTGCATCGCGCTGCCCGGCTCGCCCGCGATCGGCTTGGCCATGAACGTCGCGTACATGCCGTGGCGCAGCGCCGCCTCGCGCACGGTGCGCTTGAAGAAGAACACCTCGTCGGCCAGGCCCAGCGGGGCCGCATGGAAGAAGTTGATCTCCATCTGGCCCGCGCCCACTTCGTGGATCAGCGTGTCGACGTTGAGCTTCATCTTCTCGCAGTAGGCGTAGATGTCCTCGAACAGCGGGTCGAACTCGTTGACGGCGTCGATCGAATAGGCCTGGCGCGACGTCTCGGCGCGGCCGCTGCGACCGACCGGCGGCTGCAGCGGCATGTCGGGGTCGGTGTTGCGCGCGACGAGATAGAACTCGAGTTCGGGCGCGACGACAGGCGCCCAGCCTTCGGCCGCGAACAGGCCGCAGACGCGTCTGAGCACGGAGCGCGGCGCGAACGGCACGAGTTCGCCGTGGCGGTCGTAGCAGTCGTGGATCACCTGGGCCGTCGGGTCGGTGGCCCAGGGCACGATGCGGACGGTGGCCGGGTCCGCCTGCAGGTGCATGTCGATGTCGTTCGGGCTGATCACGTCGAAGTAGAGGCCCGCCTTGGGCACCTCGCCCGTCACGCTCATCGCGACGACGGCTTCGGGCAGGCGCATGCCGCGATCCTCCGTGAACTTCTCGCGCGGCAGGATCTTGCCGCGCGCGACGCCGGTCAGGTCGGGTACGAGGCACTCGACCTCGGTCACGCGGTGCTCGTCGAGCCAGGCTTCGAGCTCGCTGAAATTGAAATCGTTGAGGGGCATGGAATGCTCCGGCTGTCGAACAAGTGACACGTCGGCGCGCGACAAGGCCCGCGGCACCCAAAGGCCGGGGCCGCTTCTGTCGCATTGCCGGCGCGAAGGTGGCGGCTAGGTGGTGCTCTCGGGATGGCGGCGGAACCAGCGGTCGACCTGCTCGATCAGGTCGAGCCAGTGGCTGGGATGCCATTCGAAGCTGTGGTTGTCGTCCGGATAGCGCACCAGCGCCGCGTCGACGCCGCACAGCTTCAGCGCCGTGTAGTACATCTCGGATTGCGCGATCGGCGTGCGCGCGTCCTTCTCGCCGCACAACACGATCGTCGGCGTGCGGACGTGGCCTACGCGCGAAAGCGACGAGCGCTGCCAGTAGTGCTCGTGCATCCCTTCGGCCCAGGGTGGCGCGGGCGAGCGGAAGTAGCCGAAGTAGTCGGGCCGGTCGACGGTCAGTGTCTGGCTGATCCAGTCCATCACGCCGTAGATGACCGCGGCCGAGGCGAAGCGCCGGCTGTGTCCGATCAACCAGCTGGTCAGGACGCCGCCGGCGGATTCGCCCGCCAGGTGCACGCGATCCGCCGCGATGCCGCCGCGCGCGACGACCGCCTCGACGCAGTCCAGCAGCTGCAGCTCGCTGCCGCACGGAAAGCCCGCCTGCAGTTCGTCGGTGAACCCCTCCCCGTATCCGAGCGAGCCGGGCGGGTTGATCATCAGGACGGCGTAGCCGCGTGCGGCCCAGACCTGCGGCACGATCGCGAAGTCGGGCCCCCAGGCCAGGTACGGGCCGCCGTGCAGCCACAGGATCAGCGGCACCTCGGCCCCGGCCGGCACGTCCGCCGGTCGCATCAACCAGGCCTGCCAGCCGCGGCCGGGCTGCTTCGTCGGCAGCCACATCTCCTCCATGGACGCCACGGTTCGCGCCGCCAGCCAGGCCGACTCGTTCGTCAACACCGCCTCGAGCCGGCCGTCCGCGCGCAGCAGCGCGACCTCGTCGGTGCGGGCGCGGCTGCCGTGCAGGCAGGCGACGCGGCCGTCGCGAGCCACCGACAGGCCCTTGGCGTACAGCGCGTAGCCGGAGCTGGCGCCGCCGCCGACGTCGCGGTTCAGCGTCGTCCACTGCCCGTCCAGGCCCACGCGTGCAAGACAACCGGCTCCCTCGTGGACCAGCAAGGTCAGCAGGCCCGAGCTGTCGGGCAGCCACTGGATGCCTTGATCCACGTCCAGAGCCTCGGGGTGCGGCAACGCGACGATCTCGCCGCCGTGTCGCGGCAGCACATGCACCACGCTGGTCTGGAAGGACGCCTGCCGGTTGCGGTAGCCGACGAAGGCGATCCAGCGGCCGTCGGGCGAGACCGTGGCGCGGCAGACCGGGCCGCCGAATTCGGTGAGGCGCCGCACCGCGCCGTCCGCCACGTCGAATTCGAAGACGTCGGCCTCGACCACCGTGCGCGGATCCAGCGCTCCGGCCTGGGCCGGATGGCGCTGCATCGACATGACGATGTGGCGGCTGTCCGGCGTCCACGAGATGCGGCCGGCGAGCCCGAGCTTGGTGACGTCGACCAGCGGGCCGCCGTGCTCGTACGGGCCGTCTGTCAGCTGCTTCAGGTCGCTCGTGGCCAGCGTCAGGACGAAGATGTGGTGGTAGCCGTCGGGCTGCTCGCCGTCATGGCCCTCGACGCGCCGGATCAGCTTGTCGCTGTAGACGCCGGGCGCGCTCCACTTCGGCGTGCGCAGCGCCTCCCAGGCAGGCGCCGCGACGGCGACGGGCACCGCCGGCACGCGCTTGACGAACGCGAGACGGTTGCCGTCGGGCGCCCAGGCGAGGGCGCTGGGCGCCTCGCTCAGCCGCGCGAGCGCCTGCCGCTTGTCGGTGTCGGGAAACCAGCGCTCGATCGCGAACCGGCCTTCGGCCGCCGTGACGAAGGCCACGCTCAAGCCGTCGGGCGCCCAGCGCGGCTGGCTGCCGCGCCCGAGTTCGACGTGCACGCCCGACGCGGTGTCGACCACGCAGACCTCGTTGGCCCAGCCGTCGGTTTCGACGTCGGCGCGCATGCGGACGAACGCCACGTGGCGGCCGTCGGGGGCGATCTGCGGGTCGCCCGGCAGGCGCAGTTGGAAGTGATCTTCCGCCACGATGGCGGCGGGATGGGAATGGCTCATCGAGCGTCTCCGGGGCTCAGGACTTGCGAGGAAGAAAGTGCGGATTCGCGCCGCGCGTTGCGCCAGGCGAGCGACAGGTGCACGAACAGCAGGAGGCCGAACAGCTTGACGATCAACATCGCGTACTTCAGCGATTCGTGGCCGAAGCGCGGCTCGAGCAGGTCGCTGAACAGGCCGATCAGCAGCGGGCCGCCGCCGTCGCCGAGCAAGGTCAGCGCGAGCAGGAACACCGACGCCGCCAGCACGCGCATCGAGCGCGGCACGCTGCCGTGGATCATCGACATGACGGGCCCGTTGGGCATCGCGCCGAACATCGTCGCCGCCACGTGGGCGACGAACGCGAACTTCAGGTTCGGAGCGAACAGCACGCCCAGGATGCACGGGAACGTGAACAGGTAGGTGATCATGCAGAACGGCAGCAGGCGCTCCTGCTTGCCCGAGCCGATCCAGTTGCCCAGCAGGCCGCCCAGCAGCAGGCCCAGCAGCGCCCCGCCGGCGTACGCGCCGCCGAAGAAGGCGGCCGCCTGGTCGGGCGCCAGGCCGAACTGCCGGTTGTAGAAGCTGGGCATCCACTTCGACAGGCCCGAGACGGCGAACGACGCCCAGCTGAATCCCAGCATGATGTGGACGAAGGCGCGCCGCTTCCACAACTCGCGCAGGCCGTCGGCCCAGTGCAGGTTCGGGACGTCGGCCACGCCGCCCTCGTCCAGTTGCGCGGTCTCGGTCGCCGTGCGATCCGGCACCAGCCAGCGTTGCAGCAACGCCGCCGCGAGGATGCCGATGCCGAACACCGCGAACGCGCTGCGCCAGCCATGGTGGACGCCGACCCAGCCGCCCAGCACCAGCGGCAAGGTGTTGCCGATGAAGTCGCCCGCGGTGTAGACCGACAGCGCACCGGCGCGGCGCTGCGGCGGGAAGAAGTCGCTGACCAGCGCCTGCCCCAGCGGCCACGCTGCGGACGGGCCGACACCGGCCAGCAGGCGCGCGCCAATCAGTTGCCAGAACGCCGAGCAACCCGCCGTGAACAGGTTCGCCGCGCCGCACACCAGCATGCTCAGGCTCAGCACCAGGGAACTGCCGCGGCGCGTGGCCCAGTGCGAGATCGGCAGCGCGAGCAGCGCGAACGAGACGGCCGAGCCGTAGCCGGTGAGCAGCCCCAGCTGGCTGTCCGAGTAGCCGAACTCGCTCTTGATCAGCGGCAGCACCGCCGCCAGCACCGTGCCGCCCGACTGCGCCATCGCGTTGACCAGGGTCAGCACCACCAGCACCGTCCACGGGTGCGGGGCGCGGTGTCGGACGAGGGTGATGGCGGGCTTGGTCAGGGGCGGCACCAGTTCATTCGGGCTAGTAGTCATACCGCAGGCTGACACCGATGGTGCGCGGCTTGATCGGATACCACTCGGTGTAGTTGATCGCACCCGGGTTCTGGTAGGTAGAGTAGTTGACCTGCGCGGACGACTGGCCACGGCGATCGGCCACGTTCTGCACGAAGCCGGTCAACTCCCAGTTCGACCAGCCCAACGCGAGACGCAGGTCGGCGGTGGCGTAGGCCGGCAGCACCAGGGCGGCGTCGATCTGCGCCTGGCGCTTGCCCACGTACTGCAGCACCGTGGAAAAGGCCGCACTGCTCTGGAACGGGCCCGCGAAGCGATACGTCGCATTGAGGCTGGATTGCACCTTGGCCACGCCCGCGAGTTCGGTACCGGAATCGACCACGCGTCCGCTGGCCGACACGAATGCCGCCCCGAGCTTGGCGTCGGTCAACGCGAGCGAGCCGTCGAGGCTGAAATCCTGCGTGGGACGCCAGCCCAGCGCGGCCTCGACGCCGTTGGAGCGCGCCTTGGCCGCGTTGGTGACGATCACGAAGCCGTCCGGGTTGGTGGTCGACATCTGGATGTTCTTCCAGTCCAGCGTGAACACGCTCAGGTCCAGCGACACTTCCTTGGACGGCTGCATCCGCAGGCCGGTCTCGTAGTTCCACAGCGAGTCCGACTTGTACGGCAGCGAGCCGACGGTGTTGATGCCGCCGTAGCGATAGCCGCGCGACGCGGTCGCGTACGCCGATACCTCGGGCGTGAACTGGTAGCGCGTGCTGAACTTGGGCGTGGTGCCGTTCTCCTTGCTGTCGAACTCGGTGAACGGCGCCCCGAAGTTGGAGCGCTCGAAATCCACCTTGGTGCGGAAGTAGCGCGCCCCGGCGCCCAGCGACCATTGCGGCGTCACCTTCCAGTCCAGGTCGGCGAAGATCGAGTTCTCGGTGGCGACGCCGTGGCGCGCGGTCTCGAAGTAGATGTCGTCGGGCAGGTTGACCGGATCGTCGGCGCCGGGCAGCGTGACGAGCTCGCTGCGGAAGAACACGGCGCGCTGGTGGAACGCGCCGACCAGCCAGTTCAGCACACCCGGATTCGCGGAGGCGAGACGGATCTCCTGCGTGAACGAGTGCGAGTCGCGGCGCTCGAAGTTCAACGCGCGATCGACCTGCGGATACGGGATGCCGCCGTAAATCGTGAAATCGGGCACCAGCAGGTACGAGAGGTCGTTGTCCTGGTTGCGTGTCTTGGTGGTGTAGCCGGTCAGCGACGTGAGGCGCAGTCCGGCCACCTCCCAGTTCGCCTGCACCGAGCTGAGGCTGAACTTCGACAGGATGCGGGCATCGGTGGGCGCGGCGAGCGTCAGCTCGCCGGGCTCCTGGTTGACGCCGCCGTCGCCGCCCTGCTTGCTCTGCTGCGTCGAATAGCTGGCGGCGATGTCGAGGTCGCGCGTGGGCTTGAGCGCGAGGATCAGGCGCGCCGATTCGGCGTTGTTCGCGTTGATGTCCTTCTTGCCGGTCTCCACGTTGTCGATGTAGCCGGGGTCCTTGCGCTTGGTCACCACCATGCGCAGTGCCGCGACGTCCTTGGACAGCACCACGTTGGCCATGGTGTCGGCGTTGTAGCCGGTGCCGCCGTGCGAAACGCTGGACAGCCCGGTGAGCACGCTGAACGCGTCCTGGTGCAGGTCGGGCTTGGCGTACAGGTAGCGCACCGCGCCGCCCAGCGAGGCCGAACCGTACAGCGCGCCCTGCGGGCCGCGCAGCACCTCGACGCGTTCGAGGTCGAACGGCACGACGTCCGGCGTGGAGATGTAGACGTACGGGTCGGTGACCGGCACGTCCTCGATGTAGATGCCGGTGGGCGACTGGCCGAAGACGACGTTGTCGGACACGGTGTTCGTGCCGATGCCGCGGATGCTGATCATCGCGCCGTCGGCGTTGTCCTTGCTGAACTGCACGCCCGGGCTGAGCTTGAACAGATCCTCGGCGTCGACCGTGCCGAGCTGCTCCAGCTTCGCGCCGGAGATCGCCGTGACGGTGCCCGCCACCTCGCTTTGCAGCTGCTTGCGCTTGCCGGCGGTGACCTCCACGTGCTGGATGTCGTCGTCGACGGCCGCCTTCGCCGGCGCGGCGCCGGACGCCGCCGCTGCGGGGGCCGATGCGGCGGCGTCCGCGGCGGGCGCCGTCTGCGCCGATGCCGACAGGCCGAGCGCCGCACTGGCGGCGAGCACCGACCAATTCCGGACCAGCCGGTGATTCCCGCGGGACTGCGTCTTGCTTTTGGACATGAAGCTTTCCATGATGGTGAGAAAGTGTGGGTTCCAGCGCGATGGCTTGCAAACAGTTCCGCATCGCATGGCTCCATGGTATGAACGCAGTCATCAGACTGAAATATCCCGTGGGGGATACGCCTTGAAAGACGTTCGGAAGCCGCATGGCACGTGACCCGATGAAAACTGCTCCCATCCCCGCGCCGGACGCGCCGCGCCGGCGCACGCGCTTCGCGTTGGCATTGGACGCGGAAGGCGTCGACCACCTGTGCGCCATCACCGATGGCGTGGGCCGGCCCGACTTCTACGGCGCCGTCGTGGCGTTCCTGCGCTCGCTGATCGACGCCGAGGTGGGCATCGCGCTGCAGTACTCGATCGACAAGCGGCCGCAGTACGTGACGATCCAGGCCGCCGCGGCGCTGCGCCGCGGCGCGCGCGAAGCCGTCTACATCGATGGCCCCTACGTGCTCGATCCGGTGTACCAGATGTTCCAGCGCGGCCAGGCCGACGGCGCCTATCCGATGTCGGACTACGTGCCGGACGATTTCTACGAGAGCGAGTTCTACCAGTGCTTTTTCCGCAACACCCGGCTGGTGGACACGATCGACGTGCTCTGGCGCATCGACGCCCGCAGCTCGATGGCCTTGTGCCTCGGCCGCGAGGAAGGCACGCCGGCGTTCGCCGAGGCCGAGCTCGCGCTGGTGCGCCACGTGCTGCCGCTGCTGTTCTCCGCGATGCGCCGGCACCACGAGATCGCCGTGCCGGCCCCCCATGACGAAGACGACCGCCTGGTGCACCGCAAGGTCGAGAGCACGATGGCCAATTTCGGCTCGTCGCTGCTGACCCGGCGCGAACGCGAGGTCGTGTTCTACATGTTGAGCGGCTACTCGTCCGAGCAGACCGCGGAGCGGCTCAACACGGCCGAAGGCACCATCCGGAACCAGCGCAAGAGCATTCACCGCAAGCTCGAGACGGGCTCGCAGGCCGAACTGTTCTCGCTGTTCATCCAGTGCATTCCGTTCGCGGAGCCGGATACCGAGGTCGATCCGCTGGTGCGTTTCCAGGGGCCGCAAACGGCATCGGCCGACTGACCCTCGGGTCATCCCCTATGCCAGGACGGCTATGGTTTCGCGGCAACGGCGGGTCTAGCATGCACCGCACCATGAGTCGCATTCCTGCTTCCCCCGACGGCTTCGCGCCCGGCTATCACGACGCTCGCCATGCATGGCTGCAGGCGGTCGCCGCGCGCGGCGGCCGCCTCGACGGCCAGCGCCATCCCGGACAGGGGCCGGACGGCGAGCCGCTCTGGCAGGACATCGCGCTGTTCGGCGATCCGGATGCCGAGAGCGTGTTCGTCGTCGTCTGCGGAACCCACGGCATCGAAGGCCATGCGGGTTCGGCGGTGATGACCGCATGGCTGCGCCAGGACGGCCCCGGCGCGCTGCCGCCCGGCGCCGGCGTCGTCCTCATCCACGCGGTCAACCCGTGGGGCATGGCGCACTGGCAGCGCGGCACCGAGAACAATGTCGACCTGAACCGGAACTTCGTCGCATTCCCGAGCCTGCCCGCGCCCAACACGGGTTACGCCGAACTGCATCCGCACCTGATGCTGGCCGACTGGAACGAAGCGGAGATAGCGCGCGCCTTCGCCGCGATGGATGCCTTGCGCCTGCGCGACGGCGAGCAAGCGTTCTCGAACGCGTTCAACGGCGGGCAGTATCTGCACGCGGACGGCCTGTTCTACGGCGGCGACCGGCCCGAGTGGGCCAACATCGTGTTGCGCCAGCAACTGCGCCAGCACCTCGCCAACGCGAGACGCTGCGTGCTCGTGGACCTGCACACGGGCATCGGCCCGCATGGCCAGCCCTTCATGATCAACTTCGACGCGCCGGGTTCGTTTGGCCGCGAGCGTGCGCGCGAGGTCTGGGGCGACGCCGCGCTCAGCGGCGCGGGCTCGACCCATGCGGCGCTGGCCAGCTTCCAGGGCCTCATGATAGCCGCGTTCGTGGCCGCCCTGCCCGACTGCCGGATCTCGGCGACGGCCGTCGAGTTCGGAACGCTGGAGCGCCGCCGCATGCAGCGCGCCCACCTCGCGAATGCATGGATACGCAGGCAGGCCGACGACTCCGAGGCGCTGCGCCGCGCACGCGCCGAATACCGCGAGGCCTTCATCCCGTCCGACCTCGGATGGCGCGCCTCGGTGCTGCGTTCCGGCGTCGCGCTGTGCAGCCGTGGCCGCGATGCACTCGTCTCGACGGTGCATGCCGGGTAAGAGAATCAAGCCATGAAGAATCCGGCCCCTCACGGTCACGACCTCTTTCCTGGATTCGCACACCATCGAATTCCGGTGGAGGACGGCGTCGCGATCGACGCGCTCGTCGGCGGCCAGGGCAACCCGTTGCTGCTCTTGCACGGACATCCGCAGACGCGCGCGATCTGGCACAAGGTCGCCGCCTCGCTCGCCTTGCGCCACACGGTCGTGCTGGCTGACCTGCGCGGCTACGGCGACTCGGCCAAGCCCGCGGGCCTGCCCGATCACTCCAACTATTCGAAGCGGGCGATGGCCCTCGACCAGGTCCGCCTGATGCAGGCCTTGGGGTTCGATCGCTTCGACGTGCTCGCCCACGACCGGGGCGCGCGCGTCGCCCATCGACTGGCCGTGGATCACCCGGAGCGCGTCGGCCGCATGGTGTTGCTCGACGTCGCGCCGACGCTGGCGATGTACGAGCAGACCTCGCAGGCCTTCGCCACCGCGTACTGGCACTGGTTCCTGCTGATCCAGCCCGCGCCGCTGCCCGAGCGCCTGATCGAGGCCGATCCGGCTGCCTACGTGCGCGAGGTGATCGGACGCCGCAGTGCCGGTCTCGCGCCTTTCACCGACGACGCCCTGGCCGAATACGCACGTTGCATGGCGCTCCCCGGCGCCGCCCGCGGCGTCTGCGAAGACTACCGCGCGGCGGCCGGCATCGACCTGGTCCACGACCGCGCCGATCGCGCCGCGGGCCGGCGAATGGAGACGCCCACGCTCGTCCTGTGGGGCCGCGACGGCGTCATCCAGACCTGCTTCCGGCCGCTGGACGAGTGGCGGCGCGTCGCGCTGGACGTCCGCGGCGAAGCGCTGCCGTGCGGCCACTACATCGCGGAGGAGGCCCCTGCCCTGCTGCTGGAACATGTCGATGCGTTCCTGCCCGAAGGCCGCCCGAACAAGGAAGCGCCATGACCCCTGCCCGCACCCTCTATCGCAAGCTCGTCGACAGCCACTCGGTGGCCGTGCTGGATGAACAGAACGTCCTGCTGTTCTGCGACCTGCACCTGTTGAACGAGTACACGAGCCCGCAGGCGTTCGCCGGCCTCGACGAACAAGGCCGCGGCGTGGCCATGCCCGGACAGACGGTCGCCGTGGTGAGCCACATCATCCCGACCCACCCGGTGCGCCTGCGCATCATCGCCGACACGGATTCGGCGCTGCAGGCCAGCAACCTCCGGCGCAACTGCGAACGCCACGGCATCGCGCTGTTCGACACCAACGATCCGCTGCAAGGCATCGAGCACGTCGTCGCGCCCGAGCACGGCATGATCCGGCCCGGCATGGTCGTCATCTGCGGGGACAGCCACACGACCACCTACGGCGCGCTGGGTGCTCTGGGCTTCGGCATCGGCACGTCCGAGGTCGAGCACGTGCTGGCGACCCAGACGCTCGTCTACCGCCTGGCGCGCGACATGCGCATTCGCGTCGACGGCGTGCTGCCGGTCGGCACCACGGCCAAGGACCTGATCCTGATGATCATCGGCCGGATCGGCGCCCAGGGTGCACGCGGCTTCGTCGTCGAGTTCTGCGGCAGCGCCATCGACGCCCTCAGCATCGAGGCCCGGTTCACGCTCTGCAACATGGCGGTCGAGGCCGGCGCCCGCGGCGCGCTCATCGCGCCGGACGCGCGGGCGATCGCCTACGTCCTGGATCGCGCGGCCGACATCTCGGGAACGATCCTGGACTCGGCGCTCGCTCACTGGGCGACGCTCGCGAGCGATCCCGAGGCGCGCTTCGATGTCGAGCATGTCGTCGACGCGCGCGAGGTCGCGCCGCACGTGACGTGGGGCACCAGCCCCGACCAGGTGCTGCCGATCACCGGCTCGGTTCCGCAGGCCGACCATCCGTCCGAGGCCGTGCGCCGATCGATCGCGCAAGCCCTGCGCTACGTGCGGCTGCCGGCGGGTGCGCGGATCGAAGGCACGCCGGTGCAGCACGTGTTCATCGGTTCCTGCACGAACGGCCGCATCGAGGACCTGCGCGCCGCGGCGGAGGTCGTGCGCGGCCGCCACGTCGCCGCCGGCGTCCGCGCGATGGTCGTGCCGGGCTCGGGTGCGGTCAAGGCGCAGGCGGAGCGTGAAGGGCTGGCCGCGATCTTCCTGGATGCCGGCTTCGAGTGGCGGCATGCGGGCTGTTCGATGTGCCTGGCCATGAACGACGACGTGCTGGCCGACGGCGTGCGTTGCGCCTCCACCACCAACCGCAACTTCGAAGGGCGCCAGGGCCGCGGCGCCATCACCCACCTGATGAGCCCGGCGATGGCGGCGGCGGCGGCCGTGACGGGCGTCATCACTGACGTGCGCCGGCTGGAGGCCAACCATGGATGAGATCCGCCACATCGAAGGACGCGCCGCGGCGATCCGCATAGCCAACCTGGACACCGACCAGATCATGCCCAAGCAGTTCCTGCGCGGCATCGCCAAGAACGGGCTGGCCCGCGGCGTCCTGCACGACCTGCGCTTCGACGCCGCGGGCCGGGAGCGGCCCGGATTCGTTCTCAACCAGGCAGGACGCGCCCCGGTGCGCATCCTGGTGGGCGGCGCCAATTTCGGCTGCGGCTCCAGCCGGGAGCATGCGGTATGGGGACTGCAGCAGTACGGCATCCGGGCCGTCATCGCGCCCAGCTTCGGGGAGATCTTCTATTCGAACGCGACGCAGAACCGGCTGTTGCTGGTGATGCTGCCGGAAGACGACATCGACGCCCTGATGGCCGATGCCGACGATCCGCTCGCCGGCAACGTGTCCATCGATGTCGACCGGATGCGCGTGCGCAGCGCGACGGTCGACGCCGGGTTCACGTTGACGCCGCGCCACCGCCGCATGTTGCTGGAAGGCCTGGACGTGATCGGGCTGTCGTTGACCTATCGCACGCAGATCGACGCGTTCGCCGCGTCGCACTGGGCGCGCCATCCGTGGCTCAAGGACGTGGCGGCGTTGACGCGAAGCCGGCTCGGTTGAGGACGTGCCGGGAATGCGGGGAAGGGGCGGTGTCGCCAACGCGTCCGTGCTCCAATGCTTCGGTTCGATCCGGAGACAAGCATGACTTCTCAATTCGATATCGACGCGGCATGGCGCGACCACGAGGCGCACCCGCAACTCGTTGCCGATCGAGTCGGCACCGCCTTGGGTTCGCTGAGCGACGCGACCCAACGGTCGGCCGCGTTGCGGCTGTGGACACACCTCTACGCCGAGCACCTCCCCGACCAGCTTGCAGGGATCGACTTGCTGCGGTCGCTACCGTCCGATTTCGCGCCACCGACGTCGGGCTTTCGCACCGTTGCCGTGGCCATCGCCACACTGCAACTGCTCGGAGATCGGCCGGAGGCGACACAGGACTTGTCTCGCGAGGAGAGCGCGGCGGCGCAGGCGACGGCAGCGTCGGCCTTGGCGGCGCGCGGGCGCATCCCGGACGCCGTCCTGGCCTATCAAGCGGCGCTGAGGCTTGCGGAAATGGGTCTGCCCGACGGCTCTCCCGCGCTGCGAGCCCTGGCCGCCAGCGGGAACAACCTGGCGGTGACCCTCGAAGAGCTTCCGGTGCGCGACGCCGACGAGGTCCAGGCGATGCTTCTTGCAGCGCAATGCGCGCTCACCTATTGGCGCCGCGCGGGCGGCTGGCTCGAGGAGGAACGTGCGTGCTACCGGCTGGCGTGCAGCTTCGCCGTCGCGAAGCGTCCGCTCGACGCCGTGCGCTGCGCCGAGCAGTGCGCGGCGATCTGCGAGGAGAATTCGGCGCCGCCCTTCGAATGCTTCCACGCGTTCGCTCAGTGCGCCGTCGCGCATCGCCTGGCCGGCCAGGAAGGCGACGCCGAACGGTGCCTGAGCAAGGCAACGCAGGCGCTCGCCATGCTGGAGCCGGAGGCGCGCGCCGCATGCCGGGCCGACTACGCCGCGTTGTGGCCGCACGATGCACCCGGCGTCGCCGGTTGACGGCAGCGTTGCCGACAAGCCATGCCGCGCAGTGCCGCGCGGCCGACCGCAGGCCGCATCGTCCGCGTGTCGACACACGGACGATGCGGCCCTGCTCGCCTACTTCATGGCGATGGTCTTGCCCGAACCGTCCTTCACGGCGGCCCACTCCTTGTGGATCATGGCCTTCACGGCGTCGGGCAGCACGATGTAGTCGAGCTCGGACGCCGCCTTGTCGCCGTTCGCGTAGGCCCAGTCGAAGAACTTGAGCGTCGCGGTGCCCTGGACAGGCTTGTCCTGCACCTTGTGGACGAGGACGAAGGTGGCGCCGGTGATGGGCCACGCGTTCTTGCCCGGCTCGTCGGTCAAGACCTGGTAGAACGACTTCGACCAGTCCGCGCCGGCCGCTGCGGCCTGGAACGTGGCCACGACCGGTTCCACGAAGGCGCCGGCCTGGTTCTTCAGCGAGACATAGTCCATCTTGTTCTGGTCGGCGTAGGCCGATTCCACATACCCGATGGAGTTCGGCAGGCGCTGCACGTACTGCGCCACGCCTTCGTTGCCCTTGCCGCCGAGGCCGTTCGCGGGCCAGTTGACGGCGGTGCCCACGCCGACCTTGGACTTCCAGTCCGGGTTCACCTTGGACAGATAGCTCGTGAAGATGAAGCTCGTGCCCGAACCATCGGCACGGTGCACGGTCGTGATCACGGCGTCGGGCAGGGTCACGCCGGCGTTGAGCGCGGCGATAGCCGGGTCGTTCCACTTCGTGATCTTGCCGAGGTAGATGTCGCCGAGGACGGCGCCGTCCAGCTTGAGCTGGCCCGGCTTGATGCCCGCGACGTTGATCACGGGCACCACGCCGCCGACCACGGTCGGGAACTGGATCAGGCCGGCGGTGGCGAGTTCCTCGTCGGTCAACGGCATGTCCGAGGCACCGAAGTCGACGGTCTTGGCCGTGATCTGCTTGATGCCCGCACCCGACCCGATCGACTGGTAGTTGATCTTGTTGGACGTGGCCTTGTAGTAGGCCTCGGCCCATTTCGCGTAGATCGGCGCGGCGAACGACGAACCCGCGCCGGTGACTTCATCCGCGTGCGCGGCAAATGCCAGCACGCTCATGGCGGCGGCAACGGAGACGGTACGTACCGATTGCTTGATCATTTCAGGCCCTCTGACTTCATTGACGGAAAGGCCGCAATCTAGGTTTCACGAATGACAAAGCCGTGACACTTTGCGCGCCAACATCGCCGTCGACGCTTTATTTGACGGTGCGCGAAATAGGGCTTCGCCACCGGCCGAATTTAAGTTCTACATAAGCGAGCCGGCGCACAGTCTGCAGCTGCAAATGTCGGTGCACGCCACTTGGCCGGCGCGGGGAAACTCCGCCAATCGAACGGTCGTCCGCACCGCGGGCGCGGCGGGTGTCCCGCCCAGGCACATACGGCGGGCTCGCGCCGGGCCGATGTCGACCCGGCGCTCGCAAGATCAATGCTTTTCCGTGTGCACGAAGTCGGCGCGCCGGTTCTGCGACCAGCACGACTCGTCATGGCAGGTCGCCTTCGGCTTCTCGCTGCCGAAGCTCGTCGCTTCGATGTGGGCGGCCGGCGCGCCCATGTCCACGAGCGCCCTGCGAACCGCCCCGGCGCGCTTCTGGCCCAACGCCAGGTTGTATTCGGCGCCGCCGCGTTCGTCCGAATTTCCCTGCAGTGCCAGGCGATCCGAGGCATTGGACTTGAGGAAGTCCGCCTGCTGATGGAGCATGGCGTCGTAGGTCGGCTTCACGGTGTAGTCGTCGAAGTCGAACAGGACGTTCCTGGAATCCAGGTCGGCCCGCATCGCACGCAAGCGCGCGGCCAGGGCCTCGGCATCCGACGAATTGTTCGCGGCGACCGGCGCCTGCATCGCCGCAGGGGGACTGGCGGACGCGACAGGCGCGGGCGTGGCGGCCGGTGCCGGCAGCTTGGTGGTGCTGCACGCGGCCACGAGAGACAAGATCGAAGCGAGGCCAACGATGGAGAGGCGCACGATATTCCTTGGTTGAAGTCTGGATGCCTGAGGTTCCCGACGACGGACAAGGAACTTCCGGATGGCGCGCTTGCTTTCGTGCCGGATGAGCGCGCCGTCATTCTCGACCGTGACACTTATGCAGGGCTTAAACGCCCGCCCCGGATCAGGCGCCCGTGGGTCGGAAGATCACCTGCACCCGCAGTCCGCCGAGCCGCGCCGATTGGTCGAGACGAACCGTGGCCTGGTGGAGATTCGCGATGGCGTTGACGATCGCCAGGCCGAGGCCGCTGCCGGTGGCCGAAGCGCCGCTGGCGCGGTAGAAGCGATCGAGCACGCGGCCGCGGTCCGCCTCCGCGATGCCCGGGCCGCTGTCCTCGACGGACAGGACGATGCCGTCCGCCGTGGCCTGCACGTTCAGGTCGACGGTGCCGCCCTCCGGCGTGTACTTGACCGCGTTGTCCAGCAGGTTGCGGGCGAGGATGCGCAGCGCTTCCGCGTGGCCGCTCACGACGGCCGTCTCGGCGCGGTGGACCCCCAGGTCGATCCTGCGGTTCTGGGCCGCGAACAAGGTGTCCTCCACCGACAGGATGGCGACCTGCGCCAGGTCGACGGCGGCGAAATCCACGCCGGTGGCCACGCGCGCCTCCTGGCGTGCGAGCACCAGCAACTGGTCGACCAGGTGGGCCGCACGATCGATGCCGGCCGCCAGGCGCCGGATGCCGAGCTCGCGCGCCGCGTCGTCGCCCGCCCGCTGCAGTCCTTGCAGCTGGATCTTCAGCGCCGCGAGCGGAGAACGCATCTCGTGCGCCGCATCGGCGACGAACACCTTCTGCGTGTCGAACGCCTGCCGGACGCGTTCGAGCAGCAGGTTGAGCTCCTGGATGAGCGGCCGGATCTCGTCGGGCAAACCGACTTCGCTGAGCGGCGACAACTCGTCGGCGCGCCGCTGGGCCATCTGCGATCGCACGCGCGCGACGGGCGCGAGCGAGCGGCTGACCACCCACCAGACGACCAGCATGAGAATCGGCGCCATCAACACGGTCGGGCCGATGGTGCGCACGGCGAGCGTGCGCGCCATGTCGCGTCGCGCCGCCATGTCCTGCGCGACCTGGATGATCTGCGTCGGCGTCGCGATGGAGAAGACGCGGTACATGCGATCCTGCGACTGGACATCGGAGAAGCCCGGCTGCGCCGGCCTGCGCAAGGTCTGATGGGCCGCCGACTGGAAGACGGGGACGCCGCCGGCGGTCCACATCTGGACGAAGAAATCCTCGCTCGCCCGGTCCAGGTTGACGTCGACGTTGGGCGTCGAACTGGTCAGCGAAGAGGCCGAGCGCAACGACAACGCCATCTTCTGCATGTGGCGGTCGAAGATCAGGTCGGCCTGCGACAACGCGGTGAGGTAGGCCGTGCCCGCCTGCAGCAACGCCGCCAGCGTGATCACGACCATCAGGAGCCCGAGCAGGCGTGCGCGCAGCGAATGGGAACGCGCCGTCGTCATTCCTTCGGCACCAGGTAGCCGAGTCCGCGCACGTTCTGGATCAGGCCCGCGCCGAGCTTCTTGCGCAGGCCGTGGACGTAGACCTCGACCGCGTTGCTGGAGACGGCGTCGTCCCAGCTGAAGACCTTCTCCTCGAGCTGCGCACGCGAGAAGATCACGCCGGGACGCGCCAGCAGCGGCTCGAGCACGGCCCATTCGCGCGCCGACAGCACCACCGGTTCGCCGGCGACGCTGACCTCGCGCGTGGCGGGATTGATGGTCACGCCCTTGTGTTCGTAGCAGGGTTCGGCGCGACCCGCGGCCCGGCGCAGCAACGCCCGCACGCGCGCCAGCAGCTCGCCGAGGTCATAGGGCTTCAGCACGTAGTCGTCCGCGCCGGCGTTCAGCCCGGCGATGCGCTGCTCGACGGAGTCGCGCGCGGTGGCGATCAGCACCGGGATCCGCTGCGCGGCGGCGCGCATGGACTTCAACACCTCCATGCCGTCGCAACCCGGCAGCCCGAGGTCGAGCAACACCAGGTCGTAGGCCTGCGTCCTCAGCGCCGTGGTGGCCTCGAGTCCGTTCCTGATCCAGTCGACCGCGAATTTCTCCGCGCGCAGGACGTCCAGGACGGCTTCGCCGATCATCTGGTCGTCTTCGACAAACAGCAGTCTCATCGCGTTTCGGCTCGACCCTGGCGTCGGCTGCGCCTGGCAGTGAGGTTGGTCATGGGAGCGGCCGCGCAAAGGAGGCCGGGGCAGGCGGACGCGCTCGGCCGCCGGAACGCCGCGCGTGCGGACTATCCTACGCGGGCCTTAGGCGGACCTTAACGGGCAGCACCCGAACGCACTGCCTATTTCTTCGGCCAGAGATAGCAGTACGTCGTGCTGCCTTCCAGATTCGCGCCGGCAGATCCGTCGGCCGCGAGTTCCTTGACCCAGCCATCGGGATCCTGGGGCGTCGGCTGGTCGCCGCAATTCGTGTGCACCCAGTGCATGCCGCCCTGGTACGGGACGCCGCAGAGCTCGAGGTGGTCGCCCTTGCGGATCGTGTCGAGCGGCGGCGGGACGCTGTCCTGGTGGGGCAGGTAGCCGCTGGCGAAGACGTTGTCGACGGCGATGTCGTAGGTCTTCGCGTCGGCGTCGCCCAGCAGCGCGAGATGGGTGTGCGAGAGCACGACGCCGCGCAAGGCCTTGCCGTTCTGGAACGTCGGCGCGGACTGCACCACGCCGGTGAGGTACGTGCCGGCCGCGGCCTGGCAATCGGCCGCGTCGTCGGCGCGGGCGCAGGGCGCGGCCGACATCACGAGAGCGCACAGCGCGGCGTGCTTGAGGTGGACGTGCAGCAGCCTGTTCATGGAACTCCTCCGCGATTCGCGGCATGCCGCCTCGGGGTTCGAGACGCAGCGTGGCGCGATCGTGTCCCGATGCCTGTGATGCGTCAGTCCCACGATCGACGGGGTTCAGGATAGTGCAAGCTGCGTCCCTCAACCGTCCTTCAACGGGAAGTACTGGAAGAACGGCTCGGCCTCGACCAGCACGCGCGCGACGCTGGGCCGTGCCTTCAGGCGGGCGAGATAGGCCGCGAGCGCGGGCCAGTCGGCCAGGCTGACGGCGTAGTCGGCATAGAACAGCGCCGGCAGCGCCGCGCAGTCGGCCAGCGTGAAGGACTCGCCCATCGCCCACGGCCCGGCGATCATCGGCGCGATCAGGTCGTAGCCCGCGCGGATCCTGTCGCGCGATTGCTCGGCGCCGAACGGATCGTGCTTGCCTTGCGGGCGCATCCGTTCGTCGACCACCCGCTGGAACGGCAGGTGGATGTAGTTGTCGACGAGGCGGTCGAGGAGACGGGTCTGCAGCGCCCGGTCGGGGTCGCCCGGAACCAGCGCCGCGGCGGAGGGCTCGACGCGCGCCAGGTAGTCGATGATGACGCTGGACTCGGGAACCGTCTTGCCGCGCGCGTGGTCGCGCAACACCGGGAACTTGGCCAGCGGCCAGACGGCCTGGAAGGCGGCGCGGTCGGCCGGATCGCCGAGGTTGACCAGCCGCGGCTCGAAGGCGAGGTCCGCCTCGTAGAGCGCGATCAGCGTCTTCCAGCAGAAGGACGACAGCGGGTGGTAGTAGAGGGTCAGGGACATCGCGGCTCCAATACTTAAGCAAGTACTTTAGTATTGCGAGCAACGGAGGGCGCGTCAAGCGGCCTTCGCGACTTCCGCGCTTGCCGGGTCGCGCCGGCGCAGCGCGGGAAATCCTCCACGGCCCCCACGATAGTCCTCAATGGTCGCGCAAACGCGCCGAAAACCGGAGTGACCCTGGCTTTCCCCGCCGGACAACCTGGCCGCATTCGCGGCGGGCGCCCCGGGGTCCGTACGACCCGCGCCACATCCCGGCGTCCCCTCCCTTTTCACGCGGCTACATCCCGATGTCGCTCCCGTCCGCCTCTGCCACCTCCTCGCACAGCTCGAAGCAGTTCCTGCTTCGGCTGGCGACCGTCGTGGTGGTGCTCAACGCGATCGTGATCGCGCTGGCGCTGCTGGCGCTGCACAAGAGCCGGGTGCGCTACGAGGAGCGTGCGGTCACGGCCGCCACCAACATCGCCCTGTTCCAGGAACGCGACCTGGTGTCGACCGTCGAGCAGGTGGACCTGATCCTGCAGACGATCGCCGACGAGGTCGCCGAGGCGGCATCCGACCCGGCGCTCGGCGAGGGATCGCTGGACCCCTTCATCCTGCGCCAGAGCGCGCGCCTGCCGGCCCTGCACGGATTGCGCATCACCAACGCGCGCGGCGACGTGATCCACGGATTCGGCATGGCCAAGGGCACGCACGCCAACCTGGCCGACCGCGCGTACTTCGTCGAGCTCGCGCGCAAACCGGACGCCGGCATCGTCATTTCCCAGCCGCTGGTCAGCCGCGTCAGCGGCGAACTGGAGATCGTCCTGGCGCGCCGCCTGAACCGCCGCGACGGCCGGTTCGACGGCGTCGTCTACGCGACGATCCCGTTGCAATACTTTCTCGACAAGTTCGCCGCCATCGACCTCGGCGCACACGGCGTCGTCGCCCTGCGCGACAGCGAGCTGCGCGCCATCGCACGCTGGCCGTCGCTGCGATCCCCGGCCGCGGACGTGGGCGGCCAGGCCGTCTCGCGCCAGATGCACGACGCGATCGCATCCGGCGCGACGGCAGGCACGTTCAGCCGTCAGTCGGGTACGGACGGCGTGGACCGGACCCTGGCGTTCCGTCGCGTCGGCGACCTCCCGATGATCATCGTGGTGGGCCTGGCCAAGGACGACTACCTGGCCGACTGGAAGGCCGAGATCATGCGCGCGTCCGCGCTGGCCTCGCTGTTCGCCTGCGTGACCGCGCTGTTCTCCGTCCTGCTCCATCGCTCGTGGCGCAGCCGCGAGGCCGATGTCGATGCGCTCGCGCTCCAGGAACGCAAGTTCCGCACGTTGCTGGAGTCGTCGCCGGACGGGCTGGTCATCGCCGATGCCGACGGCGTGATCGCGCTGGTCAATCGCAACGCCGAACGGATGTTCGGCTACGCCGCCGACGAACTGCTCGGCCGGCCGATCCGCGTCCTGCTGCCCGCGCGCTATTCAGGCTTCTCCCTGGCGACGGAAACCCTTGCATCGGGTGCCATGGCCGAGGCCACCGGCAATCGCGACCTGTGGGCCGTCACGAAGGACGGGCGCGAATTCCCGGTCGGCATCAGCGTGAGCCCGATCGCCACGGACCAGGGCGGCCTCATCGCCGCGGCCATCCGCGACATGACGGAGCGCCATGCCAGCGCGCGCCACATCGAGTTCCTCGCACACCACGACGCCCTGACGGGCCTGCCCAATCGCACGGTGATGGAGTCGCGCTTCGAACAGGCCGTGGCCGAGGCCGCGCGTTCGGGCACCCGCGTCGCGCTGATGTTCCTCGACCTGGACAGCTTCAAGACCGTCAACGACTCGCTCGGCCATCCGATGGGCGATGCGCTGCTCAAGTGCGTCGCGCTGCGGCTGGCGCAGTTCGCGCGCTCCAGCGACATCGTCAGCCGCCAGGGCGGCGACGAATTCCTCATCGTCTTCACGGGCCTGGCCAGCGACGCGGACGTCGGGTTCGCCGCCGATCGGCTCGTGCAGGACTTCAAGGCCCCCTTCCTGGTCGACGGCCACGAGATCGCCACCTCGTTCTCCGTGGGCATCGCGCTCTACCCGCAGGACGGCGCGGACTTCCCCACGCTCCTGAAGAAGGCCGACATCGCGATGTACCAGGCCAAGGCCGCCGGCCGCGACACGTACCGGCTGTTCGGCGAGCACATGGACGTGGAGGCCCTGGGACGGCACCGCATCCGCAACGCCCTGCACCAGGCGATCGAGCGCCTCGAGTTCAAGCTGCATTTCCAGCCGCAGATCGACCTGGCCGGCGGCCAGGTCATCGGCGCCGAAGCGCTGCTGCGCTGGACCCATCCCGAACTCGGTTTCGTGCCGCCGGCCCAGTTCATTCCGGTGGCCGAGGAGAGCGGGCTGATCGTGCCGATCGGCGAATGGGTGCTCCACGAAGCCTGCCGCCAGGCGGCCGCGTGGCAGGTGCCGGGTCGACCGCCGCTGTCGGTGGCGGTCAACATCTCCGCCGTGCAATTCGCACGCGGCGACCTCGAGGACACCGTGCGCCGCGCGCTGGCGGCGTCCGGCCTCGCGCCCGAGCTGCTGGAGCTCGAGCTGACGGAATCGATCCTGATCCGCAACGTCGACAGCGTGCTGGCCACCGTCATGCGCCTGAAGCGGCTCGGCGTCGCGCTGTCCATCGACGACTTCGGCACGGGCTATTCGAGCCTCACCTACCTGAAGCGGTTCGCCGTCGACAAGCTCAAGATCGACCAGTCCTTCATCCGCGATCTCGTCTCCGACGCCGACAGCGCCGCCATCGTGCGCGCCATCGTGCAGATGGCCCAGAGCCTCAACCTCAAGACGGTGGCCGAGGGCATCGAGGACGACGGCGCGCTCGCGCACCTGCGTGCCATCGGCTGCGACCAGGGCCAGGGCTACGGCATCGCGCGCCCGATGCCCGCGCAGGCATTCCTCGAGTTCCTGGACATCGCCAAGAGCCGCCTCGCCGCCGCGCTCAGCGTCGCGTCGGCTTGAGGCGCTGCGCGCCCGCGGCCTCGTCGAACACGCGACGCGCCTTCTCCACGGCCTTCAGGTTGTCCGACGCCCACACCCAGACGCCGCAGAACGCACCGCCCAGCGTCAGGCCCAGCGGCGTCAGCTCGTACTCGACGTGCGGCGGCACCACCGGATAGACGGTGCGCGTGACCAGTCCGTCGCGCTCCATCTGGCGCAGCGTCTGCGTCAGCATCTTCTGGCTGATGCCGGCCACCTGCTCCGCCAGCCGGCTGAAGCGCAGCGGCGCCTGCTCCGTGAGCACCTCCAGGATCAGCATCGTCCACTTGTCGGCCACGCGGTCGATGAGGTCGTGCACCAGCGCGGCCAGGCGCGGATCGATGGGGCCCGCGGGCCGCTTCACCGCGTAGGCGCGGGCGCGGGCGATCTCGGCCCGGGTGAAGCGCGATTCGATCGTTGGCGGGCTGGTTTTCATTCGACACTCTCCATCTGGTAAGTACGGCACTTTCAGGTGCCTTCTTTCCATTGGAGAGTATTGCTTCCAGAATGGCGCCGTCAAGCCCCACTCCACGAGCATTCCATGAAACTCCTGCAGAGAACCATCCTGATCACCGGCGGCACCAGCGGCATCGGCTTCGAACTGGCGCGCCAGTTGCTGGCCCGCGGCAACACGGTGATCGTCACCGGCCGCGACGCGCAACGGCTCGCCGACGCGCGACGGCGCCTGCCCGGCCTGCACGGCGTCGTGAGCGACGTCGCCGACCCCGTGGCCATCGCGGCGCTGCACGCCGAGACGACGGCACGCTTTCCGGCCCTGGACGTGCTCGTGAACAACGCCGGCATCATGCGCAACCTCGACCTGGCGCGTCCGCGCGCGCTGGCGGACGTCACGCGCGAGATCGACGTCAACCTGCGCGGGCCGCTGCAGATGGTGCAGCAGTTCCTGCCGCACCTGAGCGCACGCGGCGAGGCCGCGATCGTCAACGTGAGCTCGGGGCTGGCCTTCGTGCCGCTGGCCATCGCGCCCGTCTACAGCGCGGCCAAGTCGGCGCTGCACGCCTACACCCGCGCGCTGCGCGTCCAGCTCGCTGACAGCGGCGTGCGGGTGTTCGAGATCGCGCCGCCCCCGGTCGAGACCCGGCTGATGCGGGCCGAGTTCGAGGCCGAGCTGAAGGGCTCGCGCGGCATGGCCGCCGAGGCCCTGGCGCGCCGGGCGATCGCCGGCATCGAACGCGGCCACGACGAGATCCGGCCCGGCCTGGCCAACGTGCTGAAGGCGATGAGCCGCGCCGCGCCCGAGTTCATGTTCCGGCAGATGACCCGGATGATGAAGCCCGAGGCAGCCTGACCCACGCAGGCGGCGCCCGGAACCGGTATAACGTCGGCATGAAGGACGGCCGCCCGGCCGTCTGCGGACCGCTGCCGGGGGGAAGCGCATGCACATCGCCTTTGTCGAAGAAAGCCAGCACGAGACGCTGATCGACCTGATGCACGAGATGTGCGTCTTCTACAGCGAGGAAGACCCGGTGTCGCGCGACGACCTCCGCTCCAACCTCGTCGACAACCTGCTGTCGCCCGACTCCGCCGTGCGCCTGGTGGTGGCCGCCGGCGACGACGGCCAGGCCGTCGGCTTCGCGGCGATCGCACTGCTGCACTCGCTGGTCGACCCGGTGCCGCAGCGCCGCGGCCAACTGCTCCTGAAGGAGCTCTACGTCCGCCAGTCGCACCAGGCGCGGGGCGTGGGCCGCGCGCTGATGGCCTGGGTCGCGCGCCACGCGCTCGAGCGCGGATGCGCGCGCATGGACTGGCACGTCAGCGCCTCGAACCGCCAGGCGCTGGCGTTCTATCGCTCGCTGGGCGCCGTGCACGTGGCCGGCCGCCTGAGCTACCGGTTGACCGGCGACTACATGGCACGCCTGTCCGACGGCGACGCGCACGAGGACGCCGACGCCTAGTACTCCTGCTGCGTCGGCCGGAACAGGATCTCGTTGATGTCCACGTCGTCCGGCTGGCTCAGCGCGTAGACGACGGCGCGCGCGAACGAATCGGCAGGGATCGCGATCTCGTAGAACGCCTTGACGCCCGCCGCGACATCGGCCTCGGTGACGCTGTCCGGCAGCTCCGTGGCCACCGCGCCCGGCGACACGATCGTGGTGCGGATGTTGTACGCCTTCACCTCCTGGCGCAGGCCTTCGGTCAGCACGCGCACGGCATGCTTGGTGGCCGAGTAGACCGCCGTGCCCGCGCGCACCTTGTGGCCTGCCACCGAGGAGACGTTGACGATGTGGCCCGACTTGCGCTGCTGCATGTGCGGCAGCGCCGCGGCGATGCCGTAGAGCACGCCCTTGATGTTGACGTCGATCATCCGGTCCCAGTCGGCGATCTTCAGGCGCTCCAGCGGCGAGCTGGGCATCAGGCCGGCGTTGTTGATCATCACGTCGATGCGGCCGTACTTCTCGACCGCGCCGTCCACCAGCCGCTGGACATCCTCGCTGCGCGTGACGTCGGTCTGCAGCGCCAGCGCCTGGCCGCCGCCGCGCACCAGCTCGTCCGCCAGCGCCACGATGCGCTCGACGCGGCGCGCGCCCAGCACCACGGTGGCGCCGTGCGCCGACAGCATCCGTGCGGTGGCCTCGCCGAGGCCGCTGCTGGCACCGGTGATGACGACGACCTTGCCTTCGATGTTGTTGCTCATGTCCTTGTCTTTCATTGCCTGGCCACGACGCGCGGGACGCGTCCGGTGACCGGGTATTGCGGGTCGGTGAAGCCGGGTGTGGACGCATGCCCCGCGGGAACGAGGCCGGCCACCAGCGCCTCGTCGTCGGCCGTGAACGGCGTCGCGAGTGCGTCCAGGTAGTCGGTCCATTGCTCGAACGTGCGCGGCCCCGCGATCACGGAATTCACCAGCGCGTTGTTCAGCACCCACTTGATCGCGTAGTGAGACGCCGTGCCGCCGCGGGCCTCGGCATGCGCCTTGATCCGCTGCGCCAGCGCGATCGACTCCGGGCGCAACTCGGTCTGCAGCATGCGCTTGTCCTGGCGTGCCGCGCGGCTGCCTTCCGGCAGCTTGTCCACGCTGGCGTACTTGCCCGACAGGATGCCACGCGCGAGCGGGCTGTACGGGACCACGCCGATGCCGAAGTGGCGGCACGCCGGCAGCAGCTCCGCCTCGACCTGGCGGTTCATCGCGTTGTACAGCGGCTCGACGGCGGCCGGGCGATCGATGCCCGCCGCGTCGCACAGGCGCACCACCTCGGCCACGCGCCAGGCCTGGAAGTTGGACAGGCCGATGTAGCGGATCTTGCCCTGGCGCACCAGGTCGGCGAGCGCGCGCACGGTTTCTTCCAGCGGCGTGCCGGCATCGTCGTGGTGCAGGTAGTAGAGATCGATGTAGTCGGTGCCGAGCCGGCGCAGGCTGGCGTCGACGGCGTGCATCACGTACTTGCGCGACAGGTCGGCGCCGGTCGGAAACGGCGCGCCGGCCGGATAGCCGACCTTGGTGGCGATCACCCAGCGGTCGCGATCCGGGCGCACGGCGCGACCGACGATCTCCTCCGACTGGCCGGCCCCGTACGCGTCGGCGGTATCGATGAAGTTCACGCCGGCCTCGCGGGCGCTGGCGACGATGCGCACCGACGTCGCCTCGTCGGTGGGGCCGCCGAACATCATCGCGCCGAGGCACAGCGGCGACACCTTCAGGCCGCTGCGGCCGAGTCTTGCGTAGTCCATGTTCATTCCTTTGCGGCCGCCAGGCCGAGTTCGCGGGCCTTCGTGACCGCGGACATGGCATTCGGCCAGCCCGCGTAGAACGCCAGGTGGGTGATGAGTTCGACGAGCTCGTCCGCCGTCACGCCGTTCTCGATCGCACGCGGAAAGTGGAAGCCCATCTGCTCCGTCTTGCCGAGCGCGACCAGCGCCGCGCACGTGACGAGGCTGCGATCGCGCTTGCTCAGCTGCGGGCGTTCCCACACGTCGCCGAACAACACCTCGTCGGAAAGTTCGGCCAGCTTCGGCGCGATGTCGCCGAAGGCCTGGCGGGCGGTGGTGGGGATGGTGGGCGTGCTCATGTCGACTCTCCTGTTTCAACGGGATCCACTTTACGGAGCAACGGGCACGGCGACTAGGTGCCAGAATCGGGATGCTTTATTGAGAGGAATTCATCAATGGCGCGCGAGAACATCAACGACCTGGTGGCCTTCGTCGCCGTCGCGCAGGAGCGCAGCTTCACGCGCGCGGCCGCGAAACTGGGCGTCTCGCCCTCCGCGCTGAGCCACACGATGCGCGCGCTGGAAACGCGCCTGGGCCTGCGCCTGCTCAGCCGCACGACGCGCAGCGTGGCACCCACCGAGGCCGGCGAGCGATTGCTCCAGACCGTGGCACCGCGCTTCGAGGACATCGACAACGAGCTCGCCGCGCTGCGCGAGTTGCGCGACGAGCCCGCCGGCACGATCCGCATCACCACCAGCGACTACGCGGCCGACGCGGTGCTGTGGCCGCGACTGGCCAAGGTGCTGCCCGACTACCCGGCCCTGAAGATCGAGATGGTGATCGACTACGGCCTCGTCGACATCGTCGCCGAGCGCTTCGACATCGGCGTGCGCGGCGGCGACCAGGTGGCCAAGGACATGATCGCGGTGCGCATCGCGCCGGACGCCCGCTTCGCCATCGTCGGCGCGCCTGCGTACCTGGCCAGGCACCCGGCGCCCACCACGCCGCAGCAGCTCCTCGGGCACAACTGCATCAACCTGCGCCTGCCCACGCACGGCGGCCTGTACGCGTGGGAGCTGAAGAAGGGCAGGCGCCAGATGCAGGTGCGCGTGGACGGGCAGGTCATCGTCAACAGCACCTACCAGAAGCTGCGCGCCGCGCTGGACGGCGCCGGCCTTGCGTTCATGCCCGAAAGCCTGGCGGCGCCGCACGTGGCCGCGGGTCGCCTGCAGTGGGTGCTGGAGGACTGGTTTCCGACCTTCCCCGGCCTGCACATCTTCTACCCGAGCCGGCGCGAAACCTCGCGGGCGTTGGCTGTGGTGGTGGAGGCGCTGCGCTATCGGGCGTGACGACGCGAGGCGCGCCTGCCCATTGCGTGCGCGCCATCCTTGCGCTATACAAGCCACGCAGCGCGGCGGGTCGCGCGCGTCGGGAGGCACACGAATGGCGCCGGTTTCGCAGGTCTTCGTCCTGATGCTCGAGAACCGGTCGTTCGACCATTTCTTCGGCCTCTCCGGCCTCTACGGCCTGCCGTCGCCACCGGCCGGATCCGGCTTCGGCCCCGGCGCGCAGGACACGGCGACGGAAGATCCACCGCACGAGTTCCTGGACGTCGCGGGGCAGATTGACGGCGGGAAAATGGACCAGTTCACGCCCACCGGCAAGCTCGGCTTCGACCGCGCGCAGATTCCGGTGACCAGCGCGCTCGCGTCCAGCTATCTGCTGTTCGACAACTGGTTCTCGTCGATGCCCGGCCCGACATGGCCGAACCGATTCTTCGTGCACGCCGGCACGTCCGGCGGATTGACCGACAGCCCGTCCGGCTCCGACTCGGCGACTGCCGTCCAGCCGTGGGGGACGGCCTTCAAGTTCCAGAACGGCACCCTGTACGACCGCCTGGAGGGCGCCGGCCGGCGCTGGCGCGTCTACTACGGCGACGTCACGCCCCAGGTTCTGGCGGCGCAGGGCATGACCGAGAAGATCTTCGATCCCGCGCGCTTTCGCCCGATCTACGCCAGCGACCATGCGGCCGGGGATTTCGCGGCCGATGTCGCCGGCGACGCCTACGGCATCGACTACACCTTCATCGAGCCCAGGTACGGCATCCAGGTGACCGGGCAGTTCCAGGGCGAATCCCAGCACCCCACGGACGCCGTCAGCGCGGGCGAGGGACTCGTCAAATACGTCTACGAGGCGCTGCGCAACTCGCCGTTGTGGGAGACGAGCGTGCTGCTCGTCGTGTGGGACGAACACGGCGGCTTCTACGACCACGTCCCGCCTCCGCCGGCGCCGCCGCCCGGCGATGCGCCGCTCAATTTCGGCCGCGGCACGGGCAACCAGCCGACGCCACCGGCGTTCGGGTTCGACCGCCTGGGCGTGCGCGTGCCCGCGCTACTGGTCTCGCCGTTCGCGCCCAAGGGCCTGGCCAATCAGCTGGGCCAGCCGCGCCTCGCCTTCGACCACGCCAGCGTCGTGCGTTCCGTGCGCGACCTCTTCGGAATGGCCGCCTCCCTGACGGCGCGCGACGCCGCTTCGCCTTCCTGGTGGCCGCTCCTGCAGGACGTCCGGCGCGCCGATGCGGACTGTCCGACATCGCTGCCGGTGGCATCGACCGCCGGCGCAACGCTTGCCAGGGCGGTCACGACGCCCCACGGAACTGCCGCCACCGCCCAGGCGCCGGATTCCTTTGTCGCGGGCACCTCGCTGATCGCGTACGACCTGGACCAGCTGATCGCACAACGCACGGGCCAGCAGCCGCTGTCACGCGCTCCGCAACACCAGCTGGCCTTCGATCGCGTCGCCCGTGCGCGGGCCATCGTGGCAGGCGTGCCGGACAGTCACCTGGCACTGCACCGCTACATCGCCGAGGTCAGCGAACGCGTGCAGCAACACCAGCGCGACCTGCAGGCGAAGTAGACCGCTGGTCCGTTCAGGACGTGCTGCCGGCCACCTGCGCCGGCGCGGCGGCCTGCACGGCGTGGGCTGGCGTGCCGAGCAGCACCTCCTCGATGGCGGCGTGGCCGTAGCACAGCTCGAGGAACACCTCGGCGTTGTGCAGGAACTCGGCCGGCTCGACCCAGTGGTTGCCTTGCGCGATGGCGCGCAGCTGGGGCGCGAGCTCGGTCAGGTTCGCCTCGATCCAGCCGTGATCCTGCTGCAGGGTACGCACGGCCGTCACCCGCTCGGCATCGCCGCTGTCGAGCAACGACGGGAACACGACCGCCTCCTCCAGCTGGTGGTGCCGGCGCAGGGATCCGGAGAGGAAGGTTTCGATGGCGCAGGCTTCGGCGCGGATCTCCGCGCCCAGGTCCTCGGACTGCACCTGGCTGGCAAGCGCGGCCAGGCGATCCAGGTGATCGCGGATCTGGCCGTGGTGGGCATCCAGCTCGGCGAGCTCGGTGTCGGTGGCTTTGACGTTCATCGCGTGCTCCTGGACGGTGGATATTGTCTTTATACGCCGCCGGACGCGCCGCCGGATTGCCTTGAATCAACCCGGATCGTCAAGGGGCTTCGCCCTCGTTCCATGCAGGCGCGATCGGCCTAGACTTGCAGGGCCTGACCGGTGGATCCGCACCCTGCGCAGGCCAAGGAGACTGAACAGTGCAACTCGCCAACAGTGCCTCTCCCGCCTACTTCCACAAGGTCGTCGACTGCCAGTGGGCCTGTCCGGCCCACACGCCGGTCCCCGAATACATCCGGCTGATCGGCCAGGGCCGCTACAGCGACGCCTACATGATCAACTGGGTCTCCAACGTTTTCCCCGGCATCCTCGGGCGCACCTGCGACCGGCCCTGCGAGCCGGCCTGCCGGCGCGGCCGCGTGGAGGAGAGCAATCGCGAGAAGCCCGAACCGGTGGCGATCTGCCGCCTCAAGCGCGTGGCCGCCGACAACAAGGGCGACGTGCGTGCGCGCATGCCCGCCGTCGCGCCGCCCAACGGCAAGCGCGTGGCCTGCGTCGGCGCCGGGCCGGCCTCGTTGACCGTGGCGCGCGACCTGGTGCCCTGGGGCTACGACGTGACCGTGTTCGACGGCGAGGCCAAGGCGGGCGGGTTCATGCGCACGCAGATCCCGCACTTTCGCCTGCCCGAATCGGTGATCGACGAGGAGACGGGCTACATCCTCGATCTCGGCGTCAGGTTCGAATCCGGCCGGCACATCGCTTCGATGACGGCGCTGCTCGAGCAGGGCTACGACGCCATCTTCGTCGGCTGCGGCGCGCCGCGCGGGCGCAAGCTCGAGCTGCCGGGCCGCCAGGAAGCCGCGGAGAACATCCACATCGGCATCGACTGGCTGGCATCGGTCTCGTTCGGCCACGTCACGAGCGTGGGCGAGCGCGTGATCGTGCTGGGCGGCGGCAACACCGCGATGGATTGCTGCCGGTCGGCGCGCCGGCTCGGCGGCCGCGAGGTGACGGTGATCGTGCGCAGCGGCTTCGCCGAGATGAAGGCGTCGCCGTGGGAGAAGGAAGACGCGATGCACGAGGGCATTCCGATCCTCGACTTCCACGTCCCCAAGACCTTCGAGCACGTGGACGGCAAGCTCACCGGGATGACCTTCGAGCGCGTCGCCGCCCACCTCGACGCGCAGGGCCGCCGCCAGCTGGTGCCCACCGGCGCGCCGGACGTGTTCGTGCCCTGCGACACGGTGCTGGTGGCCGTGGGCCAGGAAAACGCGTTCCCGTGGATCGAGGCCGACTGCGGCGTCGCGTTCGACCGCCACGGCCTGCCGGTGCTCGTGCCCGAGACCTTCCAGTCCTCGCTGCCGCGGGTGTTCTTCGGCGGCGACGCCGCGTTCGGCCCGAAGAACATCATCTCCGCGGTGGCCCACGGACACGAGGCCGCGGTGTCGATCGATCGCTTCCTGCACGGCGAGGACGTGCGCCAACGCCCGCCGCCGATGAGCACGCTGATGTCGCAGAAGATGGGCATCCACGAGTGGAGCTATCACAACGACGTCTCGCTCGACACGCGCTTCAAGGTGCCCTGGGCCGCCGCCGAGCGCGCGCTGGCCGACATCCGCGTGGAGGTGGAGCTCGGCTTCGACGCCGCCACCGCGTTCAAGGAAGCCGGCCGCTGCCTGAACTGCGACGTGCAGACGATCTTCAACCGCGACACCTGCATCGAGTGCGACGCCTGCATGGACATCTGCCCGATGGACAGCATCACGTTCACCGCGGCGGGCGACGAAGCCGACCTGCGCACGCGGCTGAAGGCGCCGGCGCTCGACCTGGCGCAGGATCTCTACGTGTCGCGCGAGCTCAAGACCGGCCGCGTGATGGCCAAGGACGAGGACGTCTGCCTGCACTGCGGCCTGTGCGCCGAGCGCTGCCCGACCGGCGCCTGGGACATGCAGAAGTTCTCGCTCGACATCACCCAGGCCGGCCCGCGTTGCCGCGACGCCCAGACCGTGACGGAGACCGCATGAAGACGATCCAGGCCGTCAACGACTTCGTCATCAAGTTCGCCAACGTGAACGGCTCCGGCTCGGCGTCGGCCAACGAGCTGTTCGCCAAGGCCGTGATGCGCATGGGCGTGCCGGTGAGCCCGCGCAACATCTTTCCCAGCAACATCCAGGGCCTGCCCACCTGGTACGAGGCGCGCGTCTGCGAGAACGGCTATACGGGCCGGCGCGGCGGCGTCGACATGATGGTGGCCATGAATCCGCAGACCTGGGAGGCGGACGTCGCCGAGATCGAATCCGGCGGCTACCTGTTCTACGACAGCACGCGCCCGATGCCGCCGTCGCGCTTCCGCGACGACGTGCAGGTGATCGGCGTGCCGCTCACCGAGATCGCCAACGCGGCCTATGCGGACGCGCGCCAGCGCCAGCTGTTCAAGAACATCATCTACGTGGGCGCGCTGTCGGCGCTGCTGGACATGGACCCGGCCGTCTTCGAGCACCTGTTCGCCGAGCAGTACAAGGGCAAGGAGCGCCTGCTCGATTCGAACATCCAGGCGCTGCACATGGGGCGCGACTTCGTGCTGAAGAACATCGCGCATCCGCTGGGCATCCGCGTGAAGCGCTCGGACCGGGTCGGCGACCAGATCTTCACCGACGGCAATTCGGCCATCGCGCTCGGTTGCATCTACGGCGGCGCGACGGTGGCCGCGTGGTATCCGATCACGCCCTCGTCGTCGGTGCCGGAGGCGTTCCAGAAATACTGCGAGAAGTTCCGCGTCGATCCGGAGACGGGCCAGCATCGCTTCGCGATCGTGCAGGCCGAGGACGAGCTCGCCTCCATCGGCGTGGTCGTGGGCGCGGGCTGGAACGGCGCCCGCGCGTTCACCGCGACGTCCGGGCCCGGCATCTCGCTGATGACCGAGTTCATCGGCCTGGCCTACTTCGCCGAGATCCCCGTGACGATCATCGACGTGCAGCGCGGCGGCCCGTCCACCGGCATGCCCACGCGCACGCAGCAGTCCGACCTGCTCGCCTGCGCCTACGCCTCGCACGGCGACACGAAGCACGTGCTGCTGTTCCCCGAAGACCCGCACGAATGCTTCGTGCACGCGGCCGCGGCGCTCGACCTGGCCGACCGCCTGCAGACGCCGATCTTCGTCATGACCGACCTCGACATCGGCATGAACCAGCGCCTGTGCCGCCCGTTCGAATGGGACCCGGCGCGCGAGTACGACCGCGGCAAGGTGATGAGCGCCGAGGAGCTCGAGGCCGGCGCGAACTTCGGCCGCTACAAGGACGTCGACGGCGACGGCATCCCCTGGCGCACGCTGCCCGGCACGCACCCCACCAAGGGCGCGTTCTTCACGCGCGGCACCACGCGCGACCCGTACGCGCGCTACTCCGAGAAGGGCGCCGACTACATCTACAACATGGAGCGGCTGCAGCGCAAGTTCCTGACGGCGGCCGAGCTCGTGCCGCAGCCCGTGCTGCGCCCGGCCGCGCAGCCCACGCGCGTCGGCGTGATCCATTTCGGGTCGACCAGCGCCGCGATGAACGAGGCGCTGGACGTGCTGGACGACGAGGACGTGCACATCGACGCGATGCGCCTGCGCGCCTTCCCGTTCCCGAAGTCGGTGCGCGAGTTCATCGCCGCGCACGACAAGGTGTTCGTGGTGGAACAGAACCGCGACGCGCAGATGCGTTCGCTGCTCGTCAACGAACTCGACATCGACCCGGCCCGCCTGCTGCGCGTGCTGCACTTCGACGGCACGCCCATCAACGCGCGCTTCATCGCCGCGGCGATCCGCAAGACGCTCGTTGCGCACAAGGTGGTCGCATGAGCCCGCACGGCCGCCCGAAGGGCGAATTGACCGCAGCACGAAGTGCGGAGGTTTCCTGATGACCTATATCGCCAAGCCCCTGCTCCACCATCCGACGCTGCACGAGAACAAGGTCGGCTACACGCGGCGCGACTACGAGGGCCGCATCTCCACGCTGTGCGCGGGCTGCGGCCACGACTCGATCTCGGCGGCGATCATCCAGGCCTGCTGGGAACTCGACATCGAACCGCACCGCGTGGCCAAGCTCTCGGGCATCGGCTGCAGCTCCAAGACGCCCGACTACTTCCTGGGCGCCTCGCACGGCTTCAACACGGTGCACGGCCGCATGCCGTCGGTGCTCACCGGCGCCAACCTGGCCAACCGCGACCTGCTGTACCTGGGCGTCTCGGGCGACGGCGACTCCGCCTCCATCGGCCTGGGCCAGTTCGCCAACGCGCTGCGGCGCGGCGTGCGCATGGCCTACATCGTGGAGAACAACGGCGTCTACGGCCTCACCAAGGGCCAGTTCTCGGCCACCGCCGACCGCGGCTC
>FTKD01000799.1_pt2 | contig 36129 bp, 42 predicted proteins | sample 1658191 | NCBI WGS metagenome assembly FTKD01 (sample SAMEA3914808, study PRJEB12502) | metagenome | biome: forest; material: soil | place: Canada | collected 2011-08-03 | depth 0.3 m
GGGGGAGTCTGTTTTGTGAGGTTAAGGAGGAGGAGGCCGCAGGCCGACGGGGGACACGAACAAAACAGACTCCCCCGGTGAGTCGTGCCTGACCCAGCGCCTCCCGCAAACCAGCACGCCTGCAAACCAGCACGCCTGCAAACCAGCACGCCCGCAAACCAACGCGCCCCGCAAGCCATCTGGCGGGGCAGGCTCAGAACGCCAAGCCCAGCCCGAGGTCGACGCGCGTCAGGTCAGTGTTGGTGGAGAAGCGCTGGTAGTCGGCCTTCAACACCACGTTCGGGTTCAGGTAGAAGTTGGTGCCGATCGTCCACACGCGGTCGTGCGGCTGCGGCCAGGGCTTGCCGTCGGAGGCCAGGCCGGTGGGCACGGTGGTGAAGCCCGGGGCGATGCCGGCGTAGCTGGCGCCCATGTCGTAGTGTTCCCAGCGCACGAACGGGGTCAGCTTCTCGCCGCCGCTTTCCCAGACCTTGTACGCGCCCTGCACGTAGTAGCCGAGGAACGACGACGGGATCGGGTTGGACACGCCGGCGTTGTCGAGGTTGTAGGTGGCCGTCTTCGAGATCGTGCCACGGGCGTAGACCGCCGAGATGTCGGCGTTGCCCGGCGTCCAGCGCGCATGCGTCTCCCACAGCGTCAGGCGCGACTGCGGCAGGTTGGCCGGCACCACGGGCAGCGCGAGGTCGCCCGTGAACGCGAAGGCGCCCACCTGCAGGCCCGGCACGCCGTTGTAGTTCACGCCGGCGTACTGCGCCAGATGCTGCGCGTTGGCGAGCTGGAGTTCCTGGTGCATCGCCTGCATCGGGGCGACGGCGTTGTTTTGCAGGTCCAGCGCGGTTCGGTACTGCGGGTCCTCGGGGCTGTTGTTCCAGCCGCCGAGGTTCAGGCCGGTGGTGACGCCCAGGTCCCAGGTCAGGCCGATGTCGCTGGTGCCATGCAGGCCCACGCCGCCCTCGCGCCAGGTGCTGGGGATGATCAGCGTCTCGACGAAGTTGCGCTGCACGCCGAAGAAGTTGGTGGGCTCGTGGTGCTCGTTGAGCAGGCCCACGGGCATCAGGTACAGGCCGGCCTTGGCGTTGATCGAGTCGGTGAGCTGGTGATCGATGTAGAACTGCTCGACCTCGAACTCGCCTGCGTCCTTGGAGGACGCGACGGCGTGCTCCACCTCGAACTCGGAGTTGAAGCTGGTGCGCTCGTCGAACTTGTAGCCGATGCCGAACACGGCGCGCGCGAGGTCGGCCTCGGTGCGGCTCTTGTCCTTGGTCGGGTGCGCGTAGTAGATCTCGCCGTAGCCCCACAGACCGAGGTTGGGCGAGATGGCGCTGGCGGGCGCCGGCGCGGTTGCCACCACCGGGGCGGGCGCGGCGGCGGCCTTGGCCTGTGCGGCGGCCAGCGCGTCGTTCTGCGCCTTCACGCGCGCGAGTTCCTGTTTCATCGCGTCGAGCTGCTGTTGCATCTGGCCGATCTGCTGCGCGAGCTTTTCGGCGACGTCGGGCGGCGTGTCGGCGGCCTGGGCCGACGTGAGCAGGCACAGGGACAGGGCGGCGATGGTTGCGGGTGTGTTTTTCATTTCAGTTCATCGGCTCATGGAGTTTCGGGAGGTGGCCGCGGCGCTGGCGGCGGCCTGGCATTGGGCGGGCAGGACCTGCGCGGTCGGGTTGGCCGGGTCGTAGCCGTCGGTCAACGTGCACAGGAACGTGATGACGTCGTCGATCTCGGAGGCCGACAGCGCGGGCGTTTCGCCGATATGGCGGTTGTACGGAATCTCGCTCGTGTTGACGTTGCCGAGGTAGCCCGCGTCGCTGCCGACCACGCCCGGCGTGACCACGAACTGGCCGCCGTAGACCGCGGGCAGGTCGTCGAACTTCGTCACGGTGCCGTCGGGGTTGGCGGGGTACCACTCCTCGGGGTTGGTGTCGCGCCGCACGTAGAAGCCGATGGCGTCGACGAGCGTCGTGAAGCGGCCGTTGTGGAAGTAGGGCGCGGTCGCCGCGATGTTGCGCAGCGTGGGCACCTTGAACTTGCCGCAGATGCTGAAGAAGTTCAGCGCCTGTTCGCGGAACGGGCCGCACACGCCCAGGTCGTAGTAGGTCTGCACGCCGTCAGTGCTGTTGGCCGGGGTGTAGCTGGGCGCGGACGGGCCGTTCGCGGGGATCAGGCCGTTGCGCGGGACGCCCAGGTTGTCGTAGCTGTAATCGGTGAACATCGGCGGCGTCTTGCCGTCGGCCGAGGTGCTGGGATGGCACGCGCCGCAGTTGCCCTTGGTGGCGTCGTTGAACAGGCCCAGGCCGCGCTGCTCCTGCGCGGTGAGCGTGGCCTGGCCCTTGAGGAAGTAGTCGTACTTGCTCGAGAACGGCGCGAAGCCCGGATCCTCGGTCTCGAAGGCGGCCAGGGCCTGGCCCATGCGCGCGAGCGCGGTTGTCGGGTCGTCGAGCACGGCGCTGCCGTACAGCGCCGCGAAGTCGGCCAGGTAGGGACGCGTCTTCAGCAGGGTGACGACGGCGGCGGCGTCGGCGTTGGCCATCTCGAAGGACGTGGTGAACGGCAGCACCGCCTGGTCGGCCAGCGTCTTGGCGCGGCCGTCGCGGAAGAAGCCGCCCACGGGGCCGCCGTCCGAGCCGACCGAGAAGGCCGGGGTCAGCGCCGCGTACATCAGCGAGGGCGTGTTGCGGAAGCCGGTCAGGTTCATGGCGAGGCCGCCCAGCGGCACCGGCGAGCCGTGGTCGACGCCGCTGGCCGTGGCGTCCTCCGCGAACGCCGAGGCGGCCACGTGGCAGCTCGAGCATGACTGCTGGCCGGAGGCCGACAGGGCCTTGTCAGCGAAGATCTTCTGGCCCAGCTGGGCGGCGGCCGACAGGGTGCCACTGTCCGGCGGCGTGGTGTCGCTTCCGCCGCACGCGGCCAGCAACAGGGGCAGGGCGGCCACCGCGGCCAGCGTCCAGGCCCGGCGGGCGGCGCCTGAGCTGAAGACAGGGAGATTCATCGTCGTTTCTGTTGCGGGGCCGAGCGGAGGCCCCGTGGCTGGATTGATAGTGCAATTGCGATTGATTCGCACTCACGATTGTACTGTACATCGATTTCCCGTCGACGTCCCGGTTCGCCGGCGTCAATCCAGCAACGCCACCGACTTCACCATCGCCCACACCGCCATCCCGGGCGCCAGCGCGAGCGCCTGCGCGGAGCGGCGCGTCACGCGCGCGAGCAGCGCGCTACCGCCCGCGTGCGTGCGCAGGCGCACGAGCACCTGCGAGGGGTGCGTGTCGTCGGCGATGGCCTCCACGGTGGCGGGGATCTGGTTGACGATGCTGCTGTCCGGCTGCGCGGCCAGGCTCAGCGACACGTCGCGCGCGAGCACGCGCAGCCGGATGCGGTGGCCCACGGGCAGCGCCGGGTCGCGCGTCCAGAACGCGGCGCCGGGCACGTCGAGCCGGGCCAGGTGGAACGGGGCGTCGAGCGCGCCGATCTCGCCCTGAAGCACCACGCCGGCGTCCTCGCCGGGCGGCAGCGGCAGGTCCAGCCGGCTCAGCAGCTCGCCCACCGGACCGGCCGCGACCGCGCGGCCGGCGTCCATCAGCACCACGTGGTCGGCCAGCCGCGCGACCTCCGCGATCGCGTGGCTCACGTAGACGATGGCGATACCCGACAGGGCATGCAGCCGCTCGATGGCCGGCAGGATCTCGGCCTTGCGCGCCGCGTCGAGCGCGGCCAGCGGCTCGTCCATCAGCAGCAGGCGCGGGCTCACGGCCAGCGCGCGGGCGATGGCCACGCGCTGGCGCTCGCCGCCGGACAGGCCGTCGGTCGACCGCGCGAGCAGGGGCTCGATGCCGGTCCACGCGATCGCGTCGTCCAGCGAGATGCGGCGCCGCTCCGGCGCGAGCCGTTTCCAGCCGAACGCCACGTTGGCTCGCACGTCCAGGTGCTCGAACAGGCTGGCCTCCTGGAACACCACGCCCACCGCGCGGCGATGCGTGGACACGAACGCAGCGCCGTCCTGCCAGGCCTGGCCGTCGACCACCACGCGTCCGCCCGGCGCGCGCTCGAGCCCGGCGAGACAGCGCAGCAGTGTCGTCTTGCCGCAGCCCGACGGACCGAACAGCGCGCTGACGCCGTTGGTGGGCAGTTGCAGCGCCACGTCCAGCGTGAACGCGCCGCGCGACAGGGCGAGCGTGGCCTCGATCACGGCGTGGCCTGCCCGGTAGCCAGGAGCGAGCCGCGCGTGCGCAGCCGGTAGACCCACAGCAGCACCGCGAAGGAGAACGCGAGCAGCATTGCGGCGAGCCGGTGCGCGGCCGGGTATTCGAGCGCCTCGACGTGGCTGTACAGCTGCGTGGAGATCACGCGCGTGGCGCCGGGGATGTTGCCGCCGATCATCAGCACCACGCCGAACTCGCCCACGGTGTGCGCGAAGCCCAGCACGGCCGCCGTGAGCACGCCGCGCCGCGCCAGCGGCAGCGCCACGTGCACGAAGCGCTCCCACGGGCCGGCGCGCAGCGTGGCCGCGGCCTCCAGCGGGCGCGCGCCGATGGCCTCGAAGGCGGTCTGGATCGGCTGCACCACGAACGGCATCGAGTACAGCATCGACGCCAGCACCAGGCCCGCGAAGGTGAACGGCAGCAGGCCGATGCCCAGCGCCTGCGTGGCCTGGCCGACGAGGCCGCGCGGCCCCATCAGCATCAGCAGGTAGAAGCCCAGCACGGTGGGCGGCAGCACCAGCGGCAGCGCCACCAGCGCCGATAGCGGCGCCTTCCAGCGCGAGCGCGTGTGCGCGAGCCACCACGCGAGCGGCGTGCCCAGCACCAGCAGCAGCAGCGTGACGACGCCCGCCAGCTTCAGTGTCAGCGCCACCGCCTGCAGGTCGGCAGCCCATTCGGCGTCCACGCGCGCGATTCCTTACCAGCTGTAGCCGTAGGCCTTGATGACCGTGCGCGCCTTGTCGCTCGCGAGGTAGTCCACGAACTCGGTGGCGGCCTTGGCCGACCTGGTGGCCGCGATCACGACGGCGTCCTGCCTGATGGGGCCATACAGGTTGTCGGGCACCAGCCACATCGAGCCGGGCACCCTGGAGCCGTCGGGCGGCTGCACCTGGCCCAGCGCGACGAACGCGAGCTCCGCGTTGCCGGTCTGCGCGAACTGCAGGGTCTGGGCGATGTTCTCGCCCGTGACCACGCGCGCCTGCACGGCGTCGGTGAGCTTCAGCGCGGCGAGCGTCTCCTTGGCCGCCTGGCCGTAGGGCGCCAACTTGGCGTCGGCCACCGACAGGTGCTTCCACTTGTCCGACTTCAGCACCTCGCCCCGGGTGTCCACCAGCGCGGGATCGGCCGACCACAGCACCAGCTTGCCGATGGCGTAGGTGCGCAGCGTGGCGGGCACGGCCTTGCCTTCGCCCACCAGCCTGGCCGGCGTCGCCTGGTCCGCGGCCAGCAACACGTCGAACGGCGCCCCGGCCTCGATCTGCGCGTAGAACTTGCCCGTGGCGCCGACCGACACCTTCACCACGTGGCCGGTGTCGTGCTCGAACTGCGCGGCGATCTTCTGGGCGGCCGGCGCGAAGTTGGCGGCCACCGCCACCTGGAGTTCGTCGGCCCGGGCCGACAGGGCGAGGGCGGCGAGCGAGAGGGCGAACAGGCCGCGGGGCAGGGTGAGCTTCATTCAATGGTCCTCGGGTTCATGGCAGACGGCCTCGATGTTGTGGCCGTCGGGGCAGTGCACGAAGGCGCCATAGTAGTTCGGGTGGTAGTGGGCGCGGATGCCGGGCGGGCCGTTGCAGGTGCCGCCGGCGGCCAGGGCCGCGGCGTGGAACGCCCGCACCAGTGCGCGCGTGGGCACGCGGAACGCGACGTGGATCACCGGCCGGTTGGGCGTGCCCTCGGCGATCCAGAAATCGGGCTTGGGCGGCTCGCCGAAGCCGGCCACCGAGACCGACTGCGTGACCTCGGGCCCGAACTCGAGCAGCTTCTGGTAGCCGATGGCGCCGAGCGCCGCCGCGTAGAACGCCTTGCTCCGTGCGAAGTCGCTGACGGTCACGCCGGTGTGATCGATCATCGTGGGGTCTCCAGGGAATGCAGGGAGCCCGATTCTGCGACATGCCGCGTGACACCCCCCCAAGCTGGCGGGTACGCGCCGCGTCCAGCGATCGTAGACTGCCCGCCACGACTACGGGAGACCGCCATGCCTCTTCGCCCGCTCGCCGCGATCGGCGCGCTCCTGCTGGGCGGCTGCGCCGCGCAGATGCAGCCGGTGGCCGACTTCGGCGCGGCCGCCAACCACCTGGCCGTGGTCTACGAGCCCTTCGCCGCGGGCATGGGCAGCAGCTGCGAGCAGCGCGAGCGCTACGTCGCGATCGGCAACCCGGGCCCGTTCGACGACGCCGCCGCGCAGCGCGCCGCCGAGGACCGCTGCAGGTCGCTGAAGGAGGCCGGCGTCACCGCGGCGCTGTTCGGCCAGGCGCTGTCCGACTACGCCACCGCGCTGGTCAAGGTCTCGCGCGCGAAGGCCACCGCGTTCGACGGCGACCTGCGCGAACTCTCCGGCGCCGCCGGCAAGCTCGACGCGCGCGGCGGCACGCCCCTCTTCGACAGCGGCAAGCTCGCCGCCGCCTCCAAGATCGCGCGTGCCGCCGTGGCGATGGTCACCGGGGAGAAGCTGCAGGTGCTGACACGCGGCACACTGGCGGACAACCAGGATGCGCTGAAGGTGGTGGTCGACGCCATGAAGACCTACGCCGACAAGGTCTACGCGGGCCAGCTGTCCGACACCCGCGACATCATGACCGGCGAGCTGGGCCGCCTGGTGCTCGCCTCCAACGCGTCCACGCAAGCCGACGTGGAGAGCCGCCTGCCCTGGCGCTTCGCGCAGACCGCCACGCGCGCCGACATCGCTGCCAACCAGCTCGAGGCCCGCCGCGTGCGCGCGTTCGGCAAGACCGCCGACGCGCTGCTGGCCGCGCACGCCGACCTGATCGCCAACTTCGACAAGATCGGCGGCGCCCGCCGGCTCGAACTCGTCTCCGCCTTCGTCGCCCAGGTGCAGGCGATCAACGACGACGCCGCGGCGCTGTGAACGAAAGGACCGCCATGACCACGCCCCCCACCGCCGCCGGCATCGCCGCCTCCGCCATCGCCGCCGCGGCCGCCCCCAGCGCGTCCGACACCGCCGACGCGCTGGCCGACCTGGCCGACGTTGCCGGCCACACGTCCACGCTGCTGTTCAACTACCGGCGCGACAACCCCGCGGCGTCCGACATGGCCCAGGCGCTGAACCTGGAGATGACGCTGGACCAACGCGCGATCGACCTCCGCGTGGAGGCCGTGAAGCTGCTGGGCGCCAACGCGGCCGACGCGCTCGCGCAGCTGAAGGACGCGTCGCAGAAGGTCGACGACTTCCTGGCCGCCGAGAAGAAGATCGCGGGGCGGCTGGAGATCGCCAGCTCGGTGGTGGGCCTTGCCGGCGCCGCGCTGGTGGGCGACGCGGGCGGAATCCTGGCGGCGGTCGTGGCGGTGCACTCCGCGCTGGAGTCGGCCAAGAGCTGATTGCCGGAGGATGAAGTTGCAGAAGATCGCGACCTCGCGCCGCGCCGCGCCACACGACAAGGCCCCGGCGCATCGCTGCCGCCGGGGCCAGAACATCCTTCGCAAGGGAGGCGTCAGACCCCTCGCCCGCTGATGAGGCGGAACAGCACCGCGATGATCGCGATGACGAGGAGGATGTGGATCAGGCCGCCGAGCGTCACCGAAGCGAGCATGCCGATGAGCCAGAGGATGACGAGAACGACGGCGATGGTGTAGAGCATGGGCTTCTCCTGGAATGTGTCCGACTACTTCTTGATGCTGGTGTCGTTGACGACGCTCTGGACGCCTTCGACGTTGCGTGCGACGGCTGTCGCGCGTGCCTGTTCATCGGCGCTGTCGACGAAGCCGCTCAGCTGCACGATGCCCTTGTTGGTGGTGACCGCGATCTCGGTGCCGCGGGTGGCCTGATCGGTCATCAGGGCCGACTTCACCTTGACGGTCACGACGGAATCGTCCAGCACGGCGCCGGCGGTGGACTTGCCGTCCTTGATCATCAACTTGTTCTGCACCGAGGTGACGCCGTCGACGCCCTTGGCGAGCTGGACCTCGCGGTCGGCCTGCGCCTGGTTGTCGACGAAGCCGCTCAGCAGCACCTCGCCCTTGCGGGTTTCGACGCTGGTGTCGCCGCCCTTGCCGACGTTGTCGGCCAGCAGAGCGGACTTCACCTTCGTGGTGATGACGGAGTCGTCGAGCTCGGTGCCGGCCGACACCTGCTTGTCGGCGGGCGTGTCGGGCCGGTTGCAGCCCGCCAGCGCCAGCCCGGCGAGGGCCGCCGCGACGGCGAGGCCCAGTTGTAACGGTCTTGCGTGCGTGGTCATGAATGGATCTCCTGCTTGGCCTCGCGGCCCGTGGCACCCATTAGGCAAGCACCGTGCCCGACAGTGGAGCGCCCCAGCAGCTTCCATCGTCGGCACCGCTTCGGCCGCGCGGCCGACCCCCTAGCTCATCGGGCGAGCGCCCCGGGCGACACACTCGTTGTAGGGATTCAATGACAGGACCCGCGTCCCAGACTCGAACCTCCCCGCCCTCAACAAATGGAGTTGCACCATGACCGAGTCCAGATTCATCGCGGTTCCCGGCAGCGAACGCATGCCGGCCTTCGGCGCCACCGCCACGCGCGCGGCCGATGCCGAGGCCTGGGTCGAAGTGACGCTCAAGCTCGCGCGCAAGGCACCGCTGCCCGCGGTGGACACGCGTCCGCAGGCCATGCTCACGTCGTCCGAACTCGGCGCGCGCTTCGGCGCGTCCGATGACGCTGTCAAGCGCGTCTGCGACACCTTCACGGGCCTGGGCCTGACGGTGCTCGCGAGCGACGCCGCCACCCGCAGCGTGAAGCTGGGCGGCCCGGTCAGCGCGATGGAGCAGGCGTTCCAGGTCAGGCTGATGCAGTTCGACGGCATCCGCGGCGCGTACCGCGGCCGCGTCGGCGCGCTGCACGTGCCGGCCGTGCTGGAGAAGGACATCGTCGGCGTGTTCGGCCTCGACAACCGGCGCGTGGTGCGCCGGCGTCCCGACGGCGGCATCAAGCGCCACGTGGTCGATCGCAGCGTGGCGGCCGCGAAGAAGCGCCCGTGGTTCTTCCCGTCCGAGCTCGCGACGGCCTACGACTACCCCGACGGCGACGGCAGCGGCCAAACCATCGGCCTGCTCGAGTTCGGCGGCGGCTACTTCGCCGACGACCTCGCCAAGTTCGGCCAGGCAGCCGGCCTCGCGAGCCTGCCCACCGTGGTGCCCATCAGCGTCGACAAGATGCCCACCGACACCAACGACGAGGCCACCGGCGAGGTGATGCTCGACGTGGAAGTGCTGGCCGGCCTGTGTCCCAAGGCCACCATCCCCGTGTGGTTCAGCCAGTTCACCGAGAAGGGCTGGGTCGACGCGCTCGACGCGGCCATGCACGACCCGCAGTACAAGCCGCAGGTGCTGTCGATCAGCTGGGGATATGCCGAGGACGTGTCGGTGTGGACGGCGTCGGCCGTGACGCAGGTCAACGAGGCGCTGCAGGAGGCCGCGCTGATGGGCATCACGATCTGCGTGGCGGCTGGCGACGACGGGTCGTCGGACGGCATCAACGACGGTCACGCGCACGTCGATTTCCCGTGCGCCAGCCCGTTCGTGCTGGCCGTGGGCGGCACGCTGCTGCGCACCGGCGCCAAGCGCAGCGAGCGCGCGTGGAAGGATGGCGACGGCCTGCGCGCCGACAACGGCGGCTCCACCGGGGGCGGCATCAGCTCGCGCATCGCGCGGCCGGCGTGGCAGTCGGGCCTGGACATCGCGCCCGTCAATCCGGGGCAGGCCGCGGGGCGCATCGTGCCCGACGTCGCGGCCAACGCGAGCGCCAACACCGGCTACTTCGTCGTCGCAGGCGGCCAGCAGGAGATCAGCGGCGGCACCAGCGCCGCGGCGCCGCTGTGGGCGGGCCTGATCGCGCGCATGAACCAGCAGCTGGCGGCCAGCGGCAAGCGCGTGGGCTATCTCACGCCGTTGCTGTACGGCGGCGCGAACCCGCCGGGCAAGCAGGGCTGCAACGACATCCACGCGGGCGACAACGTGACGGCGCACGTGGGCGGCTTCAAGTCGACCCCCGGCTTCGACGCCGTCACCGGCTGGGGCTCGCCCAAGGGCAAGGACCTGCTGGCGGCACTCACGAAGCTGTTGTGAGCGCGGGCCGGCGCGGGTCGTAGACTGCGAGTCCGCGCGCGACCGCCCCAGGCGGCGCGCGCGGCCACAAGTCCGTCGGAGACCCGTCTTGCCCCTGGCCGAATCCCATCCCCCGCTGCAGGTGCTCGCGCTTTGCGGCAGCCTGCGCAAGGCCTCCCTCAACGCGGCATTGCTGCGCGCCGCCGCGCGCATCGCGGCGCCGGACGCCGACATCGAGGTGGCCGACTGGCTCGGCCGCCTGCCGCTGTTCAACCCCGGCCTCGAGGCCGAGTCGCCGGGTGGCCGTCATCAACGCCTCGCCGCGTGCGCACCACGCGGACGACGCGCTGCGCGAGACGCTGCGCACGATGTCGGCCGGGCTGGTGGGCGAACGCTCGTTCGCGTTGCCGCTGCTGGGCGCGCAGCTCGACGAGGACGCGATGGCGGCGTCCCCGGACGTCGCCACGGTGGTCGCCGAGGCCCTGGCCGCGCTGCGGGCCGAGATCGCGCGGCAGGCGAAGGACGACATCCCGGTGTTTCCCCTGCGCTGACGGCGATTGCGAGCGGCGCGGCGGAGTCGGATACTGCACTCATGGCCATCCAGCACGCACGCCCCGGACAGATCGTCGACATCCTGCCAACCGAAGGAACGCTGCCTTCGGCCAGGTCGTTCGCCCTCTTCAAGAGCGGCCAGCTCGAGGTGATGCGGGTCGTCCTGCCGGCCGGCAAGGCCTTCCCGCCGCACCGCGTGGCCGGCGAGATCACCGTGCAGTGCCTGGAAGGTCGCATCGACCTCTCGGTGGACGGCGTGTCGCAGGCGCTGCGTCCCGGGCAGTTGCTGCACCTGGAAGGCGGGGTGCTGCACGGGCTTGTGGGCATCGAGGACTCGTCGGCGCTCGTGACCATCGTGTTGTGCGGGACTTGACGCCTGCGTTGCTTTCCTGCTCCGCGAGCGTGACAAATCGACTTACGCCCCTTCGCGGCTCATGATTTCCTTGCAGTGGCGGTCCGGCCGCGTATAACCGCCACGTCAGGCGGATCAGGGGATCCGTCGTTCTCGTGCAACCCAAGAGGAGTGAACAACATGAAGCAATACGGCGCCGAGTTCATCGGCACTTTCTGGCTGGTGCTGGGCGGCTGCGGCAGCGCGGTGCTCGCGGCGGCGTTCCCCGGCGTGGGCATCGGCCTGCTGGGCGTCTCGCTGGCGTTCGGCCTCACGGTGCTCACCATGGCCTATGCCATCGGCCCGATCTCGGGCTGCCACCTGAACCCCGCGGTGTCGGTGGGCCTGTGGGCCGCCGGGCGCTTCCCCGGCGACAAGCTGCTGCCCTACATCGTGGCGCAGGTGCTCGGCGCGATCGTCGCCGGCGGCGTGCTGTACGTCATCGCCAGCGGCGCGCCCGGCTTCGACGTGGCCAAGGGCTTCGCGTCCAACGGCTTCGGCGTGCGCTCGCCGGGCGGCTACTCGCTGACGGCCGGCCTGGTGTGCGAGGTCGTGATGACGATGTTCTTCCTGATCGTCATTCTCGGCGCCACCGACTCGAAGGCCCCCGCCCAGTTCGCGCCGATCCCGATCGGGCTCGCGCTCACGCTGATCCACCTGGTGAGCATCCCCGTCACCAACACCTCGGTCAACCCGGCGCGCAGCACCGGCGTGGCGATCTACGTGGGCGCGCCGGCGCTGGAGCAGCTGTGGCTGTTCTGGGTGGCCCCCATCGTCGGTGCCTTCATCGGCGCCCACGTGTTCCGGCTGATCCGCGGCAAGGACGAGTGAGGGCCTGGCCTAGGTCCTGACGGCGGCGGTGGCCATCCAGGCGAACGCCGCCGCGTTCACCGCCACCGACAGCCAGAAGCGCACGCGGAACGACCGCTTGACCGTCTTGTGGCGAAACACCTGCTGCGCGACGATCGCGCCCGGCCAGCCGCCGACGAAGCCGATGGCCAGCAGCGTCGATTCGGAGATGCGATCTCGGCCGGCGCGCGCGGCGGCCTTGTCGACGGCGTAGAGCGCGAAGCACAGCGCGCTCGCGCCGGCGTACAGCAGGTGGGCCCATGGTGGCACGCCGCGCAGCACCGCGACGGTCGCGTACGCCGCCGCGAACGCGACGAGCACGGCTGCGCTGGCCGGGTCGATGCGATTCGATGCGGGAGCGGGGCGGCGCGGCATGGCCGCCAATGTACGATGGAGCGCCAACCTTTCCTGGTGTGAGCGCATGCAAGTCCGCCCCTTCCTCGATTCCGACGAAGCCGCCGTGATCGCCCTGTGGGAGGCCGCGGGCCTCACGCGTTCGTGGAACGATCCGCGCAAGGACATCGCGCGCAAGCGCTCGGTGCGGCGCGAGTGGTTCCTGGTGGGCACGCACGTCGACGCGGTGATCGCGTCCATCATGATCGGCTACGACGGCCATCGCGGCTGGATCAACTACCTCGCGGTGGCGCCCGAGCACCGCAAGAAGGGCCACGCGCGCACGCTGATGCGCGAGGCCGAGCGGCTGCTGGAGGCCACGGGCTGCCCGAAGATCAACCTGCAGATCCGCGCCAGCAACGCATCGGTGATCGAGTTCTACAAGGCCATCGGCTACGCGCAGGACGACGTCGTGTCGTTCGGCCGCCGCCTCATCGCCGACGAGTGACGCTCACGCCCGCCCGTCATCCTGCGACTGCGCGCAGGATGACACGGCGTATCTAGTCGCCGATGCCCTCGATCCGCCGCGCCCGCACGCGCTTGCCCTTGACGAGCCCCGCGTTGAGCATCGCCAGCGCCTTGTCGGCGATCGCGCGTTCCACGGCGACGTAGGTGGACATGTCCGTCACGTTGATCTTGCCGATCTGCGTGCCGGGAAAGCCCATGTCCTTGGTGAGCGCGCCCAGCACGTCGCCGGGGCGGATCTTTTCCTTGCGGCCGCCCAGGATCTGCAGCGTCACCATGGGCGCGATCAGCGGCTTGTCGGAGCCCTTGTCCAGCTCCGCCAGCTTGTGCCACTCGGTCTCGGCCTTCTGCAGCACCTCGATGTTGCCCACGCGGCCCATCTCCTCGAGGCTGGCCAGGTTCAGCGCCAGGCCCTCCTCGCCGGCGCGGCCGGTGCGGCCGATGCGGTGGATGTGCTGCTCGGTCTCGTAGGTGACGTCCACGTTGATCACGCATTCGAGCTGCGGCACGTCGAGGCCGCGCGCGGCCACGTCGGTGGCCACCAGCACCGAGCAGCTGCGGTTGGCGAACTGGATCAGCACCTGGTCGCGGTCGCGCTGCTCCAGGTCGCCGTGCAGCGCGATCGCCTGGATGCCCTCGGCGGTGAGCACGTCCACCAGGTCGCGGCACTGCTGCTTGGTGTTGCAGAACGCGATGGTCGAGGCCGGCTGGTAGTGGCGCAGCAGCCGGCCCACGGCGTGCAGGCGTTCGTTGGCCGTCACCTCGTACCAGAGCTGGCGGATCTGCGTGGCGTCGTGGCGCGACTCCACCTTCACCGTCTGCGGGTTGCGCATGAACTGCTGGCTCAGCTTCGCGATGCCGTCGGGGTAGGTGGCCGAGAACAGCAGCGTCTGGCGCGTTTTCGGGCAGGCGCTCGCCACGGCCTTGATGTCGTCGACGAAGCCCATGTCCAGCATGCGGTCGGCCTCGTCCAGCACCAGCGTCTTCAGGCCCGACAGGTCGAGCGCCTCGCGTTCGAGCAGGTCCATCACGCGGCCCGGCGTGCCCACGATCACGTGCGCGCCGTGCTCCAGGCTGGCGAGCTGCACGCGCACGGGCACGCCGCCCACCACCGTCAGCACCTTGATGTTCTCCTCGGCGCGCGCCAGGCGCCGCGTCTCCACCGCCACCTGTTCGGCCAGCTCGCGCGTGGGGCACAGCACCAGGCACTGCACGCCGAAATGGCGCGGGTTGAGCTTGTCCAGCATCGCCAGCGCGAAGGCCGCGGTCTTGCCGCTGCCCGTCTTGGCCTGCGCCAGCAGGTCGTGGCCGGCCAGCGCGACCGGCAGCGCGGCGGCCTGGATGGGCGTCATCTCCACATACCCGAGCTGGGTGAGGTTCGCGATGACGGCGGGCGGCAGCGCGAGCGTGCGGAAGGAGGTGGCGGCGGGCGTGTTCATCGTCGTATTGTCGCCGCTCAGGGTTTTCACCGGGTAGGATGGCGCGCCGCCGCGCCCCAACGCGCGCATTCGTGCGCACACTCCAGTCCGATGACCGCCACCGACCGCCTGTCCAGCCCCGCCGCCGAACGCAACCGCCAGCCCATCCTGGAGGTGCTGCGCCGCGTGCTGCCGCCCGCCGGCCGGGCGCTGGAGATCGCCAGCGGCAGCGGCCAGCACGTGTCGTGGTTCGCGCGCCACCTGCCGCAATGGACGTGGCAGCCCACCGAGTTCGTGGCCGCCTCGCTGCCGTCCATCGCCGCTTGGAGCGCCCTCGACGCCGGCGACCTGGCCGAGTCGCCGGACGCGGGCGCGAATGCCGGCCCGCTCGCCAACATCCTGCCGCCGTTGCAACTGGACGTCTGCGCCACCGAGTGGCCCGTGAGCGGCGAGTTCGACGCGATCACCTGCGCCAACATGCTGCACGCCTCGCCGCCGGGCACGCTGTCCGGGCTGATGGCGGGCGCCGGCCGCCGTCTCGCCCCGCAAGGCGTGCTGGTCACCTACGGCCCCTATCTCCTCGACGACGAGCCGCTCGCGCCCAGCAATGTCGAATTCGACGCATGGCTGAAGACGCGCGACCCGAGCTGGGGCATCCGCCGCCTGGCCGACGTGGTCGCGCACGCGCGCGCCGCGGGCCTGCGCCTGCGCGAGCGCGTCGCGATGCCCGCCAACAACCTGATGCTCGTCTTCGAGCGCGAAGGAACCGCCCCATGACGGAATCCGCCAACACCTCCGACGCCTCCGCCGAGGGCGTGCCCGCCGCGCTGGCCATCGCCGAGACGCGTGCCTGGGTGCGCCGCGCCGTGATCGGCCTGAACCTGTGCCCGTTCGCCCGCGCGGTGGACGCGAAGGACCAGGTCCGCTACGTGTTCAGCGAGGCCACCGACGCCGAGACGCTGCTGGCCACGCTGGTGGTGGAGCTGCAGCGCCTGGCCGACACCGACCCGGAGCTCGTCGACACCACCATGGTGATACACCCACGGGTATTCGCCGACTTCGAGGACTTCAACGACTTCCTCGAGCTGGCCGATGCGGCCGTGGAAGACCTGGAACTCGACGGCGTGCTGCAGCTGGCCAGCTTCCATCCGCGCTTCCAGTTCGCCGACACCGAGCCCGACGACATCACCAACGCCACCAACCGCTCGCCGTACCCGACGCTGCACCTGCTGCGCGAGGACAGCGTCGACCGCGCCGTGGCCGCGTTCCCCGAGGCCGAGACGATCTTCGAACGCAACATGGCCACGCTGGAGAAGCTCGGCCCGGCCGGCTGGGCGGCTGTCAGGAAGACCTGGGAAGACGACGCGGCGGCCGAATTCGGCGGCTGAGCGAGTCGCGCGGGCCGGAGTTCGGGAACAGTCCTAGTCGCCCCGCTTCATCACGAGCTTGAACATCGTCGCCCACCCCGTGTCCGTCTGCGCCTCGCTCCAGGCCTCGTAGGTCTTGTCGTCCTGGCGCGTCCAGCGGGCGCGGTAGACCAGGGCCTCGCCGTCGGAGATGTAGCGGGTGTCGGGAAACAGCAGCGCCTCGGGCAGGCTCTCGACGGTGCCGCGGCTGAAGCCGCCACTGTTCTCGATGTAGAGGAATTCGAGGTGGTTGCCGGCCGAATCCACGTAGTAGGTCGACTCGCCGATCGCGTCGGGCTGGCCGGCCTTGCGCACCGTGTGCGTGTCGCGCAGCACGTGGCCGCCGTACATCCACGCGAAGCAGTGTTCGTCGGTGGCCTTCCCGTCGGGGAACGTGCCCTTCCAGCAGTGGCCGGCGAGGAAGGACATGGGCTTGAGCAGTTCCGGCGTCTCGGCCGCGACCGCCGTGGCGGCGAGGCAGGGCAGGGCGAGGACGGCGAGCAGGCGGCGCATGGCGGGACTCCGGTGCGGATGGCGGTCGCGAAAGCGGCGCGGCGCGGACTGCGAGTCTAGCGAGAAAGCCCGGCCGCGTCGTCACACCGAAGGGGGAGCCGCGCTATCCTGCGGCAATGAAGCACGCCGGCCCCGACACCCTGCAGAGCCTTGCGCCGCTGCTGGCGCGCCTGCGTGCGCTGCCAGGCCTCGTCGAACGAACGCCGGGTTGCTTCTACAAGGGATCGAAGGCGTTCCTGCATTTCCACGACGATCCGTCGGGCATCCATGCGGACGTGAAGCTGGCGGCGTCCGGCTTCACGAGGTTGCGGGCGACGAACGCGCAGGAGCGCGAGACGCTGATGGTCGCCGTGCTCGGCGCGCTGGAGTCGACGCGCCGATGAACGCATCGACGGAACGCGACGGCTTCGCGGTGTTGCCGGGCCTGTTCGTGTTCTGGCCGCCGCGGCTTCCGCTGGGCCTGGCCTGGGCGCGCGGGCGCTGACGCGCCGCGCGCCCGCGCGTCACGCCAGCCCGTGCGCGCCCAGCAGCGCGCGCGCCCGCCGCAGCTCGGCCTGCAGGTCGAGGATCAGCGCGGCGGTGTCCAGGTTCGCGCCGAAGTCGCGTTCCAGGCGGCGCGCGGCCAGCGCGCGCTGCAGGTCGGCGCTGCGGAAATGCCAGCGCTCGGGTGGTTCGGCGGGGGTGTCGACGTGCAGGATCTCCACCTCGACGAGGCGGACCACCCAGCGGTCTTCGGCGCCCACGGCGCGGGCGAGCTCGCGCAGGGTGAGCGGCGCGGCATCGAGGACGGTGGTGACGGCGCGCATGTCAGGCTCCCAGGTGCTGGCGCGGGTTGAACGACGGCGCGGCCTTGGCGAGCTGCTCGTAGGCGGCGCGGGCGGCGTCGGAGTCGGCCGGCGGCAGCGCGATCTCCAGCAGCAGGAACAGGTGCCCCGGCACCTTGCCCGGCAGCCCGCGCTCCTTGATCCGCAGCTTCATGCCGCCGCGCGCGCCCTTGGGGATGGTGACGTCCACGTGGCCGCCGGCGGGCGTGGGCACCGTCACCTGCGCGCCGAGCGCGGCCTCGGTGGGCGTGACGGGCAGCGTCATGTAGAGGTCGTGGCCCTCGATGCGGTAGCGCGGGTGCGGCGCGATGCGCACCTCCAGGTACAGGTCGCCCGCGGGCTCGCCGCCGTGGCCCGGCAGGCCCTGGCCGGCCAGCCGGATGTACTGGCCCGGGCGCACGCCGGCGGGGATCTTCACGTCCAGCGTGCGATCGACCAGGCGCGGCCGGCCTTGCGCGTCGATCTCCTGCGCGCGCAGCGAGAGCTGGCGCTCGGCGCCGTGCAGCGCGTCCTCCAGCGAGATCTCGATGGCCGCGTGATGGTCCTCGCCGCGCTCGCGGTACGGCGCGCCGCCGCCGCGCTGGCCCGTGCCGCCCCGATTGCCGAAGATCGACGAGAAGAACTCGCTGAAGTCGGCGTGATCGGCGGGCCCCTGCGCGGGGCCGCGATGGAACTCGAAGCCCTCGTCCCAGCCGGGCGGCGGCTGGCGGAAGCCGCCGTCGGGGCTGCCGCCGCGCGCGACGTGGTCGGCGAGCTGGTCGTAGGCCGCGCGCTTCTCCTTGTCGGAAAGCACGTCGCGCGCCTCGTTGACCTCGCGCATCTTCGCGTCGGCGTCGGCTTCCTTGCTGACGTCGGGGTGGTACTTGCGGGCCAGCTTGCGGTAGGCCTTGCGGATGTCGTCGTCGCTGGCGTCGCGGGCGACGCCCAGGGCGCTGTAGTAGTCCTTGAATTCCATGGCGCGGGCTCAGCGTGCCATCTTCGTCAGGCGCCTGGCGTTGGCGGTGGCCTTGCCGTGCACGGGCGCGAGGGCGCGGTGGGCCAGCCGCGCGGCGGCGTTGGAAGTGGCGCCATGATGCGCCGACGGGGCATTGCGAATCAAGGTGTCGGCCAGGCGCCGCTGGCGCGCCATCGTCTCGGGCAGGGTGCGGCTGCTCGCCAGTTGCGTGGCGGCGGTCATGAGGTCGATGCCGGTGCGCAAGGCCTGGCTGGCCATGCCGGCGAGCAGCGGCGCCGCGCCCGTGGCCAGCGTCCGGCCGGCGCGCGAGAAGGCGTCGACCTTCTCGGCGACCATGCGCGAGTTCTCGCGGCGGTCGGCCGCTGACGGATTGGCGCCCGCGAGGGCCATGCGGGTGGTGCGGATCGCGATGACCTGGGCGGCCGAGGCCGACATCTGCATCGCCTTCAAGCCCAGCGTGCCCCACAGCAGGAACGGGTTGGCAAAGGGGGCGGCGGGCGAGCGAGACTTCATGGCGGATCCTTGGGCACGGGGGCGCCCGGATGCGGACGCGACGGCTCGAACGAGCAAGCGACGCGCTCAGGGCCGCGTCAAGTGTCCAGGTCGGGGCTGACGGCCCGCTTTCAAGCGCGCGCGGCGCGGATCACTTCTTCACCGTGATCTTCAGGTTGGTCACCTGCTCGGTGTGGTCGATGTCGCCGTTGGCCGTGGCGCGGTCGATCGAGTTCGGCGTGGCCTGGCGCGCGAGCGCGCGGGCCGCGGCGTCGCCCTTCAGGTTCTGGCGCTGCACCTGCAGGCGCGGACCGCGGGCGCGCGCGTCGCGGCCGGCGATGTCGGCGTCGGCCTTCGCCTTGACGCTGGCCGGGTCGGTCTTGGCCGAGGGGACGTCGGCGGCGCGCAGCTGGCCGTCGGCGGTGGACGCCAGCGTGGGCTTCTTGTTCGGCCTGGCCGAGCCGTCCAGGTTCACGTCCTGGCCCGGCGCGGCGTGGACGGCCGCGGCGAGCAGCGCCAGCGTGGCGGCCGCGAGGAATCGGGGGGTGGTCATCGAGGTCTCCTGGCGGTCGGTGTCGACCGCCGGCGTCCTGATGGAGCAAGGCGCGCGCCCGCGCTCATCCGCCGGCGGGCAGCGGCAGCTCGGCCGTGATCTCGAGACCGGGGTGCGCGTTGCGCAGCGCGAGCGTGCCGCCGTGCGCTTCGGCCACCAGCTTGCACAGGTACAGGCCCAGGCCCACGCCGCCGGTGCTGCGCAGGCGCGCGGCGTCGGCGCGGTAGAACGCCTCGGCGGCGTGCCGCAGCTGGCTGTCGTCCATGCCGGGGCCGAAGTCGCGCACCACCAGCCGCACGGCGCCCGGCGTTCTCGAGGTGGACACCGTCGGCGCCTGCCCGGCCTCGCTGCCGTGGCGCAGCGCGTTGTCGACGAGGTTGCGCAGCAGCAGCCGCATGCGGGCGCGATCCAGCGGCAGCGTGGGCAGCGTCTCGTCCAGCTGGAGCACGACCTTGCCGTCGGCGGCCTGGGCGTCGCACTGCTCGTGGATGATGCCGGCCAGCGTCGCGGCCTCGGTCTGCAGCACCGCGTGGCCGCCCGCCTGCACGTCGGCCAGGCGCTCGCTCTCCAGCAGGTCGGTGATGAGGTCGCGCATCTCGCCCAGGTCGCGCAGCAGCGCGCTGCGCTCGGCACTCTCGTCCACCAGCTCGGCGTTCATGCGCGCGCGCGCCAGGGGCGAGCGCAGCTCGTGGCTGATGGCCAGCAGCAGCTGACGCTTGGCGTCCAGCATGTGGTGCAGGCGCGCGGCCATCGCGTTGATCTGCTCGGCCAGGTCGCCCAGCTCGTCTCGGTTGCGCGGTTCGATCGGCTGCGAGAAATCGCCGTGGCCGTAGCGCACCGCGCCCGCGCGCAGCGCCACCAGCGGGTGCAGCATGTGGCGCACCCCGGCGTAGGTGAGCGCGGTCAGCAGCAGCAGCACGCCCAGCGTGGCCCAGCCGACGTGGTCGGCGCGCACCTCGTGCGACATGTCGGCCAGGCTGAAGATGATGCGATGCCCGTCCGGCATTCGCCGCACCACGCGCCACAGCGTCGGATCGACGTCGGTGGTGAGCGACAGGCGGTAGGGCATGCCGCGCGGGCCGCCGCGAGGCGCCAGGTGCTCGGGCGCCGAACGCGGCGCACGCGGCTCGGGCACGATCAGCGGCAGCGGATCGCCGTTGGGCAGCGTCACCACCGGATGGCGCGGCGGCCGCGCCCGGCCGTCCTCGTTGAACGGCGGCGGGGGCGGCGGCGGCTCGTCGGCGGAATCCCAGTTGACCGACGGGCCCTCGATGCGGATGCGCAGCGGCAGCCGCTGCGTCAGCACGCGGGCGCGGGCTACGTCCGGCGGCGAGCCGATCTCGGCCACCAGCGTGTCGGTGTAGTTGAGCACCAGCGGCCGCAGGTATTCGTGCAGCCCCAGGTCGCGCAGCACGTGCATGCCCAGCAGGAACGTGACGCCCACGGCGATCGCCAGCACCAGGAACAGCCCGACGAGCCGAGCCCCCAGCGACGGGAAGCGGGCGCTCCAGCGCGACGGCGACGACGCCGTCATATGTGCCCGCCCGCGAACGCGTAGCCCGCGTTGCGCAGCGTCTTGATGCAGTCCAGCGGCTCCAGCTTCTTGCGCAGGCGGCTCACGAGGATGTCGACGGCGCGCGTGTAGAGGTCGGCGTCCTGGCCGCGCAGCCGGTTCAGGATCTCGTCGCGATGGAACACCTTGCGCGGCGCCCTGGCCAGCATCGCCAGCAGCTCGAACTCGGTGCCGGTGAGCTCCACCGGCTCGCCCTGGCGCAGCACCTGGCGGCGCTCCAGGTCGATCTCGAGGCCGTCGAAGACCAGTCGGCTCTGCGGTACGGGCGCCGGCGCGCGGGCGCGCCGCAGGATGGTCTGGATGCGCGTGAGCAGCTCGCGTGGCTCGAACGGCTTGGGGATGTAGTCGTCGGCGCCGATCTCGAGGCCGACGATGCGGTCCATCACGTCGCCGCGCGCGGTGAGCATCACGATGGGGATGTCGGAGTCGCGCCGGATCGTGCGGCACAGCTCGAAGCCGTCCATCTCGGGCAGCATCACGTCGAGGATGGCGGCGTCGTAGTCGGTCTCGCGCAGCTTGGCCAGGCCGGCGCTGGGCGTCACGGCGCTGTCGAGTTCGAAGTCGAACCGGCGGAAGTACGTGGCGAGCGGCGCGGCGAGCAGCGCGTCGTCGTCGATCATCAGGATGCGGCGCATGCGGCGATTGTGGAGCGAACATGAAAACGAGGCAGGAGCCGGTCGGCTGCTGCCTCGTGGTCGACGGCGGGGGAGGGGCCCGCCGAAGCGCTTAGTCGCCTGCCGGAGCCGACGCGCCGTGGTGGCCGTGTTCGCCGCCGGGGCCGAAGCCGCCCGGGCCGAACGGCAGGAAGCCGTGGTGGTGGGCGGCCAGCTCGCGCACCTGGGCCTGCTGGGTGGCGTTCAGGCTGTCGAAGAAGTCGCCGAATGCGTTGATCAGCGCCGGGCTGTCGGCCTGGATCTTGGCGATGTGCGTGTTCAGCAACTGTTGCGCGCCGGCGCGGTCGAAGGTGTTGCCCGCGATCAGCGCCTTGGCCGCGGTGTGCGGATCGGTGCCGGCGGCGGGCGCGTGGTCCGCCACCATCAGGTCGCCCAGCACCTTGAGCTTGGCGGCCTGGTTGGCATCGAGGTTGAGCTTCTTGCCGATGTGCGCAAGCATGCCCGCTTCGTGTTGGGCGATCTGCTCGGGCGTCGGCGGGCCGTGATGGAAGCCCGCGCCTTGCGAATAGGCGGCGAGGCTGCCGAAAAGGGCGGAGGTGACGGCCACACCCACCAGGGTGCGCTTCAGCCAGGTCTTCATGATGGTCTCTTTTCCTTCGGGTTGGGTGACGTGGCCAAGATGGTTTCGCCACGTCCTCATTACGCGTCAAGCCGGCGCCGGCATGCTTTCAGCGCCGTATCGCCGTGTTTCGTTTTGTCTCGTGCGGCGGATTTCCAACGATGGCCGGATGCTGCCGCGATACTTGGCATCCGTGCAGGGCAAATCCCGTGGTTCCGGGAAGCTTTGCCAAACTGAAACGTTGCACCGGCGCAAACCGCGCCATTCGCACCGGGTTGACACAATCCCCGGGGCACGAGGAACGAGGGCGAAGCAGTGAACAACAAGAGAGCGGGCGCACCGGCCACCATCATCGACGTGGCCCGGCGCGCCGGCGTGTCCATCAAGACCGTCTCGCGCGTGGTGAACAAGGAGCCCACGGTGCACGCCGACACGCGCGCCCGCGTGCAGGAGGCCGTGGCCGCGCTGAACTACCGGCCGCAGCAGTCCGCGCGCAGCCTGGCGGGCGCCAAGTCCTTCCTCATCGGCCTGCTGTACTACGACCCCAGCGCCGCCTTCGTGGCCGGCGTGCAGCGCGGGGCCACGCTGCGTTGCCGCGAGGCCGGCCGCCACTTGGTCGTCGAGTCGGTGCAGGAGAGCGGCGGCCACGTGCAGGCGCAGCTCGAGTCCATGCTCGCCGCGCTGCGGCCCGACGGGATGATCCTCACGCCGCCGCTGTCCGACGACCCCGCCATCCTGGAGACGCTGCGCGCCAGCCGCACCCCCTGCGTGCTGATCTCGCCGGGCGAGGGCCACGGCATGGCCTCGGTGCGCATGGACGACACGCTCGCCGCCGAGGAGCTCACCAACCTCCTGATCAGCCTGGGCCACACGGCCATCGCGTTCATCGAGGGCGACCAGTCGGCCAGCGACCGGCGCCGCGCCGGCTACGAGCGCGCGCTGAAGGCGCACCGCATCCCCGTCGACCCCGTGCTGATCGTGCCCGGCTCGTTCGAGTTCGACTCCGGCGCCGCCGCAGCGCGGCGCCTGTTCGCGCTGCCCCATCCGCCCACGGCCATCTTCGCGGCCAACGACGACATGGCGCTCGGCGCGCTCACCACGGCGCAGCGCATGGGCATCGCCGTGCCGCACGACGTGGCCATCGTGGGCTTCGACGATTCGCAGACCGCCACGCTGGTGTGGCCCGAGCTCACCACCGTGCGCCAGCCGCTGGCCGAGATGGCCATGGCGGCGGTCGACATGCTGCTGTCCGGCGAGGCCCGGCTCGACAAGGGCCACGCCCCGGCCGAGCGCGTGCTGCAGCACGAGGTGATCGTGCGCGGCTCCACGGCCGCGCCGGCGAAGAGGCGCGCGTGACGCGCCTGACGTATCGCCGCGCGACGGCCGACGACATCCCCGCGATGTCGCGCGTCCGCCTGGCCGTGCGCGAGAACGCGCTGTCGAACCCGGCTCGCATCACCGAGGCGATGTACCGCGACTACCTCGACGCGCTGGGATGCGGCTGGGTCGCCGAGCTCGACGGCGCGATCATCGGCTTCTCGTACGCCGACCGCACCGATTCGTCGATCTGGGCGCTGTTCGTCGACCCCGCGTGCGAGGGCCTCGGCGCTGGCAAGCGATTGCTGCGGCTGGCGGTGGACTGGCTGTTCGAGATCGGCAACGACGAGATCCGCCTGGGCACCCAGGCGAACACGCGGGCCGACCGCTTCTACGCCGCGCAGGGGTGGACGCGCGAGGGCATGAGGAACGACATCGAGGTGGGATTCCACCTGCGCAGACCCTGAGGACCGAGCCGCATGCATCCCATCCTGGGCTTCCTGATCGTCGTCGGCGCCCTGTTCGCCGTGGGTTTCGTCCTGTACCTGCCGTTCCTGCTCTGGTTCAGGCGCAAGCGGCGGCTCGGCAAGGCGGTCGGCGGCGAGGTTCACTTCAGCGCCGCCGGCTGGTTGTTCATCGCGGCGATGCTGGCGGCGATGGCGGCCGCGCCCCTGGCCGGCGTCTTCGCGCCCGATTCGTGGTTTGCGATGCACACGCGTGGCGATCTCGGCTTCTTCCGCTGGGCCATCTGCGTGTTCGTGTTCACCAACGTCCTGGAGAGCGTGCTCATGCGCACAGCGTGGCCGCGGCTGCTGAAGCGACGGCCGCCGCGACAGGGCTCCGCCACGGAGGGGGCGGAGCCGCCGACCAAGCGGGTGCGTCGACCCTGGAAGATCGCCACGCTGCGCGGCGTGCCGATCTTCGTCCAGGCCTCCCTGCCGACCGGCGGCGTCTTGGTGGCGCTCTTCACGGACTCCGGTCTGGTGGAATCCGTCGCCTACTGCGTCGCCTTCATGGCGCTCATCGGGGTGCACGAGCTGGGCCATTTCGTCGCGGCCCGGGCATTGGGGTTGCGGGTCTTTGCCGTCCACATCTCAGGGGCGGGCGGCAGCTGCCTCACGCAGTTCACGCGCGGCACGAGGGACACGTTCCTGCTGTATTCAGGCGGCCTGCTGGCGCAGGCGCTGTTGCTCGTCCTGACGCTGATCGCCGTCGCGCTGCTGGGCAGCCCGTCGCAAGGCGTGGCGCGCTGCGTCGTCGTCACGTTCACGACGGTGAACCTCATCGTGGCGGCGATCAATCTAGTTCCCGGAAAGGTGCGCGAGGACCTGTCCAACGACGGCGCCATCCTCTGGGAACTGCTGCTGCACGTCACGCGCGGCGCGTCGCATCCGCTGGCGAAGCAGCACGCCGCATCGCCGCTGTTTCCGCGCGAGACCAATCTGACCGCGATCGCGGACATGCTGCCGCCCGGCTTCCAGGTCGGCGTCGAGATGCTCAACGACGATTCGACAACGATGGAGTTCGTGATGGCGGTACTGCAGAAGTACCTGGCGCTCGATGCCGAGGCCGCCAAGGCCGCCATGCTGCGCATCCACACGCAAGGCGGTATGCTGTTCGCGCTGGCGGATCGCGCGCAGGCCGATGCGGTGGCAGACGGCATCACGCGCGAGGCGCGCGCGCAGGGACACGTGCTGGTGTGTCGGGCGGTCGAAGCCGCGGTGGCCTGAGCACTCGTGGCGACGATCGAGCAGTAGCGAGTGTCCAAGGTGCCAGGTCTTGCCTGGCAAGCCGCATCACGTTGGCGATGGTCTTGAAGACGACCCGCTGTTGGAGTTGCCAGGCAAGACCTGGCACCCATCCCTGCTGGTCTCCCGGGAACGCGCGCACGTCGCGGGGCGGAACGTTAGCACCGGGGCGTCAGTTGGGGCGATGCGGTCACGCTGCCGGGACTTCACCCCGCGAGACTTGGGGCCGTCGGCCGGTCGCAGCCGTTCTCGCAGCGCGGCTGCCGGCGTTGAAGGTCAGTCGACGTGAACGACCAGCGGCGGCTGTCCAAGCCAAGCCGTCAACTGTGCCTGGACGACCCCCCGCAACTCATCGAGCGCGGCGGTGTCGATTTCCTTCCAGCCGAGAAGACGCCGTCGCCGGCTCGTCGCGACACGTGCCCTGAACTTTCCCGCCAGATCGTCGTCGGTGAAGACGTCAACGGACAAGCGCAATCCATCCGACGTGGACCACATGAACCAGCCCCAGTCCTCCTCACCGGTGTCGAACCGGCCGTAGCGCGCCTGGAGTGCCGGCAGCAGAGCTGCAGAAACAACGTCGCCGGCCACGCTGCAGCTGTTGATGTAGCGCGCGCGGTCGATCACTTGCACGTGCTTCGTGAAACTCAGTTCGTATGGCATGCTCGATCTCGCGCGAGGTTTCCGTGCAGCGTACACGTTCCGACCACGAGGCGCGCGCTCAAACGGTCGCCGACGAGAGTTGGAGGTCCCATGAAGAAGCTGGCTGTCGTACTCGCCCTCGGTTCGGCCGCGCTTGCGGCCCACGGCCACGTCGATCGCTTCTTCACGCTGGCGGACGATGGCGCGATCCCGGAACTGCCCGAGGAGTACGCCGCAACCAGGTTGAAGATCGAATTCGATCCCAAGGCGCCGGGGCATGTCGCCGCAATCGTCCTGACGGTGCCGGGCCATGAGACCCAGGTTCCGCCATGCCTTGTTCGCAAGATTCCGCCTTCATCCAGAGAGAACCTGGTACTCAAGGGGTCGTGGTATCACGATCCTGACATCCTGCCGCCCTATGTCGATGTCAGCTTCAAGGCGGACGTCCGCGCTTCGAAGCGATCGACGGAGGAGGGGGTCGAGCTCCTCTTCAGTCTGCGGGATGGCCAGTTGATCTCGGCGCAACGTTGGGTCGTGACGTCGGGGCGATACGGGCCGGGGTCGACATCGTTCCCGCTCAGGTGCGACTAGCTCGTCGGCAATTCACCCCCTTGGCGTCCGCCGCGCCGCCCGCGCCGGCGCGCTCGTCGAGTCGCGCACGATCAGCTCGTGCGGCAGCACCCGCTGCACCGCCGCCGTCGTGCGCATGCCCGGCGTGCCTTCCACCGTGGGCGTGCCGATCAGCAGGTCGACGGCGGCGCGCGCCATCGCCACCGTGGGCTGGCGCATGGTGGTCAGCGGCGGCCACACCAGCGCGCTGGCGGGCGAATCGTCGAAGCCGGCGATGGCGAGGTCGCCCGGCACCGCGAGGCCCTGGCGCTGCGCCGCGGCCAGCACGCCCAGCGCCATGTCGTCGTTGCTGGCGAACACGGCGGTGGGGTGGTGGCGCAACTTGAGCAGCTGGTGGGTGGCGGCGACGCCGGATTCGAAGCGGAAGTCGCCGTCGATCACCAGCTCGGGCGCGATCTCCGCGCGCGCGGCCTTCATCGCCTTGACGAAGCCCTGCTCGCGCAGCGCCGACGCCGCCTGGTCGGACGCGCCGCGGATGAACGCGATGCGGCGGTGGCCCAGGCTCAGCAGCAGGTTGGTGATCTCCTCGGCGGCGTGCACGTCGTCCATGCGCACGCTGGGCATGTCCTTGCGCTGGCGCGCGGGCGAGACCAGCACCGTGGGCGTGCCGCTGTCGTGCAGCGCCTTGAGCACGTGCGGGTTGTCGCACAGCGGCGGCGTCAGGATCATGCCGTCGGGGCGCAGCGTGGAGACCACGAGGTGCACCTGCTCGCCGAGGTCGTGCGCGTCGTTGTCCATCGACTCCACGACCAGGTGGTAGCCGGCCTCGCGGCAACGCATCGTGGCGCCCTGCTGCACGCCCGAGACGAAGGCCGCGCTGGGGTCGAAGTACAGCAACCCGATGAGGAACGAGCGCGCGCCGGCCAGGCTGCGCGCCGACTGGCTGGGCCGGTAGCGCAGCTCGGCCATCACCTGTAGCACCTTGTCGCGGGTGTCCTGGCGCACGCCGGGCTCGTGGTTCATCACGCGCGACACGGTCTTGATGGACACGCCGGCCTGCTTGGCCACGTCGCTGATCGTGGTCGTGGCCGCCGGCGTCGCCGCCGACGGCGTGCCCGGGACGGCCATCAGGCGACGCTCCGCGCCGGCTCGCGCGATCCCGCGGGCGCCGCGCGGGCGCACATCGCCTCCACGAGCGCGCGGTGGTCGGGCAGGTCGGCGGCGGCGCGGCGGGCGACCTGCGCGATCATCGCGAATTCCTGGCGCGCCTCGGCCGCGCGCGGCCACGCGGCGCGCGCGTGCGAGAGATCGGTCGGATACCCCATGCCGTACATGACGTACTGCCAGCTGGAGGGCGGGTACATCTCCAGGTCGACGATGAAATCGAGCCGGTGCGGCGCGCGGCCGCGCCAGCGCGCGAGCAGGTCGCGCAGCGTGGGCGTCCACGACGCCGGATCGGCGTTGTCGCGCCAGAACGCCGTGTCGTCGCGGCGCGTCAGCGCGTAGTGCAGCTTGAGAAAGTCGACGATGCGCTCGAAGCGTGCGCGCATCTGCTCGTTGAACGCGCGTGCCGCAGGCGCGAAGTTGCCGTCGGCCGGCAGCAGGTAGCCGATCAGGTAGGCGGCGGCCTCGATCAGGCCGATGCCCGACGACTCCAGCGGCTCCAGGAAGCCGGCCGACAGGCCCACGGCCACGCAGTTGCCGATCCACTGGGTCTCGCGGTAGCCCACGTCCAGCTTCAGCGCGCGCGGGCTCAGCGCGTCGGCGGCCGGCCCGATGTAGCGGAGCAGCACGCGCTCGGCCGCCGCGTCGTCCGTGTGACGGCTGGAGTAGACGTAGCCGATGCCGCGCCGGCGGTGCAGGCCGATGTCCCAGGTCCAGCCGGCCTCGTGCGCGGTGGAGATCGTGTACGACGGGATGGGCGTGTCGTCGGCCGGGTAGGGCACCTGCAGCGCCAGCGCGCGGTCGACGAACAGCACGTCGGACAGGGGCTTGCGCGCCGCGCCCAGCGCGTCGCCGATCAGCGCGGCGCGGAAGCCGGTGCAGTCGACGTAGAGGTCGGCGCTCAGCGTGCCGCGCTCGCGGGTGGCGACGGCGGCGATGCGGCCGTCCTCGCGCAGTTCCACGCGTTCCACCGTGGCGATCACGCGCTCCACGCCCAGCGACTGCGCGTGCGTGGCCAGCAGCGCGGCGAACTTGCCGGCGTCGAAGTGGTAGGCGTAGTTCATCGGGCCCAGCCAGTCGCCGTCGTCCGTGCGCTTGGGCGCGCGCGAGGCATCGGCCACGTGCTGCTGCATCGACACGGCGTCGGCGAACGCGCGCGGCGCGCCGTCGTTCGCGCCGGCCTCGCCCAGCAGCCAGTAAGGCATCAGCTCGGGCGCGCCGGGCCGCTGGCTGGGCGGGTTGAACGGATGGAAGTAGCGCTCGCCGGGGCGCGACCAGTCGGCGAAGCTGACGCCCTGCTTGAACGTGGCGTCGCACTCGCGGATGAAGCGCGCCTCGTCCAGGCCGATGGCGCTGAGCGTGCCGCGGATCGACGGGAACGTGCCCTCGCCGACGCCGATGATGCCGATGTCGCTGGACTCCACCAGCGTCACGCGGATCCCGCCCGCGGCGGTGCCCAGCGTGCGCGCCAGGAAGGCCGCGGTGAGCCAGCCGGCGGTGCCGCCGCCGACGATGAGGATGTGCTGGATGGGCTTCATGGGCGCTTGTCTCCGTGGCGGTGAAGCGTGAGGCCTCCCGCTGTTTTCGGGCGCTGTCGAAGGCCTCGGTACTTTCCCGGATCCGTTTCGACCGCTTCTTATAGGCGATCATATCGACAAAAAGACAACGCTGTCATTCCATCGTTGACAGCGTTGTCATCGATCGGCATCATGCAGCTCATTCCAGGGCCGACGATGACTGGAAACGCCGCATAGACGGCCGTAGCTGCACCACCAAAAAACTGGAGACAACGTGACTACTCGCGCTCAGAAATCCCGGGGTTCGCTCGCATCCCCGATCCACCTGGCCGTCCTGGCCATGCTCGCCGCGGCGGCCGCGGCCCAGGCCCAGACCGCGGCGCCCGCCGCTTCCGCGGCCAGCGCCACCGCTGACGGCACCGTGCTGCAGGAGGTCACCGTCACGGCGACCAAGCGCAGCACCACGCTGCAGACCACGCCGCTCGCGGTCACGGCGATCAACGCCACCGAACTGGAGAAGGCGCACGTCCAGACCATCTCGGACATCGTGCACCTGGCGCCCAGCTTCCAGGCCACGACGGAAGGCGACCACGGCGTCATCACGATGACGATGCGCGGCATCGGCAACGACAGCGCGAAGACCGAATACGCGGACCCGGAAGTGGCGCTGTTCGTCGACGGCATCTACGCGCCGCGCGCCGAAGGCGCCGCCTCTTTGCTGTTCGACATGGAAGGCATCGAAGTCCTGCGCGGCCCGCAGGGCACGCTGTGGGGCCGCAACTCCACGGTGGGCGCCGTCAACATGAAGACGGCCAAGCCCGAGCTCTCGGGCAACTTCGGCAACGTCGAAGGCGGCATCGGCAGCTACGACCGCTTCGGCACGCGCGCCGCCTTCAATTTCGTGCTGAGCGACAGCCTCGCGCTGCGCGCCGCCTTCGTGCACGAGCAGCACGACGGCTACGTCGACTACCAGGCGGCCCCCAAGATCTCGATCGCCGACCAGCAGGCCGCGGCCGCCCCGGCCATCGCGGCCTTCAACCTGGCGCATCCGGCCAACCCGATCGCGTTCCGTCCGATCGACCCGAACACGTTCGTGCAGGCGGGGCCGAAGTACAACTCGCAGGACCAGACCGCGGCGCGCCTCAGCCTGCTGTTCAAGCCCACGCGCGACATCACGTGGAACGCGTCGTACGAGAAGTTCATGGATCGCGGCACGCCCGACATGAACCTGATGCAGAACCCGCGGCCCGGCGAGAAGTTCTGGTCCGCGCTGATCAGCGTGGCGCCCTACCTGCATCGCGACGTCAACACGTTCCGCAGCCACGTCGACTGGAACCTGAGCGACTACCTGGCGCTGAACTACACCGCGGGCTATTCCGACTTCAAGGGCTCGGGCGACTTCGACCAGTCCGGCGGCGCCACGGTTCCCACCAGCTTCACCACGGGCGCCACGGTGCAGGAAGACCGCACCAACTGGTCGCACTACAAGAACTGGAGTCACGAACTGCAGCTGCAGTCGTTGGGCAAGCACGACGTCGACTGGATCCTGGGCCTGTACTACGCGGCGGAAGACAACGGAATCCGCTTCGACATCCCCATCTCCAACGGCACGCAGCAAGGCACCATCGGCTGGCAGGGATCGTTCGTGCAGCCCAAGGAAACCGTGCAGTCCGAGGCCGTGTTCGGCCAAGCCACCTGGAACCTCGGCGACTCGCTGCACCTGACCGGCGGCGCCCGCTTCACGTCCGACGATCGCAAGAACATCGGCGGCATCGGCTGGGGCTGGAACGGCGGTTCGACGGTGGAAGCCGGCGTGCCGCAGGTGCCCATCGATCCGGGCAGCGACGCGGCTGCGCCGAACTCGGGCTTCTCCGCCAGCCACAACGACGGCCACTACAAGGGCACCAAGACCACGTGGCTGGGCCGCGCGAACTACGACCTGAGCAAGAGCGCCATGGTCTACGCCAGTGTCTCCACCGGCTACAAGTCGGGCGGCTTGCAGGACGGCGGCCGCCACTACGGACCGGAGACGCTCCTGAACTACGAAGTGGGCTCCAAGAACACGCTGTTCGGCGGCTCGGTCAACTGGAACAACTCGCTGTACTACGAGGATTTCAAGAACTTCCAGTTCTCGGCCCCGGTGACCAACCCGGACGGCACGCATACGCTGGCCACCGGCAACGTGCAGGGCGCCAAGGTCTACGGCGCGGAGACGGAACTGGCCGCGCAGGTGACCAAGGACGACCGCGTGCAGTTCAGTGCCGCCTACGAGCACACGCGCCTGGGCTACCTGCTGGCCGGCAGCAACGACTACTCGCTGCCCACCTGCCCGGATCCGTCCATCTCGACCTGCCTGGACGTGACGGGCCACCAGCTGCCGCACGCCCCCAAGGGTTCGCTGCAGGCCCAGTACGAGCACACGTTCCGCTTCGCCAGCGGCGCCAAGCTGCAGCCTCGCGTGAGCTTCCACTACGAGACGGGCAGCTGGCTCAGCGTGTTCAACCTGGGTGACGGCGACCGCCAGAAGGCCTACACCCGCACCGACCTCGGCCTGCGCTATTCGGCGGCCAAGGACTGGTATGTGGACGCCTATGTGCAGAACGTCGAGGACGGCCGCATCAAGACGAATGCGCAGAACTCGTTCGGCGCGTGGCAGTCGCAGTACATGGCGCCGCGCACCTTCGGCGTCAACGCGGGCTTCGAATTCTGATGCCCCGCGGCGCTCTCCGCTCGGTGGGCGCCGCACCTTCTCCGAGCCCGGTCGTGCCCTGCGCGGCCGGCTTTTCCCGGCTGCGACGACCCCGTCGCAGCCTCTTTTGCCGCGTGTGCGGCAGCTCTTAGAACACCATGTCCTCCTTGCTCCGGGCGTTCCTGCTCGCGGCCGCCGCATTGTGCGCAACGGGCGCCAGCCGCGCGACGACCACGATCACGCTCGCCACCTTCCCGGATCTCGACCGCGCCGCCAGGGCCGCGCTCCCGCGCTGGCATGCCGCGCATCCGGACGTGGACGTGAAGATCGTCTCGCTGCAGTACGCCGACCACCACGACCGGATGACGACGGACCTGGCCACCGGCTCGGGCCTGCCCGACGTGATGGCCATCGACTTCAAGTTCATCGGCAAGTTCACCGGTTCGGGCGGCTTCGAGGACCTGTACCAGCCGCCGTACGACGCCGCCGGCCTGCGCGCGGCGTTTCCCGCCTACACGCTGGCCCAGGCGAGCAACGCCAGGGGCGAGCTGAGCGCGCTGCCCGCCGACATCGGCCCCGGCACGCTGCTGTACCGCGCCGACCTCCTCGCCAAGGCCGGCCTGACCGAGGCCGACCTCACGAAGGACTGGCCCACCTTCATCGCCGCCGGCGTCAAGCTGAAGGCCGCCACCGGCGCCTGCCTGCTGGCCAGCAGCAACGACGTCGTCGACATCGTGCTGCGCTCCAACCTGCCGCCGGGCGAGGGCATCTACTTCGACCGCGCGGGCAGGGTGCTGGTGGACGACGCCCGCTTCGTGCGCGCGTTCGAGCTGGGGCGCGCCGCGCACCGGGCCGGCATCGACGCGGGCACCACGATGTGGACCAACGAGTGGGTGGCGGGCTTCCGCTCCGGCAGGATCGCCGGCCAGATGATGGGCTCGTGGCTCGCCGGCCACCTGAAGAACTGGCTCGCGCCCGACACCGCCGGCAAGTGGCGCTCGGCACCGCTGCCGGGCGGCGTGTACGCGTCCTACGGCGGCTCGTTCTACGCGATCCCCAGGCGGGCGCAGCACAAGGCCGAGGCGTGGGCGTTCATCCAGTTCCTCACGGCCGATCGCCAGACGCAGCTCGACGCGCTGCGCCAGTTCGGCAACTTCCCGTCGCTGCTGTCCGCGCAGCAGGACCCCGTGGTGGCCGAGCCCATCGCCTTCCTGGGCGGCCAGGCCGCCGGCGTGCTGTGGCGCGACACCGCCGCCAAGGTGCCGGCGATCCCCGTGGACAAGTACGACGCCATGGCCACCGACGCCGTGCGCTCCGAATACCAGAACGTGATCGCCGACGGCAAGGACATCCACGCCGCGCTCGCCGACGCGAAAACCCTGATCGAACACCGTGCGCGCCGCTGAAGCCGTCACTGCCCCTCCCATGACTTCCCCGCTGACCGGCGATTCCGCCGTCGCGCCGCCCACGCCCGTGCACCCGAGCGCGTCCCGCGCGGCCTGGCGCCGGCGCGCGCGCAAGCTCGCGCCCTACGCCTTCATCGCGCCGTTCTTCGTGCTGTTCGGCGTGTTCGGGCTGTTCCCTCTGCTGTTCTCCATCTGGCTGTCGCTGCACCAGTGGGACGCCGCATCCGGCCTGGCGGCCATGCACTGGGTGGGCCTCGAGAACTACGGGTACGCGATCACCGACCCGTGGTTCTCCAAGTCGCTGCTCAACACGCTGTGGTTCGCCGTGGCCTCGGGCGTGCCGCAGCATCTGGTGGCGCCGCCGCTGGCGTTCCTGATCCACATGACGCTCAAGCGCAGCCGCAACTTCGTGGTCGGTGCGTACTTCGTGCCCTATGTCACCTCCAGCGTGGCGATCGCGCTGATCTTCACCACGCTGTTCTCCAAGGACTTCGGCGTCATCAACGCGATGCTGCCCGGCCCGCCCATCGACTGGCTGGGCGACAAGTTCTGGGCCCGCATCACCATCGCCTTCGTCGTGTTCTGGCGCTACCTCGGCTGGAACGTGGTGCTGTACCTGTCGGCGCTGCAGGTGATCTCCGGCGACCTGTACGAGGCGGCCACCCTGGACGGCGCCTCGCGCTGGCAGCAGTTCCGCTATGTGGCGCTGCCGCTGCTCAAGCCGATGATGTTCTTCGCGATCACGCTCACGCTGATCGGCAACCTGCAGCTGTTCGAGGAGCCGTTCATCCTGATCCCGCCCGATTCGGGCGTGGCCACCAGCGTGATGACCACCGCCACGTTCATGTACCGAATGGCGTTCTCCGACGGCGACTTCGGCACCGCGTCGGCCGTGTCCTGGCTCCTGTTCTTCATCATCGCGGCGCTCACCTGGGGCAACGCGCGCCTGTTCGGCAAGGAAGGGGCGAGCGATGTCGCGCGCTGAACGCCTCACGCCGTCGCGCGTGATGACCCTGGTCCTGGTGGGCGCCGGCGTGGTGCTGCTGGCCGCGCCGTTCTGGTTCACCTTCGTGTTCGCCACGCAGTCGCGCGCCGACATCTTCGCGTCGCCGCCGCCGCTGTGGTTCGGCACGCACTTCCTGGGCAACCTGCGCCTGCTGCTGGAGCGCCTGCCGTTCTGGCGCAACCTGGGCCTGAGCCTGTACGTGGCCACGATGACCACCGCGCTGAACCTGGTGCTGTGCGCGCTGGCCGGCTACGCGTTCGCGGTGCACGATTTCGCCGGCAAGAAGATCTTGTTCGCGCTGGTGGTGGGCTCGATGATGCTGCCCAGCTTCCTCAACATGATCCCCACCTTCATGGTGATGGACCTGCTGGGCTGGATCGACCAGCCGCGCGCGCTCTACGTGCCCGGCGCGGCCGGCGCGCTGGGCATCTTCCTGATGCGCCAGTACATCGGCTCGGCCATCCCGCGCGACCTGATCGACGCGGCGCGCATGGACGGCTGCGGCGAGCTGCGCACCTTCTGGAGCGTCGTGATGCCCCTGTGCGGGCCGGCGCTGGGCACGCTCGGACTGATCACCTTCATCAACGCCTGGAACAACTTCGTCGGGCCGCTGGTGGTGATGCGCAGCGTCGAGAACTACACCGTGCCGCTGGCGCTGCGCAGCATGCAGAGCCCCAACAACACCGAGTGGGGCGCGCTGATGGCCGGCAGCGCCATCGCGATGCTGCCGCTGCTCGTCGCCTTCGTCTTCTCCGCGCGACGCCTCGTCGCGGGCCTTACCGCCGGTGCCGTCAAAAGCTGACCTCATGAGCTCCTCACAGTTTCCCTTCCCCACCTTGCCCGCGAACTTCACGCTCGGCGTCGCCACCAGCGCCGCGCAGATCGAAGGCACCGCCCCCGGCGACGGCAAGGGCCCGTCCATCTGGGACGCGTTCTGCGCGACGCCCGGCAAGATCAAGGACGGCTCCGACATCACCGTCGCCTGCGACCACCTGCACCGCATGCCGGAGGACGTCGAACGCATGAAGTGGCTGGGCCTGGACGCCTACCGCTTCTCGTTCGCGTGGCCGCGCGTCCAGCCGCTGGGGCAGGGCGCCTGGAACGAGACCGGCTTCGCGTTCTACGACCGGCTGATCGACACGCTGCTGGACGCCGGCATCGCGCCGCACGCCACGCTGCACCACTGGGACCTGCCGCAGGCGCTGCAGGAGTCCGTCGGCGGCTGGCAGTCGCGCGAGACGGCGCACCACTTCGCCGAGTACGCCGCCGAGATCGCGCGCCGCTTCGGCGATCGGCTGGCCTCGATCTCGACGCTCAACGAGCCTTGGTGCGTGGCCACGCTGGGCTACGAGCGCGGCCAGTTCGCGCCGGGCCTGACGAGCCGCAAGGCCGCGATGCAGGTGTCGCACCACCTGCTGCTGGGCCACGGGCTGGCCCTGCAGGCGATGCGAGCGGTGGCGCAGGCCAGGCCGAACGGCCGGCATCCGCAACTGGGCATCGTGCTGAACCACACGCCGGCCTTCGCCGCCGAGAAGACGCCGGCCGACCTGCAGGCCGCCCGCATCGCCGATGGCCTGGACGTGCGCTGGTACATGGACCCGCTGTTCCGCGGCGCGTATCCGGCCGACGCGATCGAGTACCTGGGTGCCGACGCGCCGGCGGTGGAGGCCGGCGACCTCGCGGTCATCCGCCAGCCGCTCGACTTCCTGGGCATCAACCTCTACACGCGCCAGTGGGTGAGCACGCGCGAGCCGAAGATCCCGGCGCCCGAGCCGCACGGCGTCAACGACATGGGCTGGGAGATCGTGCCGGAGGTGCTCACGCAGCACCTGGTGCGCCTGACCCGCGACTACATGCCGCCGCCCATCCTGATCACCGAGAACGGCATGGCCAACGCCGACGTCGTGGCCGGCGGCGAGGTGCAGGACACGCCGCGCGTGGCCTACGTGCAGGGCCACCTGACCGCGGTGGAGAAGGCCATCGCGCTCGGCGCCGACGTGCGCGGCTACTTCTACTGGAGCCTGCTCGACAACTTCGAGTGGGACTCGGGCTACGCGAAGCGCTTCGGCCTGTTCCGCGTGGACTACGACACGCAGGCGCGCACGCCCAAGGCGAGCGCGCATTGGTACCGCGCGTTCATCGCGAAGCACAAGCTCTCGCGCCAGGGGTGAGCCATGGCTGAACTCAAGTTGCAGGGCCTGCGCCGCACGTATGCGAACGGCGTCACCGCGGTCGACGGCATCGACCT